>Ga0214919_10003500_pt1 | contig 23655 bp, 20 predicted proteins | sample LL1503_MetaG_FD_177994 | JGI IMG/M metagenome (GOLD analysis project Ga0214919, IMG submission 177994) | Freshwater microbial communities from Lake Lanier, Atlanta, Georgia, United States - LL-1503 | ecosystem: Environmental > Aquatic > Freshwater > Lake | place: USA: Georgia | collected... | reverse complement strand
GTGGAGGGGGGGGGGGGAAGGTCGGTACGATCGTTTCGGAAATGTGTTTTCGGTATCGCTGTAAGGTTGCTGTGCGCGGGGAACTGGCTTCCCTGGTTGAGGTTTCAGGACGCTGACAGTAAACCTGCCCTAGCCGTCCAAAAATCTCCCGATACACCGGGAATGCGTAAAGTTTATCCTGGTTCCCGCTTAAGCGGTTCTACAACCATCTTGAATTTTTCGGACAATCCGGTGGCCGTGGCAGTAAATCGGGCTGCACAAATTTTTCGCTGCGATTGGGTGCCATCGTAATCGCGTGCCATAGAGAAGCGTTTGTATAATCTAAAATCTTTGTGGTCGGATTTTTCAAACTGAACCATTCGCGAAACGATTCCATCCAGCTCTTTTTTGTTCATTGCGAAAAGTTTATCCTCTTTCAAAGGATTGGCTTTTATAAGAATGCCAGCCCATTCGTAATCCCTGTATGATCGCCCGAACCGGTTTCCTACGCCAGTCTCGTCGATGCCGAAAATGTCGGTGCATTCTGCGAGTGCAGATTGATTTGCTTGTGCAGCGAGTCCCATTTGATCATATTTGACGCCATCGGAATTCCATTTTTCATAATTTAAATTGTTCCATGCGGCTGCCAAGGCGAGGAATGCGGAGATCACTGTGGCGGAAATTGCGTGGCCAACCTTGGACCTTCTAGCTAATCCATGAATTGAAGCGATGGCGATTGGAAATGTAAATGACAGGACAATTCCGTGTCGTTGTCCCCAGTCGCCGAGATCCGGATATTTGTTGACCATTATATAAGGGAAAACGGCCGCGAAACATGCCGGGACAAATGCAGCCATCATCCAGACGGGACCGAATTTTGTTTTCCGAGTCGCTTGGCTGTTTATGATGAAAAATGTTAGTCCAACGGCAAATGTAATTCCAAAAAAGACCGGAACTGAGAAGCCGTTAGCCCTTAATTCTGCGAGTCTGAAGATAAGGGACGACTTGATGAACGAGAATCCGATGGTGAGGGATGTGCGAAGAACAGACTGAAGATCAGATCTCAGACCGTTGTAGTCAACGTAAAGGCCAGATGGTTTTGTGGAAAAAATATAGAAAACCAAGGGCGAAACAGTGAGCAATATCAGTTTAGATATTTTTGATTTGATGTCTCCGGCGTTGAGAACGTACAATGGGAGCAGAGCGATTTGTAGGAACAATAGCGATCCCATGTTGTAGGAAAGTGTCGCTAATATTAGCCCACAAAAAAACAACCCGACCGGTTGGGCGTCGTTGAAGTATTTCATTATCAGATCGTTGCCTGCAAAGAAAAGTAGCAGACAAACGTGATAATGGATTAGGCAGAGTTCAGTGCTGAGGCCATAGGTTGCAAGTGACGATGCAACCAACCCGGCCACGAATGCTGCGTTCAAGTCAACTAGCCTTAGTCTGGTCAAAAACTTTGTGAAAAAAAGTGTAGCACCGAGGAGGGAAAAAAAAGAAACAAATTTCGATGCGATTAAGGGTTTTGGGAACAGTTCAAGGAATCGGAATATCCAGTAGATAATTCCCTGCCCTGTCTGCTTAAAGACCCACGTTAACGTCTCAAAATCATTTGCGGTAATTAGGTGATTCCATAAAATACCATCCCAATAGACGTGCCGGTTGAAAAGAAGCAAAAAGTGATTCGCGCAGAACAAAAAAGTGATTGCGATAAATGCGAACCGTTTTTTCCAAATTTCACTGAACGCTTTAGTGTGGAACACGATCTGCCTCATTAGAAACAACGGAGTGCTGTGTTTCTCAGTCTACTCTTCCAACGCCTGAGCGTTCATTGATAATTTCAAGGATTTCATTCCGGTTTGAGTATTCCCTGCCAGCGATGATAAGTTTGCGACGAATGAATTTTGGTCGGCCTTTGGTTTCTTCAAGGATTTTGCCAACGTACTCTCCGACGATGGATATACCCAATAGGTTTGTTCCGCCAAAGAATAGCAGTAAGACAATTACTGTGGAAAAACCGTGGGGCGTTTCCGGGTGTAAAAATTTCGAGATGATCTGAAATCCAATGCCGAAAATGGAAAGTGCGACCAGGCCCAGCCCACCGTAAATAAGCCATTCCAGGGGCGCAAAGGAGAAGCTAAATATGGCCTTTCGTGCCCACCAAAAATTCTTGCGAAGGTTGTTGGTGGTTCTTCCAAACATTCTTTCGGGACGCACGTATGGTACGCCCGTTTGCCGGAAGCCTAACCAGGCGCGAAGGCCGCGGAGGAACTGGTCACTTTCCGGAAGCGACAGTAGCTCGTTCACCACTTTGCGGTCGATCAGTGAAAAGTCGCCGGCGTCAAGCGGCATCGGGACGTTGGAAAGGCGGCGAAAGAGTCTGTAGAACAATTTGTAGGCGACGCCCAAGAGCCTGTTTCCCTCTCGGCGGATACGCTGACCAAAGACGACCTCGTATCCCAGCGTCCATTGATCGAAGAATTCGGCGATGATTTCAGGTGGGTCCTGCAGGTCGCCGTCAAGTAAGATCACGGCATCACCCGTGGCAATTTCCATGCCGCTAAGGAAGGCGCTTTGGCTGCCGAAGTTTCGCGAGTGCTCAACCACGATGACATGATGGTCGGTCGCTGCGAGCTTGCCGGCAATCGCAGTAGTGTTGTCTGGACTGCAGTCATTCACAAAAATGATTTCATAATCAACTGCCAGACGAGAGAATACCGCGGTAAGTCGTTCATGCATGAAAGGAATTGCCTCCGCATCCTTGTAGCATGCAATGACCGCCGACAGTTTGGTGACCGGGTGGACTGGATCGGCCCCAGCTGAATACCTGGTCCCGTCATGCGATATGTCATCGATCCATTGCGCCGTGCGGGTCAGGCCATCAGGCAACTTTACGGAAGCAGTCCAATTTAGTTCGTCCGCGGCTTTATTTGAATTGCTGTACCAATCGGTCAAATCCCATTCACGATTTGGCATTGAGCCCCATGGCGGGTCCGATGGAATTTTATAAATATCTCGAACGGCATTAGCCAGCTCCCGAATTGTGGTTTTTGTCCCGCTGCCAATGTTGTAGGATTCCCCAGGGTGTAGCAAACAGCCAACATTCGCCGCAAGGACGGCGGCCTTGATGGCATCGTCGACATATAAGAAATCCCGACTGATTTCTGGATTCACAAGGCGCGGGTATTCTTTGTTTTTTCCAAATTCAATCAAGCGTGGGATCAGTCGATCTGGTTCTTCCCATGGGCCGTACACCGAATAAAAACGCAGATTTACGATGGGAACACCCACAAATTTTCCAAAATATTCAACCATGTGCGACGCCGCAATTTTTGACACAGAGTAATGGCTGTTCGGTTGCATTTTGGCGTTCTCGGATGGCCCGGCGCAGTTCAAGCCGTATTCAGATGAGGAGCCAGCGTGAACGATCCGCTCCACCCCGGATTCCATCGCGGTTTTGACGATATTTAGTAGTCCCTGGACGTTTGTTCGGTAAATGAGGTCGCTGTCAGTTTGTCTGGAATATGCACCATAGGCAGCAAACGCAAAAACGGTCTTAAATCGGTGTGCCATCATGAGACTGTGAACTTGGTCTGGCCGTGTTTGATCACACCGGACAATATTTCCGGCCGGAATTCCTCGCAGGCGCCAGGGTACATAGTATTGCTGGGTCACCCCGAAGACGTCTTGGCGGATTTTCAGTAAACTGCGCAGCAGACCGGCGCCAATGAACCCCCCTGAGCCGAAAATGACGACGGGACCCGGCAACGATCGGACAGAGTTGATAAAAGTATCATCGTCGGTTAGTTGCGGCACGGCGATTCTCCAGGGTATCAGTTAGCGCGGTCACGAGGCCAACGCCGCCAAGGCTATTTTCATTTTGGTGCCAACGCTGAGATCCGTACCGACCGCTTGGATAGTGATTGGCGCGAAGTCGTCTAAAGTTGCGACAGAGGATTCCGCGATCCATAAGTTCTGCCGCGATGGCTTCGCCAATTCCGCCGGGGCCGACATGCTCTTCAATTGTTACAAGGGTTTCGTGCGCGGCAATTTCTGCGAGCAAGCGGTCAGGAATCAGTCCGTGGGGTAACTCGCTCATTAGCCAGATGGAGTATTTGCGCAACAGTTCCGCATCGATTTCAAGCAAGCGATCAACGACCGGGCCACATACGATGGCAACGGCAGATGACCCATCCGACAATTTGCGCCACGTACTAAATGGTGGTCGGGTGATCGGCTGAATTTTCGGCAATTTCGCGGCAAGATTCAGCCTAAGGTACCCGGGGCCGTTTTGCAGGATCATGGCCTCGACGGCTTCGGGGACATCTTCGGCAAACGTTGGTATGTAAGACCTCATATTGGGGAGGACTCGCATGACTGCGAGATCCTCTAATGCATGATGTGTCGACCCCATAATCCCGTATCCATACCCTCCTCCATTTCCGACGATCTTTACGTTGGCATTATGGAGACAAACGTCCACTTTGATCTGTTCGTATGGCCGAAAAACGCAGAACGGCGCGATGCTGTAGCAAATTGGAGTCAAACCTTGGGATGCCATTGCTGAGGCGATGGTGATCATGTTCTGTTCTGCCACGCCGGCGTTGATGAAACGGTCTTTCAGTACGATTCGAACGTTTTCCAGCGCATTGTAGCCAAGATCGCCCGTCAGGAAAACAATCCGATCGTCCTTGGACGCGATACGCTCGATGGCTTTTGCAAACTCGTTCCGCATGCATAGTTCCGGCTAATAAATTGGAAATTTAGGAGCTCTGGTTCATAATTGTGAATTGTTCCGCTGTCATGGGAAGGTAGTGGGAAGCGACAGTGCCCTCCAACCCGGGAAAGCCCCGGCCTTTGATTGTGTTACAAATTATGACTGAAGGCTTTCCTTTATGCCGGTTTATTTCAGAAGTGGCATTATCAAGGCATTGCGTCAGGTCTAACAGAGAATGGCCATCGGAATTAAAAGTACTCCACCCGAAGGCTTGAAATTTTTCCTGTAGTGAACCGAGCGCCATGGTCGATTCTGTCGATCCAAAACCCTGCAGTCCATTACGGTCGACGAGGCAAATTAAATTGTCCAATCGGTGGTGCGCCGCAAAGAGTATGGCCTCCCAAGACGAACCTTCGTTCAATTCCCCGTCAGACAGAATTGAAAACGAAAGCATTTTTTGATTTTTAAGCTTCCAAGATTTGGCAAGGCCAGCGGATAAGCTCAAACCATGTCCCAGGCTGCCTGTAGCGAACAGTATCCCCGGCAATTTGCCGGGAGGTGGATGCGCCGCCATATGGGTGCCGTCCCGGTAGAAACTTTCGAGTGCTTCTGAGGGAATGTCCCCGGACTCCACTAGTGTGGCATAAAGTGCCGCTGCCGCATGGCCCTTCGACAGAACAAGCTCATCGCCAGATTTCATCGCATGCAATCGCGTCGCGGCAAGAATTTCTAGGCAAGAAAGTGAAGAGCCGACGTGGCCGGCGTTCGCATCCCGGTATATCCTGAGAAACCGAGATTTGATTCTTGACGTTGAGTCGAGGAGGAAAGACAAATCTGTCATTTATTGTCGGTCACTTTCGCTTCTCCATTAGTCGACGGTATGATGCCTAAGGTTAGTTCGAGGGGCAAGCCTTTGTTTTTTACCCCACCCTCGAATCGCCCCTGAAGGCTGCTGCGATACCCTGTTCGGTTGAAAAGGTGTTCGAGAAAATATGTAGGAAAATGGCGTCTCTGTGTTTCGTCTAGACAATTAGGTCCACTTTAGGCAACTCAATAGGTGCGCCGGTCGAGTTTTTTTTACGGCGGCATTCATCAATCTTTCGCGCCCGAAGGTACCCGTGACGCTTCTGATTCATCGAGATTGCCCAATTTGTGGCCCCAACAAAGCGCAGACCCTTGTTCACGACGCAAATTTTGATTTGACGAAGTTAGATAGTTTTGCGTTTTCATCGCGTAAGCATCCAGAGCTGATGCATCTCCGCATGGTAAAATGTGGAGACTGCGACCTTTTATTCGCTAATCCAGTGTTTGGTCGGGAATTTCTGGGTGATGCCTATCAGTCAGCAGAATTCGACAGTGGGGTCGAAGCGCAATTTGCAAGCCATACGTATGCATTTAAATTGCGCTCGATATTGGACAGGCTGCCTGACCGGTGTGGCGCCATCGATATCGGAACGGGTGAGGGTGCGTTCCTCGAGAGGCTAGTCGAGTCCAAGTTCTCGAATGTTATCGGAATCGAGCCATCTGCGAAACCGATTCAATTTGCAAAGCCAGGAATCCGGCCGCTAATCCGAAAGGAACTGTTCGAAGGCAAAAGTTTTCCCAGTAATGCGTATAGTTTGGTCACTTGTTTCCAAACAATCGAGCACGTGCCAGAACCGATGAATATGGCCAAGGAAATATTTCGGATCTTAAAACCAGGCGCTGCTGTCTACTTGGTGGGTCACAACAGAAGGGGGCTTATAAACTCGCTTCTGGGTAAACGATCGCCGATTTTTGATATTGAGCACCTTCAGCTTTTTTCCCCTGCAAGCGCGCGTTGCCTGCTCGAGGCGGCGGGGTTTGTTAATGTGTCGGTCAATCCAATCGTTAATACTTACCCACTAAAATATTGGGTTAAAATATCTCCGATTCCGGCCAAAATCAGGGCCGTAATAATGAAATTTCTAAAAAATTCTTCACTTGGACTTATTCCGTTGTCCGCGCCTGTTGGAAATCTTGCAATTATCGGATTCAAACCGGGTAAAGCGTCCGATGAGGCTCGGAGTCAATAGTTCATCCCCTGTAATTTTCGCGGAGATCAGTAGTTTCCTATAGCTGGAGTTGCCAGGGATTTCATTGCGTGCGTTCGTTCATTGGACGGTCTTCACGCACTAACAGGAATACTAAAAGTTGTTCCGTGCCTAACTCATCAATAAAAAAACGCTATGCGGCCAAGCTCTTGACCAACCTTACCGGCGCGGCGTTGGGTTTTGTCACCATGTCTTTCGTGCCGCGCGCGATTGGCGCGGCTGATTTTGGGCGTTTTGAGTTTATAACCGTCAACCTGAACCTGCTCATTACGACGTTGGGGCTCAGTGTCCCGGTGGCGTTTTTTAATTGGGTCTCCAAGGAAGATGGCGTCCGCCGCGATGCCGCCATTGCGGTTACTGCCTTAATGTCCCTTGGGGTGGTCGGGGTGTTGGCTATTCTCATCGCTGGGGCGCAATTGGCCGGAATTAGTGGCGGGCTATGGCCTGATATCGGTCCCGGCGTTTTATGGTTGGGATTTTTATTCGCTGTTTTTTTCTTTTTTATCCAAAATCTTGGGTACTTAGGCGACGGTATAGCATTGTCCGTGGGCCTGGAAACAAGGCGGATGGTTCATAATGTCGTCAGGGCCGGGATACTTACGGTTCTGTTTTTTACTGGGTTTCTCAACCTGGCGGTCTATTTCGGGGTTCAAATCTTACTGCTGGCCGGGTTGTCGATCTGGCTGTGTGTCTGGATGAGGCCCCCACAAAGGTTTTCCCGAGAATGGTTGGCCGAGCCAGCCACCAAGGCTGCGATTCGCGATTTTCTTCGGTTTGCATGGGGGTATTCTCGCCCTCTGGTTTTATATGGGGTTGTGGGCCTGATCTATGGCTACGCAGACCGCTGGATTTTGCAGATTAGCGGCGGCTCCGAGCAGCAGGCTTTCTATGGGTTGGCTTATCGGTTCGGCAGCATCACGTTCATGTTCACCAGTGCCATGACCGCAGTTTTGATGCGGGAATTCACGGTTTCTCACGCCAAAAATGATTTGCCTCGCTTGCAGTCTCTTTTTAACCGGATTCGAATGTTTGTCGGAATGGCTGCGGTCTTGGGGGCTTTTTTGGCAGTGAATGCAGGGGCAGTCACGACGATTTTTGCCGGCCCAGGATTTGAAGCGGCGGCCTTGCCAGTGGCCATCATGGCCTTTTATCCAATTCATCAGACCTTTGGGCAGCTGAGCAACTCATTGATCTTGGCAGCCGGAAAGACGCGATTTTACAGCCGCGTGGGAATTGCCTCGATGATCATCAGTATCCCGATCAGTTACCTTCTGTTGGCAGGCGGGAATGGATCCAAAATCGCGTTGTTGCCGGCTGGGCTTGGTTTAGGCGCAACGGGACTTGCGATTAAAATGGTTGGTCTTCAACTGATCGCCTGCAACATATTTTTATTTTACAACACCCGGCAACTTCGGGTCGCCTACCCTCCTTGGGTTTGGTTTCAAATCCTGGCAGTTGGACTGCCACTGATTTGCGCGTGGGTGGTGCAAAAAGTTGTGTTGGGCTTTGGATTGCCGTTGATTCCGTCGCTGATTATTCAGGGAGTATTCTACGTCTTGGTTGCCGGAATATTTTGTTTGGGTTTTCCCGGACTCATTGGGGTGACGAAGGAAGAGTTGCGGGTAGAGGGAAAAAAAGTTTTAAAAATGGTTTCCCGCAGTTAGAACGAAAATTATTGTCTAATTCCTAATTTCAGCCTAAAAATTTAGCAACTCTTCCTCGAGGTCTGGCAATGGCTGACGCTGATCGTGAGCAAATCGACATGATTGATGCCTTGATTTTTGTCAGGCGCTGGCGTTGGCGGATATTGCTGGGGGCCAGTCTGGGACTGTTTTTGGCTGTGGGATACACACTGCAAAGGGGCGCGGCCTATTCGGTTCGCGTCCCGGTTTCCATAACTAATTTAAAATCGGATGCGGAATTTGATTCGTCGAGGATCGGTAAAACTTTTTAGGCTGCTTTAATCAGTACAGCTGCTTATTAATTCAATACAACAGCTTGCTAGACTGCCCGGTTTGACGGGGGCCACTCCACAACCAGGCTCGATTATGGGAGGCTGATCATGCAGTTGCGAGATAAAGTCTTTTGGGTGGCCGGTTCGGTCGCTGTTTCTTTTGCAATGGTCAAGGTTGTTGCGTGGTGGCCCCTGCGGAGCCTTTTTTTCTTTCCGGGTATGGCGTCGTTTATCAAGGCAATCGGCACGGTGGCCATAGCGTGGCCGGTCGGCGGCCTTGGCAGCACGGGCAGCATGGACAAAATTGCTCTGATCAATGATGAAACCTATATGGTGGATGACGCAACTCACCCCGAACTTGTGAGGCTTCTGGAAAAATATCCCCTTTCGCCGGAGATCCTCGATTCATCCCGACCTCCAGAGATCCGATTGAGCGAACTTGCTGCTTTCGTCAGTCTTCTGTTACCGATTAATTCACGTCGGCGACATTACCCTGAACCGGTTTCCGCGTTGGAAATTTTGGGAGATGGTGACGGAGAGCCATATCCAAAACTTTGCAGCAAAGATTCAAAAATATTCGTCCAATATGCCAATGCCTTGGGGTTTTCGACTCGATTGCTGCAGCTCCATCATCACATTGCGGCAGGTGTATTTAACCCTGTGAAACAGAAGTGGGAAATGTACGATCCCTATTTTGGTTGTGCGCCGCAAAAAAATGGCGAATTTCTATCCTCGACAGAGGCATTTGAATTGTACGCCCGTGGTCAGCCCTTTGACTTCTGTGGGTCGAAAAGCGTATTTCAAACGGTGGTGACTATTCCAAGAACCAACTTCGCGAGTGGTTCATACCCACGGTGGCATTATTTTAATTATGAAAATTTGGCGTTTTGGCGGCCCCATCGTTTGAGTTCATCCAGCGATGAAATCTGGCAACGCCGGCTGGCTCCAAAAGTTTGGAACAAGATGTGAGTTCGATGCCTTCATAAACTGCCTCCGTTAACTGCATTCAATTCATCCCCTTCGCTCCGCGCTCGGTCATTAAGCAGGGCTTTTTTTGCCTTCATTCCGGTACCCGGCGCCAGCGATTCCGCTGCCGCGCGTGCCGCAATTTTTTTTCTCAAACCATAGCGACGCCGGCCCATTACTTGAAACCCTTGTATATCAAATTATCTGTGACTCCGGATCGTTTTATCATTCGCGCTGATCTGGCGACGATTCCGGTAAAGGGGCGGCTTGCTGCGACGAGTCGCATGAACCGAAGAACGTGAAAGGGGAGCAAAAAAGCGGCGGTGTAGTAGGCTGAATTCGATGTAGTTAACGGTAGCTATTGAGAAAAGATCTGCCCTCAGAAGTGCTTTGAAATTTCTTTCAGGAATTTATCCCGCAGTACTGGTGCTTCATACTGTAAATAGTTTTGGTACCCAACCTCGCCCAAATAGCGGCGCTTTTCCTGGCCCTGTTGCAGCACGCGGAGTGCGGCGCAGAAGCGGTCCAAATCCAGATCGGGGAAGACAAGCTGGTTTGGACCCGCGGTTTCGCGCACCGCAGCACGATCGAGCAGCAGAACTGGCATTTTGTGAAATTGCGCTTCCAAAATTGGCACGCCAAAACCCTCGTGTTCCGAAGTCATCATGAAGACGTCCGAATATCGATAAAAGGCACTGAGGGCCGGAAACGGCACTTCGGTGTGGAATTTGACAATCGACCCCAACCGGCGACTGTTGACGAAGTCAATCATCTCCTTTTGGTACGTTGCGGCCATGACTCTGCCGACAAGGTGCAAACGGATTTCGGGTCCGTAGAGATCGACATACCGATCAACGATTCGGATTAAATTGAGCTGCCCCTTGTGCGGCATAATCCGGCTGACAAAAAGTACATTCAGTTGACCAGTCGCGATTTGCTTCTTTACTTCAGGATCTGGCTCTACCTGATTGAATTCGGTGATCTTGTTGAAGGGTGCAACTTCCTCCATCAAGGTCGGATCTGCCCCAAGTGCAACGAGATCCACAGAATTGAATTTTGAATCGTTAATATACCCCGCGATTTTGCCTGATTGGATCAAACGCCTAGTCTGGCGATGGCCGCGGAGCAGATCCCGCATCACGTCGTTGTTGTAGTCGAAATATTTTGCCGGAGATATGTTGTGGTAACGAAAGAGAATCCTGCATTTTGCTTGATTGAACAGGGATTCGCCCAAGTCCCAGATGAAACTGTGGTGGTACAAAAGAAGCGTTTTAGGGTCGGCTACCAATTCCGTTGCCGTCTTAACTGAAATAACCCTGTCACGGGAAAAGGAATCACAATTTTCCGCGAAAATCTCGACGTCATGTCCTGCCTCCCGAAGGAGGATCTGCTGAGCAAATATATCGTTGCCAATGGCGTCATTTTTGACCAGGGATGGCGTTACAATCAGAATGCGGTTCATCGGCTGACGTCCTTATTTTTGAGCCAGTTGCTCACGAATCCGATTTAATTGTTTCTCTATATCCCCAGACGCATCCAAATTTGCTTTCAAGATCTTGATTTCAATTTGATCGAGTTCATTTTGAATTTGAAACAGCTCGTTGCGAAATTTACTCTGGGATCGCGGTAACTTGATGATTTCAACGATTAGAGCAGCCCAGTATCCGATAAACGGAATTTGAAAGGCTTCATGCAAGGTGCTGTGGATTCGTTGCTTTGAAAATAGGCTGATTTTCGGTTGTGGCATCTTCAAAGTGATTCTTGGCAGCTTGGACCGATCCCAAGGTGTTTTTATATTTTTCTGGGCGATCAGCTCTTCGCTAATGGTCTGTTCGATATCCCTGAAGCTTTGTAAATCACTCATTGCACCTGTTCCTGTGTTTTTTGTTGCGCCTGGGACATCATCGTTTCGATCCCGGACTCAATCTTATGGAGCACGGTCTCCCATGAATAATTCTCGTCAACAAACGCCTTTCCAGATTCCCCGAGGCGCTCCGTCAGAGCCCTCGAAGCGAGCAAGGATTTTAAGGTACTTGCGAAAGATTCATAATCGGCATAGACCAGCCCGCCGCCACTGCGTTTGCATTGGCCCGCTAAAACGTCACATCCCGCGAATGCCAGAACTGGGCGCTTTAGAGCCCAAGCCTCGAGCATGACCAAGGAAAGGCTTTCGTACGGAGATGGCATCACAAGGCATTGAGCCGCTAAAATCAGCCGGTTTTTAACCCTTTCGCTAACAAATCCGGCGTGCTGGATTTGTTTGGATTCTGGAATGGGCATCTCCGTTTTACCAACGAGAACCAGGCGCAAATCGGAGCCAGATTCCTTGATGTACTGTTGGAAATATTTAAAAAGTGTATCGCAGCCTTTCGATGGCTCGATCCGACCGACGTAGATGATGTACGGGGACGAGGTGATGAGGGCGGCGTCGACTTCTTCGACATCGGCAATGGCCGTCACTTCTATGCCAGTCCCGACGATGGAGCAGGGACGGTCCATAGCCTTGGGGAACCGGGCGAAATAAAGATCCCGTTCCTCAGTTGTATTGAAAAAATGGAATCGAGGCATGGCACAAACCTTGTCGAACAATTTCAAGTACAGGGCTGGTTCATTGTGCGCGGTCGGAAATACCATAGCCCGGTCGGCCGCCAGCGGAATATTCCGGAACGAAGTCAGGTACGAATAACTGATGAAGATGATTGCGTCGAAATCTCTGTGATGCCGCGCCAGGTGCTGCGTCAATTCTGTAGAAATCGGTCCCTGGAGCCACATCCACAGGGGCTCAAGCCACCATCTTGCGAGGCAATTGTAGGCGGACAGCAGGATTTTCTTTGGGCGGCGTTTCCAGGACTCATGATTGTATGGGTAAACAGACGCCAAAGTTCCGCGCCATTTGCCCGTATTGACTTCGAATCGATAAACATTGGCGACGATGTCATAAATGCGATCGAAGATGGCCCGTTTGCGTTCGATATTCACTCTGAAGCGTCTGATAGTCACGCCGTTCAGGTCAGACATTCCTGCCGGCAATTGATTTTTCCACGTCACATAATTGACGGCGGTGGTCGTGAGAACTTCGATCTTGTGTTTTTCTGCCAGCTTTTCGGCAAGCCCTCGGCAAAGCGCCTCTGCTCCGCCGTTGATTTCTGCACCGTAGCGTTGAACAACGAAGGCAATTTTAGTCATCTGGGATTACCGGCAATGGACACCTGTGCGTCCAGTAGCGTGGACCCTACGAATTTATGCTCCGGCGATGGAATAACGGCAAAAATGCAGGCGTCGTTTAGCCAGTCGAAGCATTCTCCCAGGTGATTATCACTCGTGTGGGCCGAGACGGCGATGTTGTAGGCATTCTTACCGAGGCGTAGGGGGATTTCGTAACGAATGGTTGCGCGCGAACCGCTCTTTATTATTCCAAAGTCTACGCCGAGCAAAAAGTTGTTGATTCCGTACATTTCATTTCCCAAACGATCGCGAATGGAAATTCCGACGGTTGGGCTTTGTATGTCGGCGAAACTTTCGATTTCAATCTCCAGAGTCGTTTTTTCGGCAGTTGTGAAAGTATCGGTGTAGATCCCGGACTCGTTCTTCATCCGTACGGACTGGATCAGAATTTTGCCGTTTCCGCTGCGCTTGCGCAGGGACTCTGCGGAGGCGCTGTGGTTCGGATTGTTGAGGGAAATAAGGTTGTTATAGTGGTTGAACACCTGGTCTGGCGCACCCTCGTCTTCGACCTTGCCCCTGTGCAACAGGTAAGCCCGGTCGCACAAGGATTTGACGGCTCCCGCATCGTGCGAAACGAAGAGCATGGTTTTGCCTTGCTCGCGGAATTCGCGGATCTTCGCGAGGCATTTGGTCTGAAAATAAATGTCGCCGACCGCCAGGGCTTCGTCGACGATCAGGATGTCGGGGTTGACGTTGATGGCGACCGCAAAAGCCAGGCGAACGTACATGCCAGATGAATAACTGCGAACCGGTTGATGGACAAAATCGCCGATCTCGGCGAATGCGCAAACTTGGCGGATCACTTCCTCGTGTTGCTCTTGCGGAATTTCCATGAGCGCGCATTGAAACCGGATGTTGTCCATTCCGGTGAAGTCCGGGTTGAATCCTGCTCCGAGCTCGAGAAGGGCCGAAATACGTCCGTTTACTGACATCGTTCCTGAAGTTGGTGTCACCACTCCGGCGATGATTTGCAGCAGGGTTGATTTGCCGCTGCCGTTCATACCGATCAGGCCAACACATTCGCCCCGTTTGATGTCAATGTTGACGTGGTTGAGCGCGTAAAATTCGCGGTGGTATTTCTTGCCAAATGGGTTCAGTGCCTCTTTCAACCGATCGACGGGTACGTTGTACAGTTTGTAGACTTTGGAAAGTTGGGTGCTTTTGATGACGGTGGACATGGCTGCTCTTTTTATAAAACGTCAGCAAAATGGGGCTTTAACTTTTTGAAAACTACGGTTCCCAGAATGAAAATCAAAGCCGCCACTCCCCAGTAGTAGAGGGTGAGTGAAGGCGACTCTTCCCAGAGCGGCGTCTTGTAAAGCAACGATTTACGGTAGCCTTCGACGATGTAGAACATTGGGTTGAACTTGACAAAGAATTGCAGGTTTTCGGGCATCTTTTTGTAGTTCCATACGATCGGCGTCGCCCAAAAGCCGAACTGTGTGATGATGGCAACGACTTGTGCCACGTCGCGGCTGAAAACATTAAGGGATGACAAGAGCCAGCTGAGGCCGAACAGGAGAAAGAGCATAGCCCCCAGGTAGTAAAAAACCTGCAACCACTGCCATCCCGGTGCAATGCCATTGGCGATCAGGATCACCATAACGATCGCGATGAAAACCAGGTGCAAAATGAGAGCGGACAGGATTTTCACGAGGGGAAGGATGGCAAGGCGAAAATTCATCTTCTTCACCAGGAAGCTGTATTCCCGGTAAACGTTCGTGGTCGCGTTCAAGGTTTCGTTGAAGAAATTCCATGCGATCATCGCGGTGAAAAACCAAACGGCGAATCCGACGTTATCCTGTGCGCCTGCCTTGAGGCCAAATGAAAACACGGCCCACAGGATGCTCATCATTGCGAATGGCTGAAGTAGTGCCCAGAGAAGTCCGAAGGACGATCCGACGTATCGCGACCGGAAGTCACGCAGAGCGAGCTCTCTCACGAGGTGTCGGCGCTTCAGGTATTCTTTTACAAAGCCGCGAATGTGTGTCACCAATAATGTCATCAAAATCCGTTGTGATGATTGAGTGGGTAAGGAATATCAAGGAAACGATCACCACTGCAACGTCAGTTTCGGGCAGTCGTAGATCCTTGGGGGAGCCTGTGTTCCACGGTTTGCGAGCCGCTGCGCGCTGCAAGCAGCAACTAAAGCGACGCTTGCGGGCGATGCTGTCGGGCGTTTATTCCGGTACCGTTGGGTGGCTGCATTGGCAAGTGGCGGGTGCTGCGGCGCGCCGCGAGATAAATCTGCTCCTAAAGTGTGCGAAAACAGGGCAGTTCCCGGCTGGAAATAGCGCGTCGGCGCGTCGTGAGGGCGGCCTTCGTCTTCTTTTTGTTGCCCCATGGTTCGGAGAGGGGATCACGGGTGGGGCTGAAAATTTGGTTCTCGGTCTAGTCCGCGGCATTCAAGAGTTGCGCCCAGAAGTCTCGGTTGAGGTTGCCACGACGACTTTGAAGGAATTCGTCGCCGACTGGAACCTGCAGCACCACTCCGAGGGGACTTCGATAGAATCTGGTGTCACGGTGCACCGTTTTAACCCATCCATTGAAGACCGGGCCGCTTTTAACGTGCTAAACGCAACGCGTCTTATGGGCCACGGAACCGACGATTTGTGGGAATTGGCGAAGTCAGGTGCCAACGCCGCGCGATCCCCCCTAAGTGAGAGCGCCGAGTATTTTTACTTGAAACACATGATCGTCAGTCCGGGACTGTTGGATTTTTTGGCCCGAAGTCGCGACGACTACGACTTCTTTGTGTTTATTCCTTACATGTTTGCACCGTCGGTCCTGGGTAGCCGGATTGCGCCCGACAAATCCATTTTGATCCCGTGCCTTCATGACGAGCGTTACGCCTTCATGAAAACCATCCGGGATTCGTTGAGCGGTGCCCGAGCTTGTTTCTTCAATGCCAAGGCAGAAAAACGTTTTGCCGAGCGTTTGACCGGAGGCCGGTTGCGCTCGGGTCACTACATCGGAACCCGCGTCGAGACGAGCGTTCCGGCGGGCAGTGTTGTGCGCTTTCGTGAAAAGTTTGGAATCCAGGATCCCTTCATTCTGTACGCGGGCCGTCAGATATCCGGAAAAAATGTCCCCATGCTGGTCGAGTACCATCAGGAATTTCTGCGCCGAAATCCTGAAAGTTCATTGAAACTGGTCATGATCGGCCGCGGCGACCTGAATTATTCTGGCCTGAAAGGCATTGTGGACTTGGGGTTTGTCTCGGACGAAGACAAGGCCGACGCGTGCCGCTCGGCATTGGCCCTGTGCCAGCCAAGCCTGAACGAGAGCTTTTCGATCGTGATGATGGAGGCCTGGTTGCAGGAGACTCCATGTTTGGTCGACTGGCGGTGCGAGGTGACACGGGATCACGTGATCGACAGTGAGGGGGGATATGCCTTTCGGCATGCGCAGGAGTTTGCCGATAACATCAGGGAACTAATCGCAAATCCGAGTTTGCGGGACCGCATGGGGAAATCAGGGCGGAAGTACGTTCTGGAGAATTTTTCCCCTGAAATTGTGGTGAACCGCTTCGTAGGTGCCCTTGAGGGCTTGACTCGTTGAAAACGACCTGCATAATACCGGGGTTGCGGTAAAGTAAACCCTGCACTCCGCCACCATTTTGTGAGCCATTTTGGGAGCCATCATGACGAAGAGAGCGTTGATCACTGGAATTTCGGGTCAGGACGGTTCCTATTTGGCTGAGCTCCTTCTGGAGAAGGGCTACAAGGTTTACGGTGTCGTGCGCCGATTGAGCACTCCAAATTTTTCGCGCCTGGAACACCTGCGCGACCGTGTTGAGCTGATCGATGGCGATTTGAGCGACCCGATGTCTCTGGTGAACGCAATCCAGAAGTCCGAGCCGTCAGAAGTATACAACCTGGCGGCCCAGTCGTTTGTTGCAACCAGCTGGCAGCAGTCGGTTCTGACCGGTGATTTGACGGGTATTGGCGTGACACGGATGCTCGAAGCCATCCGGATTGTTAATCCGAAAATTCGTTTCTATCAGGCGTCCAGTTCCGAAATGTACGGAAAAGTTATTGAAACACCGCAGAGTGAGACCACGCCGTTCTACCCGCGAAGTCCTTATGCTGTCGCGAAGGTTTACGGCCACTACATCACTCTAAACTATCGTGAAAGCTACGGCATGTACGCGGTCTCTGGCATACTTTTCAATCACGAGTCTCCGCGTCGCGGGATCGAGTTTGTAACCCGTAAGATCACGGATGCTGTCGCTCGCATCAAGGCTGGAAAGCAGAGCAAGCTTCACTTGGGCAACCTGGACGCGCGGCGCGACTGGGGTTACGCAAAGGATTACGTTGAGGCGATGTACCTGATGCTTCAGCAGAAGGAGCCCGATGATTTCGTGATTGCTACCGGTGAAACCCATTCCGTCCGGGATTTCTGCGAATTGGCATTCCGTCGTGCCGGTCTCAACTATCAAGACCACGTCGTTCTGGATGACCGTTTTGTGCGGCCGGCAGAGGTGGATTTGTTGTTGGGCGACGCCTCCAAGGCGGAGCAAAAACTTGGCTGGAAGCCAAAGACGAATTTTGAGGAGTTGGTCAACTTGATGGTTGATTCAGACCTCAAAGCCCACGGCCTTCGGTAGGGGGTAGGGATGAGGCAAAAGGTTCTGGTGACTGGTGCGTCCGGTTTTGTGGGGCGCTATGTCGTCGACGATCTGAAGCGAGCTGGTCACGACGTTTTGGATTTTGGAACTTGCGATGTAACGGATCCCCACGCGGTTTCGTCGATCATCGGCGATCTTAAGCCAGATTCGATCATCCATCTCGCTGGTGTAGCCCACACGGTTCACGCGGCTAAAAATCTTTCGGCACTTTCGTCTGTTTCCGTTATTGGGACACATAATGTTTGCTCGGCCGTGTTGAAAGCCGGGCTTCGCGATGTCCCCGTGGTGCTTGCCAGTTCTGCTTTTGTTTACGGCAGCAGGTCCGGCGAACAGCGCTTGAGCGAAGCCACCCCAGTCGCACCAGACACGGCTTACGGCTATTCCAAACTGGCCGCGGAGAGCGTTGTTCGGCTCTTTCGTGGCGATGCTATCCTGCCTTATGTGATGAGGCCTTTTAATCACATCGGTCCCGGGCAATCACCTGACTTTGTTTGTGCCGCATTCGCTAAAAGGGTCGCAGAGGCCCCAGATGGCGGCGTGATTGAGACGGGAAATCTCGCGGCAAAACGTGATTTCAGTGATGTGCGCGACGTCGCTCGGGCCTATCGTCTTGTGGTCGAGCGCCGGCCGGACCAAAGTACGTTTGTATTGGGGCGCGGCCAGACGGTGACGATTCAATCGATCCTTGATGCTTTGATTCGCATCTCTGGAAAAAAAATAAAGACATCCGTGAATCAGGATTTACTTCGAGCGCAGGATGATTCGGACATTTGTGCCGACACCGCGAAGGCGAAGGAGTCTTTGGGCTGGTCAGTCGAGGTTCCGTTGGAAGAGACTCTCCGCAGTATCTACGAGGGTTTTGCGTCGCACACGGCTGCACGATAGATCTCGCGAATCCTTGGCCAGTTATATTGGTTACGAACCCAGTCTCGGGAAGCAGTTAGTGCACTTCCGTGGGTAGGTTCCTGGTACATTCGTTCCACGGAATTCAATGCATCGAAAAATTCTTTTTCGTCAGCGAAGCCGAACACCGTTTCGTGGTCAGTTACATATTGAGCAAGAACGGGACAAGACTTGTTTACGAGCAGGGGCTTGCTGTTGGCCATGGCCTCCAGTGCGATCATAGACAGCGATTCATGAGGGGATGGATTGACGACAGCCCAGGCAGTCTCAAGGAGTTCCTGCTTTTCGGCCTCTGAGACGAAGCCACGGTAATCGATTGTAGGGCCCTTGATTAGGCCAGCAAGTTCATTGTCCAGGGATCCTGCGAGAACAAGCTTGAGGCCAGTTTCCTTGAATTTCGGCGACGTGGCCCATTCCAGAAGGGAATGAAGGCCTTTACCGCGGCTTATCCTGCCTAGGTAAAGAAGCTGGTGTTTTGTTTCAGTGGCGGTGGTGTTGGGGATGTTGATGCCGACTCCCGCGACGTCGGCCGTTTTGACTCCGTGGACGGATTCGATCAAGCGTTTTTCAGCGTTGGTGCTCGGTAGTATGGTGGTGGCTTCGCGCATCAGGCGTTTGATCGTCTGGAAATAAAACGGTGCCTCATCGTGGGCCGTGGGGATCAGGACCTTTCGTCCTGGTAGGTTTCTCATTCCAATGGCGGTCGGATAGTAAAGATAGGTCATAAAAATTAAGGCGTCGTACTGGGCCGCATTTTTTTTCAAGGCTTTGACGAGTTTCGGGGACCACGGGCCTTGTGCGATGAGCCACAAAAGTTCTAGCCAGTTACGCAGTGGTTTTATCACCATCAGGGACCTTAAAACGCGGTCGATGATGGAAAACGCGGGCCAGCGTCGGGTGATCGAAGGGAATCGGAGAATCGTCAGCGGTCCGTCGTTACTCGTTCCCGTAGGCAGTTCGTTTTTCCAAGTTTGGTGGCTGATCGCAGTCGTTGTATAGACGTCAATTTTCCAGCCAAGATTTGACGCGAGATCATAGCATATCAGCCTGGCGAGAGCCTCTGCTCCGCCGACGATTTCTGGGCCGAATCGCTGGACAACGAAAGCGACGCGTCTTTGGGATGATTCCGTTGTCGAGGCAGGATCCGTCATAAAAGCTCTTTGACAAGTGGAGTGTCACCATAAATACTCCTCGACCATATGGCAATCTTGGTTCGCAATTTATGGCGAGAGGGTGGGGCAGCCTTTTGGCTGGCCTGGGCATTTGTCTCTGGCACCCTTGCGCTCAACATCCTGACGGATCCCGTTTCCCGGAAACTTCGTTTGTGTGCCTTTTTTGTTGCGGCTGCTGGCGGATTTGCTGCGCCGGGGCTGGCGGTCTTGGCATTTCTGACGAGCCTTTGCTGGTTTGAAGTTCCCCTGCTGCGCTTTGGGTTTCCCAACCAGTTCATCACAGATGTGGCGATGATCGGATTGATGACCGGCGTGTCGTTACGCCTTTCCAGGCAGACGCCTTCGAGTCGTGATTCAAAGTTTGGGAAGGATTTGGCCAACCTGCATCCGTTTTTCTTTGCATTGGTTCCGGTCACTTTGTTGGCTGCGTCCTACGCGACAGTTTCGTTTGCCGAACTTTCCAGTTTGTCTGGCGTGGGAATCAACCCTTGGTTCGCAGCCCGAGCCTTGTCGCGCGAGGCTTTCAATTGGGCGATTGAACGCGATCAGTTTCACAATTTTTCGATGATCGTGGCGTTTACCATCCAGTGCCTTTGGATTCGTTTTTTGTTATGGCGATGGGACGACCTTGGGCTTTCGCCCCGTAAGATTTTTGGATCGGTGGTGGTCGGTGCCGTTCCAGTGTGTCTAGTTGCTTTAGGGCAGATCTTGGCTCCCCGGTTTATAGCACCGAACCTGAACGGTGACGTTAGTGGGACGCTTCAAAATCAAAACCTTTTGTCGTACGAATCAGGGCTTGCCCTGATATCCCTCATATCCCTCATTTCTGTGACGCCCTTGCTTTCCCCGCGGCAAAAGAATTTCCGTGCCGTGGCCATTTTTGTGTTGTTTCCTCTGTTTGCTTTCGGCCTTTTTGCTGGCCTTGGACGTTTGGAATGGATCGCGATGATGGCCATTGGAATGGTAGCAGGTATTTGGAATTTAATTTTCCTGTTGCGATCCCCTGACCGCTTGCAGGCGGTTCTTCGTCGCGCAATCCCGATCACCGCTGCCGTGGTAGTCTGCTTGGTGATGATTGTATTGGTCGTGTCATTTTACCCGAGCAAATTTCCTTACCAGGGCAAATTGACTGAATTGATTGCCATCTTCAGCGACTTTTCTTTTGAGCGTCTATTTTTCGCGGGTGGGCGCGGTCCGCACTTGAAGAAGGCCCTTGAATTTTTTGGTGATTATACGCTGTTTGGGATCGGCCTGGATTCGTTCTTTGTCCGGGGAGGGCAGTCTTACGAAGTTCACAATTGGATCCTGAAATGGTTGGTTGGCTTGGGGATTTCTGCGGTGCCGGTCCTCGTCGGCGCGGTGGTCGTCACAGGGACGATCATCGGCTCTGCGACGATGAAAGCCAAGGATCGTCTTTCCGTAGTGCTACCTGCTGCCATCGCTGCTCTGGCATTCATGGGGATTTGTATCCTCGGCGATACGACGCTTTCATACCGGAACCTTCTGACTCAAGCTGCGTCGGTGGTAGCGATCTTGGTGACGATGGCCTGGCCGCCATCGAAATTGGTTCGTCTGTCTGCACAATGGTCCCTGATCGCGCTTTGTGTTGGCGCCGTCGTTTGGGGGCAGTATTCGCGGATTCGCCCCCAGACGTGGCCACGCGTGGTTCAGGCGTATGCGGAGGAGCGGCGTTCGGACGCCGCTGTTTCATTCAACTGGCAAGCACTGGCGACCGTTTTTAATGTTCCGGATCGTTTGCAGAACGTTGCGTGGTGTTTGACGTTTGATGCAAAAGGGATCGCAATGGATCCAACCGAAATAACCGTCGCGCCGTTGACCTCTGATGTCGTTCATCCTCAAAGCCACTGGATGGCATCGGATTTAGGTGCCTTTGAAGGACGTGTTCGCGATTTAGGAGTCAGTTTGACGGGTGTGAAAATCGCTGGCAGGGATTCGTGGTCTCCTGTCTGTTTGTGCCACGACGGGTCCGCGCGAAACGTGAATGGTGTTTATTTTCGCGGCGCTAATGCCGTTATCCCGGCGATCACGCGAGGTTTTGGTCAGGTGGACACGCGATTGCTCAGCTTTGGGACTTCAAAAGTGGAGTTCTTACCGGTGGCTAAATCGGTCACTACTGAAGGAAGCACTCAGCAGCGAGTGGCGGGTTGCCAAAACCTGTGAGCCATTGGTTTGCATCGTTTATCGTGGCATGGCCAGGCTGGTCCAGTTTCATCGCCTGGTAGCCTGGCGGGGTTCCACCTGAATAGCCGTTCAAAGTAGCTTTCCCAGTTATGATTGACGCCCACATGGCATTGATTGCGGTACGCCAAAAGTTGTCGTAGCGGGTGTTCACGTAAAATACATCACACTGCGGTGGGATTTTTTTTACAACCCCCTGAATTTCGGCCATCGATTCACTTTTGCTGAAGGCATAACGGTTGTCGGAGTGCTGTTCTGCGATCACGGCCAGTCCAATCATAATGGCGGCGATTTTTGCCCATCGCGATTTCATCTGGCTTAGCCTATCCAGGTAAACGGCAACGATCAGACCGGATGGGACGAGGAGAAAAAGGACTATTCGACCCATGCTCCGGATGGCCTTGGCTGCCGGGATAACGTGAACCAAAGCACGCCACAGGGTGTCTGAATGATTCCATTTCGTAATCATCAAAAAGATGCACAGAAAAAGGACGGCGGCAAGGCTGGCGGCGTAAGCAGGGAAGTTATCTTGCCACTGCAGTTTTGAGGCGCGGTTGCGTCGCATTTCAGAAATCAACAGCATGGCCAAAAGCAGAATCGGAATGGTGCCCAAGAACATTCCGAATTCGGAGTAGTTTTCGTGTGCAGGCTTGGCCCATTGAAACAGGGCTTGATAAAACGTCGTATCCGCTTGCGGCATCAAATAATCGCTCAAAATTGGCAGCCCGTTAAGCACATCGGAGGTGCTCCGCATGCCAATGTCTTTGGCTGCCATCATGTGACGCATGGCCAACGGTCCGGTCAAAATCAGGAAGGTCGCGCCCGCGACAAGGATTGAAGCGCGCCGTTGCAGCGTGGCCCGAAGAAGTGATCCCCGGAAACGGAAAATCAGTATCCCCGTCAAGGTCATCATTCCAAATGCCAGAAACCAGCCAAAATAAAAAGCAGACCAGAATTGACAAGAGATCATGATTACCGTCACGACCGCGAATTTTATTTGTCCCCGCAGTTCATTTTCTTGCAGCCATTTGATCAGGAAACCCAACGCCAACGGAGTCCAGTATTGAGCCAGAAGCTGTGGGTGATTAAGAAAGCCCCCCCGCGTCAGGGAGAATGCAAACAAGAAGGCTCCAACGGATGCTGGGGCCAGGCGAACGCCGACGCATCGCAAAAAGAAAATAAAGCTCACGTAGTTCGCCAAAGAAGTGGACAAGTGCCACAGCTGAAGCGACGAATGGTAATCAAAATCCAAGAGGCGCCAGGGAATGTAAAGCAGGCTTGCCGTCGCCATTACGTCGCTCATGGCCAAGGCATTCCTGGATGGAAAAAAATTCCAAAAGGGGCTCCAAAAATCGATGGAGCGGTCCGAGAAGAAATATTGAAAGGAATGCTCCATGATAATGTTTAGCAAGCGGGCATCGCCCAGATCGCCGGGGATGGCATCGTGGCTGCCACTAGTAATGAGTAGCGGATATAAGGCCCAGAGACCATAAATCCCGATTGCTGCGCTCGCGGCAATAGTGGCGATGCCCATGAAGATTTTCTTAGTTTGCATGGTCGCTGCGCCTTTGGAATTGCAGAATTCAATCACAGTGATTCGGTAACGTAAAGTGTCGTTCTCCGGTGACCGGCATAAACCAGGATGGTGGACGTTTTAGCAAAAATTGATGATAATTGAATCAATCTTGACGGTTGTCGCTTTGTCGCTGGGGAGTAATCTGACTTGGCTAAGAACCATTTTTATTTTTTCGTCACGCCAACGCTTGTGCTTGCGCTGGGGTGTGTAACTTTTTTTGGCGGATGCAAATCCCGCCACACGCTTGGTGGACGTGGCG
>Ga0214919_10003499_pt1 | contig 23656 bp, 20 predicted proteins | sample LL1503_MetaG_FD_177994 | JGI IMG/M metagenome (GOLD analysis project Ga0214919, IMG submission 177994) | Freshwater microbial communities from Lake Lanier, Atlanta, Georgia, United States - LL-1503 | ecosystem: Environmental > Aquatic > Freshwater > Lake | place: USA: Georgia | collected... | reverse complement strand
TTTATTATCCTATTTTTGATAACTCAATTGAGGCAATAATTTATGATATGGTAAATGAAAAGAAAAAAAATATCAATACCGTAATGGGTGATGATTTAGACGATAAAGGAGATTTTATTGCAAACATTATGAATAAAATAAACAACCGAGGTTAATTCGGTTGTTCAGATATTTATCATAATAACACAAGCCTATATGAAAAATACGGAAAACAAAATTAATCTTATTATTGAAGAGATTAACAAAAATGAAACGGATAGAAAAATAACATTAGTGTTATCTGAATCCAAAGCCGAGAAATGTACCTCATCAAAAGTTGAAGAAATAAGACAAGTATTTAACAATAACCCAAGAGTTAAAAATTTATTTAAAAACGCAATCAACAATATTTTAAAAGATGTTTTTCCCGATAATTACTATGAAAAGGGAGAATATGGTGATGGAGAATCGTATGGTATATACGACTTAGAACAAGGAGGTCGCTCAGTAATTAACAAATTAAACACAAATTATAGTTGTTTTTGTGTGTTACTTAGAGATGTTAATAAAGTTTTAAAATCACAAAAACAACAACCAATCTCATTTCAAAACTCAGATGTCTTTGAGCAAATTAATCAAGTTAAAAAATTTGTTAATATAATTGACGAATATAAAGACAGAATCTTTACTCCTGAATCCTCAACATTCCAATCACTTATGATGGTATTAGGTCAAACTCACGCTTGGGGTCAAAAAAGAGAAGATTCCACCGTTGACATACTTAAAAAACAATTTGGTGAAGAAAACGTAAACGCAGTTGGAAAACTCGGAAGTAGTGAAGATATGATTGGTGGAATTGATTGTGAGATAATTGTTGATGGTGTAACCAAAACCGCACAAATCAAACCTTTTACCTCTATCGGTGAAGAACATCATTTTATTATTGTTTTAGGTTCAGGTAATGTTAAAAAATATAAAACTGATTGGTTAATATTCTCCAAAAATAATAAAGAAATATTAATCTTTGAGAATAATAATACAACAATTGTTGATGGTAATTTTGTTTTCCCCGAAAAAAAATTAATTTATACTCTTAGATGATATTTATATAGAAATACAAATCTATGTCAGTTATCGCAGAACCAGAAAGAACCCAACTCTATACAAGAATTAAACACCTTTTAGGTGCCCCTCTTCGTTCCGTAGAAATTGAAGACGAAATGATGGATAGTTTATTAGAACTATCGATTAGTGACTATTCTCAATATGTACAAGATTGGTTAATAGAATCACAATGGACTTCATTATATAATCTTAATTTAGACACACAATCATTATCCCGAGCATTCATAACCAAAAGTTTAGATTATGAAACTCGTTACACTTACGCATACTCCAAAATTGTTGGACTACAAGCCGGTGGTGATTGGGAACTTAAAAAAGATTATGTCCAATTAGTTAGAGGACAACAAATTTATGAAATTCCTGCAGGAAGAGAAATCAATGAAGTACTGTGGTACACACCTGCAGAACTTAATAACCTATTATTTGACCCATGGTCTTTTGGTTCATTAGGTGGTGTCGGTCTTGGTGGTCCAGGTGGTTTCGCTCAAATGAATATGTCAGGGTCATTCTTTATGGCACCCGCTTTTGATATGTTACTAAGAATGCAAGAAATCAATATTCAAAGAAGAATTATCGCCGGTGAAATGACTTATAGAATTACCGCTTTACCTGAAGGGAAAAAGGCGTTACATTTAATGCAAGTACCTGGGGGTAAGTTCGATTTTGGAAATGCTGAAATGACTAGAGGTAGAGTTTGGTATTGGTTTTATGATGTTGGCCCTGCCGATAGAGATAAATGTTTAAAATCAAATCCGGATATTATTAAATTACCATCAGATGTTCCTTTGGAAGGTATTGATTGGGTCGATTTAAATAATCCTGCTCAAGTTTGGGTTCGTCGTTGGTTTACCGCATATGTGAAGGAAACATTATCGAGAGTTCGTGGTAAATTTAGTGGAAACATCAAAACTCCAGATAGTGAATTAACTATGGATTACCAATCATTAGCGACTGAAGCTAAAGATGAAAAAACAAAATTAATTGAAGAGTTAATTGGTGCTGAAGGTAGATTAACTCGTTTAAAACCTGAAAAAGTAATGGAAAGAGAGGCACAAATTGCTGAGAATCTTAACAAACAATTAAAGTTCAGAGCAATGCCAAGACAAATATACGTAATTTAATTTATATGACATTTATAACAAGAAAAAAAATCGGAAACAAATTATTTGGGTCAATGTCTAATTTACCAATACAACCACCAATTAAAACAGTTGTAATTCCGGAACATAGAACAAATGGCGAAGAATTTATTTTGGTTAAAGACGTTGATTATTGTAAAATACTTTTAGACCAAAACACAACTGAACATATTGTAATCAAAACATTAACTAAAGTCTTAATTATTCCAATGATGGGACAAATAGATGAACAGTACGATGAAATTCTAATAGATAAAGGGGCTTGTGTTGAATTTTTTAGGGTTGACGGTGGTTGGTATGTGATAAGTTCTGATGGTTTAAAATTAGAATAAAAAAGGTGTCATATTTGACACCTTTTCTGTTTTAGTTAATATGTTCCTCCCAACCAGGTTCGGCTAATTCATAAATGTATTCAGAACTAACACCAACTCTATCCCAAAACTTTAACTCTAAATCAGTAATGGTTAATAAATCCTCTATTGTGTCTTGGTCGGTATCTTTATTTGGGACACCACCGATTAACTCACACTGAGTTTTAGTAAAGAATCCCCTATCTTCCGGATTGGCAATTAACAAACTTTCTCTTAACTCTTTATTAAAAACAATCAACAATGGTTCAACTTTCTTATTGAATGTTGAGATTGCTCTTGCAACATTATAGTCACCTGTTAAATCGGGATTATTCTCAATTTCAGTTTGGTCTAACAGATAACAATTAAGTTGTATTGTAGATGTAGACTTATCTTCTGGTTCCACACCATTCACAGATGTAAATAAATCTAACTCTTTTTTAGTGTAATTGTTTTTTGTTATTTTTTGAACGTCTCCGTGGGAGGCTTTAGTTCCATTATTAACATAACTAATAACATCTCCCAACGAAACTTTTAAGTTGTGTTTAATAGCCAGTTCAAGGTGCGCCATTCTACTCATTAAAGAACCCGCCTTTGTTTTCATACCACATCGTTTTTTATAATCTTCAACAGATAGTTTAACTCTTGCTCTTTGAGCAATTTGCTTTAATGGAATTTGTTGGTCATATATTCTTTGGTGATATTCAAAATACCACTCAATAAATTCTTGTCCTTTTCCCTCCAATAATAATCTCACACCTTTATCTAAAAATACCTCAATATATAGTGGTAATTTTTTAGATTTAATTGAGTTCCCGGTTAATTTAATCTTACCGTTGGACTCCATCGTGGCATAATTCTTTCTACTCAAATTAATACAAGAATCCCAAGTTCCGTCACAATCTAAACCCATCTCACCTTTCATAAACAAGTCATTGTATTCTGCGGTGTCGGCATAATAACCTCTATATTCTTGACCCTCTTTAACCAACCAATTTAATCCTTTTCCGATATAAACTCTATCATCTACCCCTTCTTCAGGTAAACTAAAGTTAACCCCATCGGTATCAAGTACCAAAGGTGTGTATCCCCTCTTTACGAAGTATTTTACCATCTGACGAAGATATTGTCTTCCGGTACAAGTGATTCTTTCACCACTATTCATTTCTCCCCACTCATAAACGTGTGGTGCAGATAATCCACCAAACATAGAGTTAATGAAGATTTTTAATGGTAATTGTTTTCTATCGTATGAAAGCGATTTTTTAGAATCAATTGATTTATACTCCGACGCCAAGTTTTTATACATAATACGAGCGTTACGGAAGTAAGTTAACATTCCTTTCATTCCCCCCATCACATCACACTCTGGAAACACGTCGTGTACGAGCTGAATGGAGGGGTATAGAGACGAGTAGTCAAGTTTAAGTACATTGGTAGAGTAACCCACCTTAAGTAGTCGTGAGAGACCTCCTACGAAGTCTGTCTTCTCTTCTTTAGCAGGGATAGCCAAATTATTCTTATATGACCAAGCCAACATAATCATTCTCCATAAAGTTGCGGTTCCCATCGTGGAAACTCTCTCGTATGTTGTTGGTACCATAGACGATAATAGAAACGTTCCTTGGTTGAACTCATCATCCACTGTCAACGTCTCCTCTAAGTCATCGTCAAGATATCTCTCCACAATATTATCTCCGGTTACCTTTAGGTATTTACCCGGGAATCTTGTGTCTAAATTGTTGAAGTCCGGATTGTCCGCTTTCTTATATTTTCCATTCTCAACATTCAACCAATACTCTTCTTTTTTGGCATACATTGGACCAATCTCTAAGTGGTCGATATAAACTCGGTCGGGAGCTTCTGCTTTAATGTATTGAGTTATGTATTTAAGACCTGCTGATTTAATACTTGAATTAATTGCTTGTGCTCTACGAACAGAGTGAATAATATCAATTACATTATACCCCCACAATTGAGTTTGTGAGAATCTTTCTACCTCGTTGGCAAGTTTTAACATACCATCTTTTTGAGAGATAGGTCTTGCCGGATTTAGTGATTTAGCAATCTTTTTAATGTCTAAATTAAGTGCCTTACATCTCTCAAATATCCAAAACCAGTCAAAGTTTGCTGAATTGTATCCACCAATAATTGATGGTTTAATCTCATCAATAATATTGAAAAACTCAATCAAACCTCTTCTTTCTTGGTCTTCATCGGCACACTCAATAACTTTTTGGTATCCTTTATTGGTTTTGATTCCAATCATAAATATACGACCGTGACGAGGTTCCAAAGCGGTTGTCTCTAAGTCAAATCCAAGTCGAGTAATATTGTTGTATTCTTCATACCCTTTAAATAACCTCTTTTCTCTTGAAATAAGGAATTGTTCTACCGGTGGAAGTACCGTTAGTTTTCCTTTTGTTCTTTCACCCCACGGGTCAACACCACCATCTCTAAAAAATTGAATAAGTGAACGATAACCCTTCATTGATTTAACCATAAATTTAAGACCTTTCTCTAATCTCTCATTACCTTTGGTTTCTAATTTATCAATGATGATTCCATGTTTTTTCATTGCCTCTTTTTGTTGGTCTTTAGATTTTGAATAAAAATTCAAATCTCTTAAGTCTCCAACCCAAGCAAATGCCGTAAATGTATCTTTTTTGATTATCTTTCCCTGACCAGGGATTTCTTTAATTTTGTAGATTGCGTCGGTGACGTAATCATACTCAATTGCAACGATGTGCTCTTCAGGGTCATTCCCCTCAAGGAATGCTTTGATTTCTTCTTGTGTTACCATATTATATTTTTTTAGAGTGACATATTAGCTCCGACATAAGTCAGGTTTGTCTTGTTTCTATAAATATATCGGAAATCCTTGAGTAAGTCAAATGGATAAAAAAAAACCCTCAGTTAAGAGGGTGTGTTTTATTTATAAAGGTAATCCTGACACATATTCTGATGTTAGGTCAGTCCAACCATCATTAATACTATATTTCCAAAATTGGTCAATATTAACATACGATTCATATTCATAGTCAGTGTTAATGAAAATACCACTAGAAAAAAATATTTCAAGAGAAGGTCTTGACGATAATACATTATTTATTACCGTGGGTAAATTTTCATATAAATAAGTAAATGCGTTTTCTTTAATTTTATTTGTAGCAAAAACCATTTGTTGATTATATATTTCTTCATCCGTCCCTTCAAATCCTGATAATGTTTCACTAAAAGGCCATAAAATATCAATTAATTTAAAAAATTCGTAATCCCCTGAACCAGAATAAACATCAAATGTTGGGGTATCCGCACTCCAAGTTGTTAATACTTGACCTATAGCACCAGCGACAGCACCACAAGTATTATCCGTTAAACTATCTGATTTACCTTTTCTAAACATTCTGCCTGCACGACCATCTATTGTAACACCAATATGTGGTGTACTTGTTATAAATAAAGTCCCTGTACTTGTAATGTGACTTGCCCAAGCACCTAATCCAACTGTTCCAACAAATGGGAAACCAGCTAATCCACCTGACATAAACGGGCCTAAAAATGTATTCATAGATGTTGGAAATTGCCCAATATTATCAACACTTGTGAATACAGGTCCATCAACATCATCAGAACATATACCTTCAGCGTAAATAATGTCATTAGGTGAATAACCTTTACTGGTAATAAACCCTGAAGTATATTCACCCCAAGACTCAGACAAGGTTGCAGATGAAAACGCTAAACCACCTTCCGGATTATTAATACTTCTAACGGTAGTTGTATAACCTGATTGTAATGGTGCCGGTTCAGGTACACTAAGATTATAAATGTAATTATATTCTAAAACATTAATATCATATGCCCCATATGGATATGGTGTGATATTATTAAATGGTATTGTTTTGATACCTAAATTTTGTGGTGTTCCACCAGATGCTGGAGTAAAAGTTACTGAAGCGGTTTTACCTATTAAATTATTACTAATTATTCTTAACCCTATTGACATATTTTTATTATTTGTTTGTTTTTATTTATTGATAAATATCTTATAAATTTAAAAGTTTTGATATAATATCGTTATTTGGTATAACATCGTCATCTAAATTATTATCAGGAATATTATTCGTTATAATATCGTTATTTGGTATAACATCATCATCTAAATTATTATTTGGGATAATATATGACATAATATCATTATTTGGTATTATAATATCTGTTAAATCATTTAATGGGATATTTGTAGGTGTTGGTGTAGGTGTTGGTGTAGGTGTTGGTGTATTACTTGGTGTATTACTTGGATAAATTGGTTTAATACAACAAGGATAAACTGAAGTATAACAATTGTTATATTCCAAATCATCCGCAATAAATGACTCTTGAACATTTAAAAATAATTGTTCTCTAATAGGTAGAATTAAATTACCGTCATCATTTTTAATTAAAAATTGACCTTCGTATCTTGCCAATATATTTGTGTCTGATGAGGTAAATTGGTAGTAAATATAATATTCTGTCGGAGTATTTGGGTCATCAAAAGTTTTTGATACAATACCCGCTGGCTTAGACATTATTTTTGGAATACCGGTCTCAATATTAACCATAGAAAAGAAAATAGAAGAAGTTTCTAATAATTTCATAAAATTATTATATTCACTTCTTCCGTCTTGAATTACTTGAAGTTTTAATATCGGTAAGGTTGCGTTTTTCTTTATAAAAAATTCCATCTAAAGTTTTTATTATAAATACTTCATAATATGGAATTAGCTTTCTTTTCTTAATGAACCATCATAATGGTCAAATCGGTCGTGTTCGGTTGGTGTCAATAATAATAATCCCGGTTTAATGTTACCTTTTACTGTTTCTTGATAAGTGTATGACATCAAAGTTTGTTCAAATGGGTGAGCCCATTTAGTTTCTAAATAACATTTGTAATTCCCTTTTTTTGTTAACACAATTGGCCAATTACATAAATAAACTTCTCCGGTCACATATGATAAACCATTATGTGATTTAATTGATGTAAATTTTGTTGCAGGAGAATTAGGGTCTAAACCTTGAACGGGTAATTTTTTATTATCAGGCCAATGTTTCTCTCTAAAATCTTGTGGTACATTATACCAACTCCATTGTGTTGAATTATCACCAAAAAATTCTGAATAATTTAATTTTAAAAAATCAAAATTTTCTTTTTCTACAATCTCTAATGATTTTTGATATAGATTGTTCGTAAATCTTGGAAATCCATTTCTACACACTTCACCTTTTTTAGGGTAAAAAGCCATATCATCTTCAAACCACCAACAAAAATCTAAATCAGTTTCATCAAAATGTTCAGCAACAAAAACTCTACCACCAACAATACCAATATTATCTTTTTTAATATGTTCAAAACCATACTGTTCACATAATTCAACATATCTTGGAGTTGTTGATAAATCGGTGGAGTTATCCAATAAGAATTTTTTTGGTTTATCAATAAAATCAGAATCATAATCTAACATAGATTGAATTAAAACTTCTAATTGTTTTGGTGAGTTAAATGTAATTACATAAAGACCAACTTTTGACGTATCCAAATTATTAACAACAACATCTTTAGATATTTCTGATTTAACTTCAACAGTCATATCTTTTAAATCCTCAAAAAATTTACCCATTAATCCATTACCCTCAATTTCAGAATAAGTTATTAAGTTAGGGTATTTGTAGGTCATAATTGTAAATAATGACTCTTCGGTACCCATTAACCCTTGAGATAAGGTACTATCCATTAATCCATAATAGAGATTATTAATATCTGTAATAACATCTTTTTTACCACCAAAGAATCCTGCTCTTGCAACCATATTAACTGGTTTTCCGGCTAATTCACATAACTCTTGGTATTTGAATCCGTGAATCTCAGAAGTTGTTTCATAAGGGAAACATACAAAATGAAAATTTTTAACTAATTTAGGTAATTTATCCAAAACTTTATCGTGGGTGAAATATCCTGGATGAATCGTATTAGTTAAACCGGCATCAATCCAAAACATATACTCGGAATCAAACTTATCTAAAATTTTTGCATCATGTAAAAGATAAACTTTAGACATAACCAAAGGGTTATACATCTCTAATTTAGCTTGTGTTGAATCTGTTAACCACCCAACTTGATTATACCAATCAGGGTTAGTTCTTATTTTTTGTATTTTATTATAAAAATCGTTGTTTTTAAACCAAGATAAATCTCTACGAACAAATTGAGTATTTTCATTTCGTCTATTGTTCAATACAAATTTTTCTAATTCTTCATCACCAAAAATAATCATATTAACATCTACTTGTAATAGTTGTTGAAATTTATCTAAATAGTGATGGAATGAACGAGACCATCCTTCTTGAAGGTCACCTCTACCTATATCCCATAATCCGGTAACTAATGTTGTGATATTATTCGACTTAGTTGTCTCAACCTTTACAACATCATTCTTAACTATTATTGAATTTTTTTTATATCCACCCACTTGAGTGACAACTTCAACCACATTATTTTCAATACCTCTTAATTCAAAAAAATCTTTAATAGCAGCTTCAACACCGGGTAAATCATTTCTTTTGTAATCGTGGAAAAATATATAACCACCATCAACAACTCTATCATAAACTTTAACTAAACTATCATATATAGAATCGTAGAAGTCACCATCAAGAAACGCAAATGAAATTTTCTCAGGTAATCTATCTTCCGGAATATCACAAAACCAACCTTTAGTTATTATTGGTGTTGGTAAATTATTCTCAATAAAATTACTTGTTAAAACATCTTCACTAGTTACTAATGTTCTAGGTTTCCACCCTGAATTAATTTCCCATTTAGATAAATCGGGTAATCCTTCAAACGAATCATATACGTACAATTTTTTATCAGAATTAGTCTCCACTAAGGTTTTCATTAAATATTTACTTGATTCACCAACATAACAACCTAATTCAACAACGTCGCCATCGATATCATTCTCAATTGTATCTAACAAATATTCAACTAATTTTTTTATTTGTTCATCATTAATTATTGATGAGTCCACTTGTTTATTGTGGAAATTCATTATTTTATTCAAAAGATTTTTCATATTTTACTATTTTTTTTGTCTACAAGTCCATACAACATTTTCAAAAATGTCTTTATCATAATATTCTAAATTATTTTCAACACAAGATAAAATAATATCATCATTTGAAATTTCAAACCAATTCCATAATTTTCTATTAACTTTTTCTTCAAAAATTTCTTTATTCTCTGAATAATCGTGAGCCATAATAAAATCATCAACTTTAATATGTTTTGCCAAAATATTAAATTCTCTAATTTTATCACCACCGTCACATAAAACTAAAGTTAACCCATCCTGTTGGATAAAATCGATTACTTCTTGGTCTACATTTTGATAATTTTCATAAAAAACATTTTTAATCCTTATATCAATTCCTGTTTTTATTATATCCTTATACCAATCGTATTCTACAATATCGTACGATAAAATATCAATAGGGTGTTTAATTTCATTTGAAGCCCATTGTAAAAATTGTGTAAATCCACCGAGAGCGGTACCAATTTCTAAAATTCTTTTTGGTTTTGTTTTATTTAAAAAGTTATAAAACACTTCATAAACTTTATCAGTTTGTTGTGCGTGTAATCCCATAAATGATGATAGCCCATCATTTTCATCTAAATTGATTCTTCGAGTAATGTTGTCGTTTAAATTCATTCTATAATGTTGTTATTTTTCTTAATAGATTATTTTCTTGAAAATATTTCTTTTTAATCTCCCTTAATCCGATTATTTTTTGTTGATAAATTTCATCACCATTTTTAATTATTGTTTTTAACAATTGTTCTATGGAGTCAACGTCATTTATATTCTCAATTAAAATATAACCATCTTCCGGGTATATTTCTTTAATATTTTTACAACCAAAATAAATAGGTATAGTATCTGTTAATATGTTGTCATAAAATTTCTCAGTAATCCAATTTTTTTCATAAGAATTTTCAATTGAAATATTAAATTTATAATCTACTAAAGCATCTTTACGTTTTGGACTAATATCACCATCAAACACATCTATTCCTCCAATTTCTTTAACCCTTTCTAAAATTTTAACTCTTTGAGGATATAAACAAGTTCCACCATAATCCGTATTTAATCTTGTGATTGAGCTAGACATTATTTTAGTTTTATTAAATGTTGAATTTATTAGATTATCATAACACCAAAAATCTAATGTATCAACCCAAGGGCCTCTACCACCATAAAAAGTGTGTGCGATAGATTCTTTAAAATTACCAATATATAATTCTTCTGAAAATCCACAAATAACGGTATCACTTATAAAATGTTTTTGATGTGTACCAATCCAGGAAGGTTCGTGGGGAAATACAAATGATTTAGAATTTGGTTTAATTTCAATATTAGTGTAATTAAAAAAAACTATAGTGTCGTAAGAGTCGTCATAAACAAACTCTATATTAGTCAAATCAATTTCAGGTGTTTTAAATTGTTTAAGTAACCTTTCTGTTAAATTTTCTGATGAATCGTAATTTGCCGATATTTTTATTTTTCTCATCGTTTTATATTTTCCCAATTATTATAGTTAAAACTAACTTTAAAAACACCAGATTCATTACCAAAACCTAATTCACCAACATTATATCCGCTAATTAATGCTGACACACCAATTTCAAATGCCTCCATATCAAATGTAATAATGTTATTCGGTTGTTGTGTTTCAAATAGAGTACAAAATTTTTCAAATTCATTACACATTATTGGTAATTTTTCATTATTTTTAATTAACAATATATGTTCACTTGGTAAAGAAGCTTTTCTCCATTCAGGATTAATACCGTAAAATGTGAATTTATCGTCAAATAATGATTTATAAGTTCCATTTTTAATTGTTTCTATATATTGATTTTCAGCCCATTCATAAGTCCTATTTGCCAACAAAACTAACATATCAAAACCATTACTTTCCCACTCATTTATTTTAGAATCAATAACATCTGTATTAACTTCGTCATTTAATCCGGCATCACAATCTAAATAAAGAACCCAATCATATTTTTGATTAATATCTTTAATTGCTGAAAATTTTAAAAGTTGATTAAATGCACCAACGTGAGTTTTATGATTTTCTAATTTATTTTCAGTAATAATAACACGGTTAGGATTATTATTACGTTCTTCCTCAAAATGAGATGGTGCATTTGTTGTCACCATAACATCATATGGTGTTTTTGTTAAAACATCATTAATTAATCTTTTAGCAAAAGTTGTGTATATTTCTGAACCTTCTCTTTCCGAATTAATATATGATATTGCCGATACTAATATATTTTTCATATTTAAAATTTTAAAACCATCTTGGGTGATAGTAGGTTGTTTTATTACTTGTTATTCTATATAATTTATTATTTTTTAAAAAAGAAGAAACTCTTTTTTCAAATGAGTCTCCAGCATATTGTGGGTATTGAATATCTGATAAAATATTTACTTCATTATAAATTTGAGATTTATAAATGATTGTTGGTATTAAAAAACATTGGTCAGAAAATCCCATACCATATGACCAATCAGGATGTTTATTTATTAATTCATTACCGTTTAATATATAATAATTTTCATCATTTTCCGCGGCTTCATACTGTAAATTCCAAATAGGGTTAACTACTTTAACCTTATCATTTGTGTTTAATATTTCAATACCATTTGTTATCCAATCATACCCACTTTTATCCGTTAATGAATCACCAGTTAAATAAACCATATAATCTGATTCACACAAATACACCGATAATAAAGGTGCTATTGAATACCAATACCCCCCATTAAACGATTCTTTATTAATATTAAAATATTCAAGTACTTCATCACTATAATCGTCAGTAAAAAAATAGTTGTCAATAATTTTATCATCAATTAATTTGGTTAAGGAGTTTTCAACTAATTCTCTATCGTTAACGTTAGTTATTATTAATGTTTTTTTATGAAATTCATAATTAAGATTTTCAAGTTTTCTTAATAACCCTCCTTGATTTATTATGGCGTGCCAATCACCCTCATAACATTGTGTGAAAAAACTAACATTAGTCATATTATTTTATTTTTTTATAAGTCCAACAAGTACTTGTTGGTGAAATATTCTCAACCCCAAAAATATCATTTACAGCATTTGAAACCGGTATGTGATAATAATCGTGACCAGCCATTAGTCCATTAATTTTAAGTTTTGGTAACCAAGCGTTAATGTCTTTTTTAACACTTTCATAGTCGTGACTAGCATCAATAAAAATAAAATCAAGGGATTCGTTCTCATAATCTAAAGCTGCCTCCCAAGATATTTTTTTAACAACTTTAACATAATCTTTAACCGGTTCAATATTATTTAAAAAAGTATCATATAACCCTTCAAAACTTTCTTTACTTATATCTGTAAACCAATCAAAAAACTCCCAAGTATCAACACAATCAAATTTTATATTTTTACCTGAATTAATTATCTCTACCGCCATAAAACAAGCGCTCATACCTTTCCAAACGCCAACCTCAACAAAATGAGAATTATCTGACGATGTGTCTACCATTTTTTTATATATGTCTTGAAAATCAAACCAATTTTCCCCACTAATTATTTTATCGTAAAAATGTTCCATATTATTTACAAATTCCCCGTTATTCTTTCACCCCAACCTTTTGACTTACTAAATGGCCAAACAACCCAGTACTTTGGTTTATGTGTAGTTTGAAATTCTCTCCAAACTTTACAATACCCATCAGGGTCATTCATCATCATATTAATTTCGTTAATATCCGCATCTTTTCTAAAGATTGTTTCATCTTTTTCATCGTGGAATGCAACAACCCAAAAGTCATAATCTTTTTCCGGAACCTGAGTAAACCCAATATCAATACAATGTTTAAAAATACTTGCGTAACTCGCTAACCATTCTTCCTCAGTTTCAAATACTTGAGGATTAGGTGCGTAATGTTTGTCTAATGTATATTGTTGAACAGCTCTATTTGAAAATTTAAGACCTGAATATATTTCATAATCTTTAAGTGTTCTTTCAGTACCAAATCCGTATTTACTAAAATCCAAAGTAACTTCTTCACCATCCATACCAAATAATTGACGATTTTTTAAATGAGATAGTTCATTTTTCTTACCCCACTCTTTGTCGTCATCCCATTGTTTGGTTCTACCCTTACGAGTATATTCGTGCCAAATCACAGTTTTATGTGGGTGGAATAAATCATATCCGTGAGTGTAAGCTCTAACGGCAATTGATATCTCTTCTCCGTGAAAATAAAATTCAGGGTCGTGTTGAACTTCCTTACTAAATTGACCTAAGGTAAATGCCATATGGGCTGAGTAAAATCTAGAAGTAACCGGTTCTGTTAAAGTTTCCCATCCCGGAATAGTTTCAGGTAAAAAGAATACGGCTCCTTCAGGAATGAATCTATCAAAGGCCATTCTCCAAGGGTCTGTAACTCTACCTGCTGGGTCATTGTCAGGGTCAAATGAAGAAACATACCCCGTTAATAAAGGTTTCTCAAAACCTTTCTTTTGAAGTTGTTTAATCATTTTGATTAAGGTATCGTCCCAATCTTTTTCAAATCTCATATGAGAATCGATTTGTAAGGTATATTCTTCACCTTTATATAATTGTTGAACTTGGTTTCTTGCCCAACATACACCTTTTGATTCGGTATATAGAACATCAACAACTCTAAATCGTTTGTCTTTTGCGTATTCAGTTAAATCATCAAACCCATCCTCAGGATGATATTGACGACAAATTCCGATTACTAAATTTTTTGGTTTTTTTGCATTCTCCAACATTGATTTAATTGTTGGGATAAGTTGGGGGTCACGATATGCGGCAATTTGGATAAAAATTTTATTCATATATCAATTATTTTTACTAAAAGATACTATATTGAATTAAAAGATAAATATTTAAAATGTAATAATGATTACTAAACCATCACCACCTTTACCACCATTACCTCCTGAAGTAGTTCCTGCACCACCATATCCACCGCCTGACCCTATACCTCCATCACCACCTGCACCACCAACACCATTTTGAGAACCTCCACCACCAGCGCCACCTGTAGAGAAAAAAGGTTTCCAAGATGTATATCCATCAGCCCCTTTATTTCCTGTCCCTGAAACAACACTTGCACCTCCCTGTATTAATGGGGATATACTTGTGGATAATATTGATGTTCCTGATGCGGTTGTTACGCCATTTTGACTACCCCCAGGGGAAGTTATTTGAGATGTTAAGGGTGTTATATCCCCTGTACCAGGTTGTGTCACCCCTTGAGTTGATATAAAATTTGCTAAATTTACAAATGACCCTACGTTACTATTAAATGTACTTTCACCTGTACCTCCAGCTGTTGCCGCGGCGGAACCTGAACCCATTACAACACTTGTTGATGTGGTTGTTGAACCTATACTTACCCAACTTCTGTTACCGGCATTTCCAGCAACAACACTATTTGACCCTATTGCCCCAACACCTCCAAGTCCTACTTGTATATATAATATATCAGGTAAATAAGACGAATTAAACAGTGCTCTAGTAACAGCACCTGAACCTCCTGAAGTACTAACACTACCACCAAATGAACTTGAACCTCCACCGCCACCTCCAATGGCCATCATCCAAACGTAATTACATTTCCTTGGTTTTCTCCAAGTTTGCCAAGCAGACCCATCGGCATAAAATATTGACGTATTATCCTGTGAATTTGGTATATTAAATAAATCTATCATACATTAAAAGTTTGTTGTTATTATAATGAAACCATCACCACCTCTACCACCATTACCGGCTGATGAGGTTCCGGCACCACCACCACCACCTCCGCATCCTGGTGCTCCGTTTCCGCCCACTCCTCCGTTAGTACCTCCACCACCACCAGTTCCTCCGGTTACTCCGAATATAGGTTTATAAAATATTAATCCATTTCTCCCATTGGTATTTATTGCACCACCGGCTAATATGGGGAATGGGCCACCAACCGAACTTGGGGCGGCACCTCCGGCTCCTGTACCACCACCACCTCCACCGGTAACTAAAAAACTAGTTACTGAATTAGCGGCACCTGTAGTAAGTTGTCCTGCCAATCCCCCTAATCCGGAATTTGATAAAAAAGTTCCTAAATTAACAAATACCGTATTAGTTATTGTGACAATTGTTTCTCCAACACCGGCAGTTGCGGCAATAGTTGAGCCAGCACCACCACCTGTTGCCGCCACAGCACCTGATGTGCAAATTATATTTGAAATACTTGAAATGTCCGGTATTAGACAAACGTATGATTTTGTTGCGGTACTTCCTGATGTTGGTGATGCCCCTCCTGTTCCACCTATTCCTCCTGTTCCGGGTAAAATATATAAAATATCAGGTAAAATTGATGCCTGAATGGTTAATTTTATGTAACCACCAGCACCACCACTACCTCCACCTGATATAGACCCTGCGGCGGCTTGGAATCCTCCTCCACCTCCGGCACCTGCGCCTACAACAAAAAAGTTTACTATTTTAGCACCTCTTGGTTTTATCCAAGTTTGCCAAGTACCACCATTTTGAAACAGTTGTGTATTACTATTAATATTTTGAAAATATGAAACGTCTAACATATTATGATATTACTGTTATTATGACTAATCCGTCACCACCATCTCCACCACCGTTTCCAGTGGTATTAGCAGCACCTGCTCCACCACCACCGCAACCATAAAATCCATTTCCACCCTTTCCTCCCGTTGATGTTGAGGTACCGGCACCACCCGCACCTCCTGCACCACAAAATGGGGATAAAGAGCCATATCCTGAATCTCCGTTTTGACCTGTTGTAACACCACCATTTACTGTTGATGTTAGTATTACTGGAGCGGCGGTTATATTACCTCCCGTTCCAAATACAAGTGAGGTTCTACCACCACCACCTGCTCCTCCTGTAACTATATTAGAACCCAATGAGGTTTGTGATGAACCGTTACCACCAGCTGAAGAACCACCGGTTGAACCCGCAACTCCTGCCACAGCGGTGAATAAACCTAAATTACCAAATGCTGATAATACTACACCTGAACTTAATGGTGCCGTTCCTGCTGTTCCTGAAGCGGAGCCTCCACCGCCAGATGATGTTGATGATTTACATATGAGGGTTTGTTCTGTTGTTGTATTATTTAGTGATACATAACTAATCGCACCATTTGACCCATTTGCCCCTGATGTTTTTCCTCCGGCACCACCTCTGGCTACTTGAATATATAGGACATCTGGTAATAAAAAAGCCGGAATTATCCCTCTGACCATCCCTCCTGAACCACCACCACCACCGCCGGCGACGTTTGAACCACCACCGGGTTGTCCACCACCTCCGCCACTACCTAAACAGAATATCTGTATCATTTTAGCTCCACGAGGTTTATTCCATGTCTGCCAGTTACCTGTTGCGTAAAATGTAAAGGTAGATTGGGTATTGGATGGTATGTTAAAAACATCAATCATTATTCGAACCAACTTGGTTTAGGTGGATTATCATCTATTATAAGATATCCGTATTCACCTTCTAAATTTAAAGTGTTTCCGTCTAAATCCGCAAAACGAATTAGACCTTCCCCGTTTGAACCTGTTTCTTGATAGAAAGTTCCTTCATAACCATATTCAAATTGACATAAATATATATTCATAATTTTAAATTTTAATATTTACCTCCTATTACTGTGGCTTGCCATCCTGCGGAAGTTGGTGCAGTACCTACTGTCACATATAATCTATATCCCGGAGGTAATGCGATGTTTAATGGTAATTCAAATGTTGCTTGTGCCGCGGTTTCACTGTTCGTTATTGTAGTTAATGTGATTTCATCAAATAGAGTGTTATTGGTTGCGGTTGCGGTTGTCAAACCATTGTTAAACCAAATCCTTGCTACTGTGGCGCTGGTGTTTGTACCTAATGACCTAAAACGGATTCTTTGAACAAATCCACCATTTGTTGTGTCTGCGGTAAATGCTAAATAAATTGTTCCTGAAGTTAAATCTTTTGTCGTATTTGCCGTGGTCATTGCGGAAATTGTCCACTGTACGTCTCCTAAACTTGAAAATATGGGTGCGGTATTTGCTGCCATTGTAATTTAATTTTAAAATATATTTTGATATCCTAAGGATGTTGCCACAATTAAACCATATGTTTTAACTGATGGGCTTGTTATTGTTGTTGCTGATATTGTATTTGCGGTTAAACCACCTGTAAAGTTAGTAGCACCTGATACAGTTCCTCCGGTAAATGACGAACTTGTTGTAATACCTGTTACATTAAATGTTCCTCCGGTATTATTTGTAAATATGATTGTACTACCACTATAAGTACCACCGGTTACATAAACATCAGTACCTCCGGTATATAATCCTGTTATATTAAATGTTCCTCCGGTATTATTTGTAAAAGTCAAAGAACCTGATGAGTATGTACCTCCCGTTACTCTAATATCTGTTGGTAAATTCTGATATGTTGTTGCACTTATTGTTGTTGCCGTTAGACCGGTCATAGTGTTAAACAATACACTAAAGGTTTCACCGGTATTGTTTGTATATGTAAAGGTGTTGTTAGAATATGTTGCTCCGGTTACAAAAACATCATTTGTTTTAAACCCTGTTACATTAAATGTTCCTCCTGTATTGTTTGTGAATGTTGCAGTTCCGTTTGAATATGTACCACCTGTAACAAACGTATCCGTAAGACCTGTCAAAGTAAATGTTCCACCTGTATTATTTGTGAATGTTGCAACAACACCTGATTTGGTTGCACCTGTAACAAAGACATCTGTTCCACCTGTATATAACCCTGTAAGATTAAATGTCCCTCCGGTATTATTTGTGAATGTTGCGGTTCCATTTGAATAAGTTCCTCCTGTAACACGAATATCCGTTGGTAAATTAAAATAAGTCGTTGCAGAAATTGTTGTTGCCGTTAAACCTGAATTAATGATTAAATTACCTGTTATAGTACCACCACTTTTATCCAACTTATTTGATACATCGGTTTGAATTGTTTGAATGATACTACATCCACTTAATGTATCACAAGTTAATCCTTGTTGAGCTGGTATCGTTGAAACCGCATATGAATAATGTTGTGAACCTTCAGTAACCAAAGTTATTATATGTGATTGGTTACCTGTATTAGTCGCTCTAACTACTGCAACCACACCATCACTAACTGATAATGGTGTCCCACTAAAATAACCATCACTAAGTTGCATTGACGGATTAGGAGAATTAGTAGTTACAGGTGCCGGGTCTGTTGTAAATAAAAGTGTTTGAGTTCCACCACTTGTTATTTTATATAACTCAACAAATATATTAAACGATGCGTTTGTATTTTGTTTATATGAATGTAAATAAAAACTCCAAATACCTCCCGGTAATAGTGTTGTATTTAACGGTTGTGACTGAAAAGAAGATATAGTACTTGTCACTCCATCACTAATAGTTACACCGGTTGATTGTTCTGACGCGGTGCTAGCGGTTGTACTTAATAATCTATTTCCATTTTGTGATTGAGATAAATTTAAATAAAATGTTTGACCCCCACCTCCACCAACAGCAAATCCTGTTACGGTAAATGTTCCTCCTGAATTATTTGTAAATATTGCGTTACCCGCGGTGTAAGTTCCTCCGGTGACAAATATGTCTTTAGGTAAATTATTATATGTTGTTGCCGATATTGTGTTAGCACTTAATCCATCTGTAAAATTTGTTGCCCCTGAAACAGTCCCTCCGGTAAATGATGTCCCTGTACTTGTACTAAATCCTGTTACCGTAAATGTACCTCCGGTGTTATTTGTAATTGTAATACTACCACTACTATATGTCCCCCCCGTAACAAAAATGTCTTGTGGTAAATTCTGATATGTTGTTGCCGATATTGTATTTGCAGTTAATCCTCCTGTAAAATTAGTTGCTCCTGATACTGTTCCACCTGATAAAGGTAAAAAAGGTGTTGCCGGTAAATTTTGATAAGTTGTTGCAGAAATTGTGTTAGCCGTTAATCCTCCTGTAAAACTTGTTGCTCCCGATACAGTTCCTCCTGTAAAAGGAGTTGTTAAACCTGTAACATTAAATGTACCTCCGGTGTTATTTGTAAATGTCGCGGTTCCATTTGAATATGTACCACCTGTTACAAATGTATCAGAAAACCCTGTAACATTAAATGTTCCTCCGGTGTTATTTGTAAATGTAACTGTACCGTTAGATTTTGTCCCCCCTGTTACATAAACATCCGTTCCTCCAGTATATAATCCGGTAATATTAAATGTACCTCCGGTGTTATTTGTAATTGTAATACTACCACTACTATATGTCCCCCCCGTAACAAAAATATCTTTTGGTAAGTTATAATATGTGGTTGCCGATATTGTATTTGCGGTTAATCCCCCCGTGAAGTTTGTTGCCCCCGATACAGTTCCTCCTGTAAAAGAAGTACCCGTACTTGTACTAAACCCTGTAACGTTAAATGTTCCTCCGGTATTGTTTGTAAATATTGCTGTTCCCGATGAATAGGTACCACCCGTAACAAAAATATCTTTTGGTAAATTATAATATGTGGTTGCCGATATTGTATTTGCCGTTAATCCATTTGTGAAATTGGTTGGACCTGTTACCGTTCCACCACTAAATGTTGATGGAGGTAAATTATAATATGTTGTTGCCGATATTGTGTTGGCAGTCAATCCATTTGTGAAAATAGTTGGTCCTGTTACTGTACCACCACTAAATGTACCACCACCACCTGTTTGAAAAATTCTCCAATTACTATCTATACTTGTATGACCACCAACACCTTCAATGGTTGATGCCGTCCAAGATTGTATAAATGATTGACCGGCAGATGAACGACTATTAACAACAGTTGTATAATCAGAATAAGTTACGGCAGAAAATCCTGTAAGACCTGATAGATTATTCCATAATGTATCGTAATTTGGTATTACATATTGATAAACTTTATCTGTCTCGTGAACATATGCCATCATACCTAATCTTCTTCTACCTGAAGAAATGTTGTCAGAATTTAATGTTAAATAATCAGGAGATAAAAATGTACCATTACCTTTCATATATCGTATCGGTATGGTATTGGCAGATAATTGAATTAGTGATGGGTAAGTTGATGCCGTTAATGTTAAAGTTAAATCAGATAGGTTATATACTTCCATATAACCACCAACATTAAGTACTGAAAAGTTGGTCCCAAAAACTGATGTTCTTGAAACGGATTGTGGCGTTGATACTTGAACGCTGGATATTGGATTTTTGTATGGTACTGACATAATAATAAATACTATGTTTTTGTATTTCCTTTAAAGAATAATGACGATGATAATGATGGTGGTGGAACCGAACTTGGTATTAAACAAGTCGGGTCAATCCAAAGAACTCTATATATGTTTGATGGGATTGCAGCACCACTTGAAACAACAACATTAGTTGCTGCCAATACGGCATCAGGGATTGCGTTATATACTATATCTGTTGAACAAGGTATGTTATAACCTATATCAATTGTCATATTTGTCATTGAACCACCGACAGCGTTTAACGGAACCCAAAGAGTGTAGAAGTATTGGATATCTGGGTTAATTTGACCTATAAATAATTCAATTGTGTTGAATGAGTATTGATGTTGAACACATCCGTAACTATCTGTATCGGTTCCTGCCGTTTGTTTAATATAACCTTTTAAAAATGATACATCTGATATAAAGTTTCCACTATTACCTGTGAATCCTGAATAATGGATATAAATATTTAAGTCATTAGAATAACTGCTAACTGAAGGAACTCCACCATTACCCCACCCTAAGAAACTAGTTGCTCCACTATTGTACATATAGGTTCCCAAATTAGTTAATGATGTGGTGTCTTGAGGTTCCGGAACTAAATAAACATATGGGTCAAACACATATGGATATGTTGGCGTTGGAGTGTATGTTGGTGTTATACTTGGTGTTGGTGTATGTGTTGGAGTTTGAGTAACGGTGGCGGTCGGTGTTGGTGTTATACACGAAACACAACTACCTGTAAAATTGGACCCATTCCAATATCTAATAGAATCACCAATTCCATAATACCCTGCTGAGGTAGGACTACAATTAACTCCATCGTACAATTGTAACATTGTCGCGTTACAGAAAGAAGTATTGTTTATACAAAAATCATCTATAGTTGATGAGTTATTACACGCGTCATAGAAAGTTCCATGTTGTAGTGCCACAATTGTTATAGGGAGTGTAGGAGTTGGTGTGTGTGTAGGTGTAGGTGTAGGAGTAGGTGTAATGTATATACAATCAATAATTCTAAATCTCTCACATTTATCTGATGTAATAATTTTAATACCCACCGCAGGTGCCATATCAAATGGTGGAGGTAAAACAATTTCTATTGTTGGTGGTATGGATGAAATAACTTTTGCAACATAACCACAATTATTACCATAGACATCACATACGTATATATCGTAGGGGTAAGTTAAACCTGTGATGTTGGTTAAAATTATTGATGTCATATTTTAATTATGAAGCGGAAACTGGTGATGCACAAATTTGTATAATTCCTCTTTGTATGTTACTTGAAATACTTTGTGTTCGTGAAATAAATACTTTATTTTTTGTTGGATATATTGCTAAATGAGTGTGTCTATCTGAAGTGGTTGTTCCTATCACAGGATTTACTGTTTGTAAAATAGTGTCTACAACCCATATTTTGTAACCTGATGGGTCGGCATTTACCACATATATTTTATCATTTGCTGTATTATAAATAGATAATCCATTAAATCCAAATGAACCTAAATCAGACCAAGGTAATGATATTGTTTTATTTAAACAATTCATTGTTAATACTTGGTTTGATGTGAAAACATATAAATTTGTTGATATTGGGTCAAGTGTTACGGAATTAATTTGTGAACCATTAACAAGTACTGTGTAAGTTATAGTGTTTGACGCACAATTCAATACTTTAATATTAACCCTTGTATTAGTTCCTGGTGGTCCTGAAGGATTATTTCCAGCCAAATAAATTTCGTTTTGTAATGGATTATAAACTAATTTAAAGCCACCATTATAAATTCCCCAAGTTGTAGTGGTTAAATATGTTATAGTATTGTTAGAACACTCAATATAACCAATTCCGTAAGTGTTGGAATTTGATGTGAAGTAAATTCTATTATTAACACTATTATAAACCATACTATCTATTGATAAATAATTAAATGACCCTGATGGAATAGCTGTTGATATTTTAATTGCAGGTTCTAACCAATTGTATAAATTTTGTACATATATACCTTGAGGAGTTGCCACATATAATTTATTATCTGTTGAATTATAAGCCATTGGTCCTGATGGTGTGTTGCTACCACTACCAAATGGTAATGGGAATGCAAAATTAGCAACAAATGGTTGAGAATTTAATGGTGGTCTAAAATATTGGACTCCTGTGGCATTTATATCGGAAACAAAATAATTACCTGAATTATCCTGAACAATCTCGTTAGGGTAATTTATACCTCCGGTACTAACTCTTTCAATACTATCATTAGAACAACTTGGTGTTGAACTTGGTGTCTGTGTTGGAGTTTGTGTTGGCGTTTGTGTAGGAGTTTTAGTCATTGTTGGAGTCATTGTTGGAGTTACCGGTGGTGTTGACCCAATTGTTTTTGTTGGTGTTTGAGTCATTGTTTGTGTAGGTGTTTTTGTTTGAGTTGGTGTTTTAGTTGGCGTCGGAGTATAAGTTGGAGTTTGACTCGGTGTTGGTGTATGGGTTGGCGTTTGAGTTGGTACAATGCTGTTTTGACAATTAATACAAGCACCTTCGGAATAAGCGTATCCCCAATCACCTGATTCGTAAGTTAATACGTCTATAGGAGTATCATCAGTTTTTCCTAAATAAAATGCACATCTTTTTTCACCATTAAAATAAACA
>Ga0214919_10003498_pt1 | contig 23661 bp, 20 predicted proteins | sample LL1503_MetaG_FD_177994 | JGI IMG/M metagenome (GOLD analysis project Ga0214919, IMG submission 177994) | Freshwater microbial communities from Lake Lanier, Atlanta, Georgia, United States - LL-1503 | ecosystem: Environmental > Aquatic > Freshwater > Lake | place: USA: Georgia | collected... | reverse complement strand
ATACGCAGCACAACCCCTATGCGGACAACCACCGCCGCTTCGCCGCACTGGCCTGGGGCGCGGCGCACCTGGCCTACGGCTTGGACGCGGGCTGGAGCCCCCAATTGGTGCATTGCCATGACTGGCACGCCGGGCTGTCACCGGCCTGCATGGCCTACTGGGACAGCCCGCAGCGGGTTCCCACCCTGTTCACCATCCACAACCTGGCCTACCAGGGCTGCTTTGCCGCCGCTTGTTTTGCCGATCTGGGTCTGCCTGCCAGTGCCTTTGGTGTCAATGGCTTGGAGTTTTACGGCCAGGTTTCGTTCATGAAAGCCGCCCTGGTCTATGCCGACCACATCAGCACCGTCAGCCCCAGCTACGCCCGCGAAATCCAGACCCCGGAACAAGGATTCGGTCTGGACGGGCTGTTGCGCAGCCGCGCCGCGCAGTTGAGCGGCATCTTGAACGGCGTGGACGCAAGCGTCTGGGATCCGGGCTACGATGCCCTGCTGGCCCATCCTTTTGACGGGCGCAAACTGACTGGCAAGGCGCTGAACAAAGCGGCCTTGCAAGCCGAGACCGGTTTGGATCTGCTGCCCGACGCCCCGTTGTTTTCGCTGGTCGGCAGACTCACCGAACAAAAAGGCCTGCCGCTGGTGCTCGGCGGCGTCGAGGAGGTGGTGGGCGGTGGCGGGCAGCTGCTAGTTTTGGGCAGCGGCGATACCGCCCTGGAACATGCGCTGGCAGCGCAAGCGCAAGCGCACCCGGGGCGCATGGCGGTGCGGCTGGACTACGACGAGGCGCTGGCGCACCGCATCTTTGGCGGCAGCGACGTCACCCTGGTTCCCTCGCGCTTCGAGCCCTGCGGCCTGACCCAGCTCTACGGCTTGAAATACGGCAGCCTGCCGCTGGTGCGCCGCGTCGGAGGCCTGGCCGACACCGTGGTCGACACCGACCTGGAGTCGCTGGATGACCGCAGCGCCACCGGTTTTGTTTTTGATAACTTTGATACCACCGACTACCGCCGCGCAGTGCGCCGGGCCTTTGCGCTGTACCGCCGCCGCGCCGATTGGAGCCGTGTGCGCCAAAACGGCATGCGAATTGCATCGGGTTGGGAGCAATCCGCCTTGCGCTACCGCGATCTGTATGCGTCGCTTCTCTCTTAACCCCTCTTCACCCCTTTTTGCACTTTGACACCGTCCATGAATTCACTTGATTCCATCGCCCCCGTGGCCGCATTTCCATTCGACAGCCCCAAGCGGGACCTGGAGTCGCTCAAACGCGCCATCGCCAACAAGCTGATGTTCAGCGTGGGCAAAGACCCGCAGGCCGCCAGCGCCCAGGATTGGCTCAACGCCGCAGCCTTCGCTGTGCGTGACCAATTGATCGAGCGCTGGATGAAAACCACCCGCGCGCAGTACGCCCAGGATTCCAAGCGGGTGTATTACCTGTCCATGGAATTTTTGGTGGGGCGCACTTTTGGCAACGCCTTACTGGCCTTGGGCCTGCGTAGCCGGGTGCGGCAGGCGCTGCTGGACTTCGGCGTGGATATGGCGGCCATCAGCGAACTCGAGCCGGATGCGGCTTTGGGCAACGGCGGCCTGGGGCGGCTGGCGGCCTGTTTTCTGGACGCCATGGCCACGCTGAATATCCCGGGTTTTGGCTACGGAATCCGCTACGACTACGGCATGTTCCGCCAGACCATTGTGGACGGTCGGCAGGTCGAGGTTCCCGACTACTGGCTGACCCAGGGCAATCCATGGGAATTCGCCCGGCCCGAGGTCGTCTACCGGGTGCAGTTCGGCGGGTATGTGGTTGAAGAACATGGCAGGTGCCAGTGGATCAGCGCCGATGAGGTGCAGGCCATGGCCTACGACACCATCATCCCCGGCTATGACACGCAGGCCACCAACACGCTGCGTCTGTGGTCGGCCAAGGCCACCCACGAAATCGACCTCGGTGCTTTCAACCGGGGCAATTATTTCGCCGCTGTAGAGAGCAAAAACCACTCTGAGAATGTCAGCCGTGTGCTGTACCCGGACGACTCCACGCCCGCCGGGCGCGAGCTGCGCTTGCACCAGGAATATTTCTTCGTCAGCGCCAGCGTGCAGGATTTGCTGCGCCGTTACCGCCAGACGCACACCGATTTCAGCCAGTTGCCTGCCAAGGTCAGCATCCACCTCAACGACACCCATCCGGTACTGGCCATTCCCGAGCTCATGCGCCTGCTGCTGGACGAGCATGCGTTGCCCTGGGACCAGGCCTGGACTCTGTGCCAGGGGGTTTTCTCTTACACCAACCACACGCTGATGCATGAGGCGCTGGAGACCTGGCCGGTGGAGATGTTCGGCCGCATCCTGCCGCGCCATTTGCAGATCATCTTCGGCATCAACGCCCGTTTTCTCGCTGACCTGAGCGCCAAAGGGGCAGACGCTGAAATGCTGCGCCGCGTATCCCTGGTCGATGAACAAGGCGAGCGCAGGGTCCGCATGGCCTATCTGGCGGTGGTGGCCAGCCATTCGATCAACGGCGTATCGGCCCTGCATTCGCAGCTGATGCAGCAGTCGATATTTGCTGAATTCGCGCAGCTATGGCCTGCGCGCTTCAACAACAAAACCAATGGCATCACCCCGCGCCGCTGGCTGGCGCAAGCCAATCCGGCGCTCTCAGACGTGCTCGACAAATACATCGGCACCGGCTGGCGACGCGACCTCACCCAGCTCGGTGGTTTGGCGCCCTTGGCCCACCAACCCGCTCTGATCAAGGCGTTGCAAGATGCTAAACGCGCCAATAAGCAGCGCTTGGCAGACTGGGTGCAAACGAACATGGGGCTGCAGTTACCGGTCCATGCCATGTTTGATGTGCAGGTCAAGCGCATCCACGAATACAAACGCCAGCTTCTCAATGTGCTGCATGTGATTGCGCGCTACCAGCGCATTCTGCGCGCGCCGCAGGCCGACATGGTGCCGCGGGTGGTGATATTTGCCGGTAAAGCGGCCTCGGCCTACCACATGGCCAAGCTGATCATCCAGCTCATCAATGACCTGGCCACAACGATCAACAATGACCCCCGCGTGGGCGACAAGCTCAAGGTGGTCTTCATTCCCAATTACAGCGTCAGCCTGGCCGAGCGCATCATCCCGGCCGCCGACTTGTCCGAACAAATTTCCACCGCCGGGACCGAGGCATCGGGCACCGGCAATATGAAGCTTGCACTCAACGGGGCTTTGACCATCGGTACGCTCGATGGCGCGAATGTGGAAATTCTGGACGGTGTAGGCGAGGACAACATTTTCATCTTCGGGCTGACCGCGCCCGAAGTCGCGGCCACACGCGCTGCCGGATACCAAGCCGCCGAGGCGCTGAAAAATTGTCCGGAGTTGCAGGAGGTGTTGCTGGCGATTCGCGACGGATTTTGTAACCCGGATGAGCCACAGCGTTACCAGAGCATCTACGACGCGCTGGTGAACTGGGGTGACCATTACCTGCTGCTGGCCGATTACCCCGGCTACGCCGCCGCCCAGGACGCCGCCGACGCCGCCTACCGCAACCCGGACGCCTGGACCCTCAAGACCCTGCACAACATTGCAGCCATGGGCCCGTTTTCAGCAGACCGCACGATTGAGCAATACGCCCGCGAGATCTGGAAAACCAAGCCGGTTAGCGTTTGAGCGGGGATCCGGGCAACTTACATGCCCCAGCGCAGCGCGGCGGTGTGCACCGGCGCATCCCACAGCGCTAAAAACTCCGGCGTGACGGCCGTGACCGTGATCGAGCAACCGGCCATCTCGAGCGAGGTGACGTAAGACCCGGTGAGGTGGCGCACCACGCGGATGCCGTGGCGGTCCAGCACCTTGCGGGCGGCGTTGACCATCAGGTACAGCTCTACCAGCGGCGTGCCACCAAAGCCGTTGACCAGCAAAATCACTTCTTGCCCGGATTGCAGGGCCAGGTCTTTGAGCACCGCGCCGGTGAGTTCTTCGGCAATCGCGTCGGCGCTGGCCAGGGGCACGCGGCGACGGCCCGGCTCGCCGTGTATGCCCACGCCGACTTCCATCTCGTTCATGCCAATCTGGAACGTGGGTTTGCCCGCTGCGGGAACGGTGCAGGAGGTCAGCGCCACGCCCATGGACGCGGTGGCCTTGTTGACCGCGTCGCCCAGCGCCTTGAGTGCGGCCAGCTTGTCGCCGCGCTCGGCGGCGGCGCCCAGAATTTTCTCCACGATCAGGGTACCAGCTACGCCACGCCGCCCGGTGGTGTAGGTGGAGTCCTCCACCGCCACATCGTCGTTGACGACCACCACCGCGTTCTCCTGGTCCAGCATCTCGGATGCCATCTGGAAATTCATCATGTCGCCGGAATAGTTCTTGACGATGAACAGCACCCCGGCACCGCCATCAACAGCTTGCGCGGCATTCATCATCTGGTTGGGCGTGGGGGAGGTGAAGATCTGACCGGGGCAGGCCGCGTCGAGCATGCCATGGCCGACAAAACCCGCGTGCAGCGGCTCATGCCCGGCACCGCCACCGGAAATCAGCGCGACCTTACCCGGCTTGTTGCGCTTGCGGCGGACAAACTCGTGTTCCGCGCCGAGCGCAACGATGTCGGCATGCGCGGCGGCAAAGCCGTCCAGCGATTCGGTCAACACGTTGTCGACGTTGTTCATCAGATTTTTCATGGTGCGCCTTGTACGTCAAAAAAATGGGGATGCGGGTATTTTCAGGCTGTCTGCAGGCTGTCGCAGACCGCGCCGATGATGAGCGCCATGGAGCGGGAGCCGGGGTCCACATGGCCCTTGGCGCGGTCGCCCAGAAAAGACGAGCGCCCGCGCGTGGCGTCCATGTTGGCGGTTGCCTGCGCGCTGTCAAACGCACATTGGCGCACGCGCGCGATCAAATCGGGTCCGCCTGCAGCAAGCACTTTTTGCACCGGGTCGAGTACATCCAAGAGCGTTTTTTGCCCGACCTCGGCTTTGCCCAAACGCGTCAGCGCTTCGATGCTGGCGCGCAGGGCCACGGCGAAATCCTGGGACGTGGGCTCGGGCGGCAGCGCTTTGCCCAGCGTCATCAACAAGGTGCCAAAGACCGGGCCGGAGGAGCCGCCGATCATGGCCACGCAGGTCTTGCCCATGGTTTTGAGCGATTCATGTAGGCCTTTGCCTTCCATCTCGGCCAGCTTGGCCTGAATGGCTTGCGCGCCCCGGCGCATATTCAGGCCGTGGTCGCCGTCGCCAATGGCCTGGTCCAGGGCGGTTAGTTCGTCGAGGTGGTCTACCAGCGTTTGGGTGGCGTTTTGGATGAGTGGAGTGAAGGACATGGTCGGTTTTCCCTTGGGGCAATGGTCTCTCAGCCGCGCACACGCAGCCCTGCCGCGTCGAACCACAGGCTCTGGACGATGTGTATACCGACTTCCTGCCCGGCGTGGGCGAGCTGTTCGGGTGGCGCGGAGACAATCAATTCGGTGTCGGTGTCATTGAGACGCAGGTGCAAAAGGTACTGGTCGCTCAGGCGCTCAATGCGCTGCACCCATCCGCGCAGAGGCGCGCCCGCAGCCTCCACGAGTTGCACATGTTCAGCCCGCACGCCCACGGTGTGGACGGCAGCAGGCAAGGCCGCTTGACCCAGCGCTGCACGCGGCAGCAAATTAATGCGCGGCGAGCCCAGGCGGCTGGCAACAGCCACCGTGTGCGGATCCTCATAGACCTGCTGCGGCGTGCCGAGTTGCACCATGCGCCCGTAGTCCAGCACGCCGATGCGGTTGGCCAGTGTGAGCGCCTCCACTTGGTCGTGCGTCACATAGAGCATGGTGGCACCGGTGTCTTGCTGGATGCGTTTGAGCTCCAGCCGCAGATCGTTGCGCAGCTTGGCGTCCAGCGAGGACAGCGGCTCGTCCATCAGGTAGACCGCCGGGTTGCGCACCAGCGCGCGGCCGATGGCCACGCGCTGCATCTGTCCGCCCGAGAGTTTGGTCGCCGGGTTGTTGAGCTTGTCTTCCATGCGCAGCATACGTGCCACTTCCAGCACCTTGGCTTTCACATCGGCTTCATTGGTCTTGCGCAGCGGTGAGCGCAGCGGAAAGGCCAGGTTGTCATAGACGCTGAGGTGCGGATAGAGCGAATACTGCTGGAACACAAAGGTCACATCGCGCAAGGCAGGGGCCAAGCGGGTGACATCGCGTCCGCCGATGGACACGCTGCCGCTGTCGGGCACTTCCAGCCCAGCGGCCAGCCGCAAGGTCGTTGTTTTCCCCGCTCCGCTGGGGCCGAGCAAGACCACCAACTCACCGCTGGTAACGTCGATGTGCAGGTCGCTGACAGCGGTCTGCATGCCAAAGCGCTTGCTGACATGGGAGAGCGAGAGATCAGCCATGGGCGGCTCCGGTGCGTGCGGCACCCGTCAGCGGCAGTGCGTCGCGGGCGGTGCGGATGGCGCGTCCGCTGGATTGGTCAAACAAGGTGATCTGGGCGCTGTCAAAAGCCAAGCCGGTTTGGTCACCGCGCCGGGCAAGGGTATTCACGCCGATCTTGGCGCGTACCACGCTGTCCTGCGCGGTTTTGAGGGTGACGATCTGGCAGTTGCCCAGGTATTCCACACCCAGCACTTCAGCGCGCAAAGCAGCGTCGGCTTCCAGCCGGACATGCTCAGGGCGCACGCCGTAGAGCAGGGCGCGCGTGCTGACGTCCTCTTGCACAGCAGGCAAGCCCAGTGAGGCCGTACCAAGCGGTAGTTGGGTCGCGCCGCGCGCCAGCGCGGCATGGGCAGGAATGAAGTTCATCGAAGGCGAGCCCATAAAGTCAGCCACAAAGACGCTGACCGGGCGCTCGTAAATTTCCTGCGGCGCACCGAGTTGCTCGATCACGCCCTGGTTCATGATGGCGATCTTGTCGGCCATGGCCATGGCCTCGCGCTGGTCGTGGGTCACATACACCGTGGTCGCGCCCAAGCGGTCATGCAGGGCGCGTAATTCGAGGCACATCAGTTCGCGGAACTCCGCATCCAGCGCCCCCAGCGGCTCGTCCATCATGAAAGCCAGGGGCTGGCGCACGATGGCGCGCCCCAACGCCACGCGTTGGCGGTCGCCGCTGGTCAGGCCGGAGACAGAATGTTGAAGCAAATGCGTGATGTGCAAGGTAGCGGCAGCCTGGGCCACACGGGCGTCGATTTCGGCGCGCGGCATGCCTTGCGAGACCAGCGGAAAAGCGATGTTCTGCCGCACCGACATGTGCGGGTAGAGCGCAAACATCTGGAACACGAACGCAATGTCCCGGGCCGAGGCACGCTTGAACGTGACGTCTTCGCCGCCCAAAAATATGTGGCCCTCGGTGGGCAGCTCCAGCCCAGCAATCATGCGCAGGGTGGTAGTTTTGCCGCAGCCTGAGGGGCCCAGCAGGCAGAAAAATTCGCCGTCATTGACCACGAAGGACGAGTCTTTGACAGCCACAAAATCGCCAAAGGCTTTGTGCAGTTGTTGAACGCGGATTTCAGCCATGGTCTTACTCGGGAAACTTCGAAACCACCATGAACATCACCGTGCCGCCCAGCATGGTGAGGAAAGACCAGGTGTACAAAAACAGCGCAAAAGGCTGCAGCAGCATGAACAGCCCCAGGCCGATCACGCCGCAGGCCACCAGTTCCATGGTGTTGCGGCGCAAGTAGCGTGGCCAGTTGCTGGTGCGCGCAGCGGGGACAGAAGAGGATGGCTCGGTGTAGGACATGGCTATCGCACCTCTTACTTGCGCACAGCGCCGAAGGTGATGCCGCGCAGCAGGTGTTTGCGCAACAGCACGGTGAAGACCAGGATGGGCACTAGGAACAAGGTGGTACCCGCCGCCACGGCGGGCCAGTCCATGCCGCCTTCGCCGATGATGATGGGAATAAAGGGCGGCGCGGTTTGCGCTTCGCCCGAGGTCAGCAGCACGGCGAAGGCGTATTCGTTCCAGGCAAAGATCAGGCAGAAGATCGCCGTGGCCACGATACCCGTCACCGCCTGCGGCAAGACGACTTTGCGGAAGGCCTGCAAGCGGGTGTAGCCGTCCACCATGGCGGCCTCTTCGTATTCGCGCGGAATCTCGTCAATAAAGCCCTTGAGCAGCCACACCGACAAGGAGACATTGACCGCGCTGTACAACAAGATCATGCCCAGCCGGGTGTCCGACAGGCCCAGCTCGCGGTACATCAGGTAGATGGGAATGGCCACCGCAATCGGCGGCATCATGCGGGTGGACAAAATGAAGAAGAGCAAATCGTCTTTCAGCGGCACCTTGAAGCGCGAAAACGCATACGCCGCCATCACCCCGAAGCCCACCGACAAAATTGTGGAGCCAAAGGCGATGATCAGGGAGTTGGTGAAGCGCGGGGCGAAATTCGACGGGCCGGCCACGGCCATGTGCTGCGCGCGGGCGATTTCCTCGCAGCGTCCTTGCGCCGGCGGCAGGCTGGCCAGGTATTCATCGGTCTGGCGCGAGCGCGTGGTAAACAAATTGCAATAGCCCTCCACCGATGGGCTGAAGACGATTTTGGGTGGGTAGCTGATGGAGTCGGCCGGGGTTTTGAAGCCGGTCATGATGATCCAGACCAGCGGGATCATGGTGACCAGGGCGTAGAACACGACTACGACGCTGGCAAACCACTGGCTGCCGGATGAGGGGTCGACTACCGAATGGGCGGTGCTGATACCTTTGCGCATGCGGAAGTCCTAGCGGTTCTTGATGTGGTTGAGGGCTTTGACGTAGATGTTGGCCAACCCGAACACCGCTACGAACAAAATAATCGCGAATGCCGAGGAATAGCCGGTGCGCCATTTTTCGAAGGCCTCGCGCTTGAGCGAGATCGAGGCGACCTCGGTGGTTGAGCCCGGCCCGCCCGAGGTCAGTAGATTGACCATGTCAAACATCTTGAAGTTCTCGATGCCACGGAACAAGACCGCCAGCATGATGAAGGGCAAGACCATGGGCAGGGTGATAGACCAGAACTGCCGCCACTTGGAGGCGCGGTCCACTTCGGCGGCTTCGTAGATGTAATCGGGAATCGAGCGCAGGCCGGCCAGGCAGATCAGCATGACGTAAGGCGTCCACATCCAGACATCCACGATGACGATGGCCCAGGGCGCGAGCGGCACTTCACCGAGCATGGAAAACGACGAGGGTGAGACACCGCTGATGAAGGAGGCGATGACATTGAACAAGCCCGTTTGGGGCTGGTACAAAAAGGCCCAGAAGTTGCCCACCACGGCGGGTGACAGCATCATGGGAATCAGAATCAGGGTGGTCCAAAATCCGTGGCCGCGGAACTTGCGGTCAATCAAATAGGCCAGGGCAAAACCGATCAGGGTTTGCAGAAAAATGGTCCAGAACACGAAATGCGCCGTGGTCTGCATGGCAGCCCACACATCCGGGTCGGTGAGCACCGAGACATAGTTGTCGATGCCCACATCGACGGGCGAGGCATTGGGCCGGTTGGCGCGGAAATTGGTGAACGAGAGTTTGACCGTCCAGATCAGCGGGAAGATGTTGATGGCCAGCAACAACAGCATGGTCGGGCCGATGAAGATCCAGGCGATGGAGCGATCCGACAAGCCGCGCATGCGCTGCGCCAGCGGCGCGGGGGTGGCGCGTGCCAAACGGTCAGCCAGTGGATTCGTTGAGGACATAGGGGCTTGCAGTCAGTGAACCGGAAAGGGCGTTATTGCCGGTGAAGGGCACCCGCTTCGCATGCGGACATGCGAGACGGGTGCGCTGGTTTACCGAAGGGGCACTTTATTTGACCTTGCCGTCTTCTTTGAACACTTTCTTCCAGTCAGCGACCAGGCCGTCCAGCGCTTCCTTGGCAGTGCCCTTGTCGGCCACCACAAAGTCATGCACACGCTTTTGCTCAGCCAGCATCAACTGCGCGTAGGACGGATCAGCCCAGAAGTCGACCACTTGGTTCATAGACTCTTGGAATGCTGCCGCGTAGGGTGCGCTCTTCAGATAGCCAGGGTCTTTGAGTACAGCGTTGTGCGCCGAAGAGCCGCCGATGGCTTGCCACTTCTTTTGCACTTCCGGATTGGCGAACCACTTGATGTACTGCAGTGCTTCGTTGCGGTTCGGCGAGTACGACACCACCGAGATGCCTTGGCCGCCCAGTTGCACGCCCTTGGCTTTGTCCGACGGGTTCACAAAGTAACCAATCTTCGCGCCACCGACTTGCGGGTCTTTATCCAGGCCTGGGAAGAATGCAAACCAGTTCATCATCATGGCCACCTGGCCGGACTTGAATGCGTCCAGACCTTCACCCATGTAGGAGTTGGTCATGCCGGGAGGCGTGCTGCCTTTGTACAAGGATTTGTAGAACTCCAACGCGCGAACGGAGTCCGCTCCGTTGACATAGCCGTCGAGGTCGTAGGGCTTGGACGGGTTCTGGTACTTGAAGCCAAAGGGATAGAACACATTGCTCACGCCCATGGTGATGCCTTCAGAGCCGCGCTCGGTGAAGATGTAGGCGCCATAGACCTTCTTGCCATCGATCTCGCGACCTTGGAAGAATTCGGACACTTGCTTGAACTCGGTCCAGGTCTTGGGTGGAGCCAGATCGCGGTTGTGCTTTTTCTTGAACTCAGCCTGGATTTCAGGCTTGCCGAACCAGTCCTTGCGGTAAGTCCAGCCCAGCGCGTCGGCCATGGCCGGCAGCGCCCAGTAGTTAGGCGTGTTCTTGGGCCACTCGGCGTAGCCGACCACGGTGGCCGGTGCAAAGTCGGTCATCTTGATGCCTTCTTTGGCGAAGAAGTCATTCAGTTTGACGTAGTGGCCGCTTTCGGCTGATCCGCCGATCCACTGGCTGTCGCCAATGATCAGGTCGCACAGCTTGCCCTTAGAGTTCAGCTCATTGAGCATACGGTCAGCGAAATTGGGCCATGGCACAAATTCGAACTTCATCTTGACCTTGCTTTGCGCAGTGAAGTCCTTGGACAACTCCACCAGGGCGTTGGCTGGATCCCATGCTGCCCAGCACAAGGTGATGGTTTTTTCCTGGGCCTGGACGCCGCCCACGCTCAGTGCGCCAGCCAACGCGACGGACGCGAGTGCGGGCAGTTTTTTCAGTAGCTTCTTCATCAACAGTTCTCCTCAAAGTAATAAACAGAGACCAACACACCAACACACATCCGGACGCTGCATCAGTGCAGATTTTCAGCAGTCAAGATTTCGACCCGGGGCTGCACCACATTGGGTGCGCCACGGATGTTTTCGCACAGGCCGCGCAGGGTGCGCGCTGCCGTGAGCACGCAGTAATGCACGTCCTGGTGCAGCACAAAAGCAAGGCTTCCATCTACCAGCATGGTCTGGTGGGTCGTCGTCAGATCGTGGGCTACCAGCGGTACTTCGGTCGTCAGGCTCAAATGGGCCAGCGCCTTGGCGGTTCCGGCGGTAGCGCCGCCCACGCAGTACACGCCGCTTATCTGTGATGCCGCCAGTTGCGTTTGCAGGTGGTGCACCAGGTGGTCGCAGGCGTCTTCATCATCTGCGGGCAGGTCGCTCAAGCGGACGACTTCCAGTGCCGGAAAACGGTCTTCCACCACCTGGGCGAAACCGATGCGCCGCTCGATTTCATTGGACATGCGGGTGGCTGTGGACAGCAGTAGCAATACCGAGCGCGGGCCCGGGCGCGCCATGCGGCCCAGCAACAGCCCTGCGGTACGCCCCTCGGCGCGGGAGTCCGCGCCAACGTGGGCCTGGCGCATGGAGCCGGCCACGTCGCTGAACAGCGTGACCACATGCACCCCGGCGCGCACTTGGTCGTTGATGGCAAGCTTGACCGCGGGCACATCCGGCGCAACCAGCACCATGGCGTCGCACCCGCCGATGCGGCCCAGCGCGAGCCCGAATTCTGCCGGGTCGCTGGCGTCCAGGCGGTAGGTGATCTCCGTAATGTGCTGGTGGCGAAAGTCGCCCGCCGTCTGGGCGATGTGGCGCTCGAGTTGGTTGAGGTAAGGGCTTTGCAAATCCGGCAGCACGTAGGCGAACTTCCAATTTTCCTTGCTGCGCGGGCGACCCCGGGTGACGATGGGAGTGCCCAGGTTGTCGATGGCTTGCAAAACCTTGCGCTCGGTTTCTGAATTCACGCCGGTGCGGCCGTTGAGCGCGCGGTCGACCGTGGCCGTTCCTACCCCGGCATTGCGGGCGATTTCAGCGATGGTGACGTTGGAGGACATGGGGCGGGGCATAGACGATGCACCAGGATAGTATACCCATCAAAAAATAAATCAATCAGGGTTTTCACTGACCCGGCCCAGCCGTTAGCGCCCGGTTTTGGCGCGCTCGAAGAGCGGCAACACGTCGGGCAGGGCCGCCTGCATATCGGCAATCCGGGTGCTGCTGGCCGGGTGGGTAGACAGCCACTGCGGCGGCGCGCCCTTGTTGGCAGCGCCCATTTTTTCCCAGAGGGTGATGCCGGCGCGCGGGTCGTAGCCGGCCCGCGCGGCGATCTCCATGCCCACCAGGTCGGCCTCTGACTCGTCTTCGCGGCCGAATTTGAGGTTCAGCAGGTTGGCACCCTGCTGGGCCACCATATCGGTCAAATTGGGATCGATCCCCAACCAACCTGACAGCAAGGCCCCGCCCAGGCGGGCGGCGCCGGTAGTCACCGTGGATTTGCCCATGCGCTCACGGGCATGCTCGCGCAGGGCGTGTGCCATCTCGTGGCCCATCACCATCGCGGCTTCGTCGTCGGTCAGTTGCAGGGTGCGCAAAATGCCGGTGTAAAACGCAATCTTGCCTCCAGGCATGCAGTAGGCGTTGATTTGCTTGGAGCCGATCAGGTTGACCTCCCACTGCCACTGACTGGCCCGCTCGTTCCAGGGCGTGGCAAAGGGAATCAGACGCTGGGCGATGGTGCGCAGGCGTTTGAGCTCTTCGCTGCTGGGTGGGGCCAGCGCATTTTTGCTGTCGGCTTGCTGCAGCACCTGTTTGTACTGCTGCCCGGCCATTTTTTCTACATCCTGGGCCGGCACCAGGTTGGCGAATGCCGAGCGCTTGCCGACATTGACCCCCTCGCGCTCCTGGGCAAAGGCCGTCGCAGTGGCGCAGGCCAGCACCAGTGCCATCGCCGCGCAGCGTGTCGCGATGCGGCTTTGCCGGCCTGTGGTGGCTGACGCGACGACGTCACCCTTTTCGCCCATGTTCTATCTCCAACCGTGTGCGGGATTGCACACAAGTATTATTCCCCCATGGAAGAACCCCCAGCCGCAGCCCCGCCCAAAACCTGGCTGCAAAGTCTGCGCGTGTATACCGAGCCGGCATCCCTGCGCATGCTGTCGTTGGGCTTTTCCGCCGGACTGCCCTTGCTGCTGGTCTTTGGAACTTTGAGCTTTTGGCTGCGCGAGGCGGGCATTGACCGCACCACGATCGGGTTTATGAGCTGGATCGGCCTGGCCTATGCCTTTAAGTGGGCCTGGTCACCCATGGTTGACCGTTTGCCGATTCCCCTGCTCACACGCGCCTTGGGACGCAGGCGCAGCTGGCTGCTGCTGGCGCAGGCCGTGATCATCGCAGGCATAGTGGGCATGGCCCTGACGGACCCGCAACAGTCGTTGATGCCGGTGGTGTGGTGCGCTATCGCCGTCGCGGTGGGCTCGGCCACGCAGGACATTGCCCTGGACGCATTTCGCATTGAGTCCGCCGACAGCGACCACCAGGCCGCGCTGGCCGCGACCTACCAGACGGGGTACCGCATCGCGATGATCTGGGCCGGCGCAGGGGTGCTGTGGATTGCCGCGCGTGCCGAGGCGCCGGATACGGCCGGATACCAGCACGGGCCCTGGCAAGCCGCCTACCTGGCTATGGCGCTGAGCATGCTGCCCGGTGTTGCCACCGTGTTGTTTTCCAAAGAACCGGCGGCGCTGCCGCTGGCGCCCAGCAAAAATCTGTTGGATTGGTTGCGTGGCGCGGTGGTCGACCCCTTCGCAGACTTTGTGCGGCGTTACCGTACGCAGGCCCTAGTCATCTTGGCACTGATCGCGACGTACCGCATCAGCGACGTGGTGATGGGCATCATGGCCAATCCGTTTTATGTGGACATGGGCTACACCAAAGACGAAGTGGCGGCTGTGACCAAGATATACGGCGTCCTGATGACCCTGCTCGGCGCATTTGCCGGAGGGGCTATGGCGCTGCGTTGGGGCGTGATGCGGGTCTTGATGCTGGGCGCCATGCTGAGTGCAGCGAGCAATCTGTTGTTTGCCTGGCTGGCCGGCCAGGGGCACGATGTGCATGCGCTGATCGCGGTGGTGTCGGCAGACAATCTGGCCAGCGGCATCGCCAGCAGCGCCTTTATTGCGTATTTGTCCTCATTAACCAACGTGCAGTATTCGGCCACGCAGTACGCCATGTTCAGTTCGCTCATGCTCTTGTTCCCTAAGTTTCTGGCCGGTTTTTCCGGGCAATATGTGGACGCCCATAGCTATGCGGAGTTTTTCACCGCCACGGCTTTTTTGGGTCTGCCGGTGCTGGGGCTGATCTGGCTGGCCGAGCGGCTGCGGCGCGATTGATGCCCCGGGTCCGCGGCGGCGCGGGGCTTTACACAACTTTTCAAGCGCTTCATTCAGGCAGTGCATGCGCTTGGGGGTGAGCGCTACACTGAACCATGGCCCCCCGATTGCTCATCATCGACGACGACGCCCGCCTGTGCGCGATGCTGGCAAGTTACCTGGAACAAAACCATTTCGCCGTCAGCAAAGCCGGCGATGGCAGCAGCGGGCTGGCGGCGCTACAAAGCGCCAACCCGGCCATTGATCTGGTGATTTTGGATTTGATGCTGCCCGATATGGACGGGCTGGACCTCTGCCGCTCCATCCGGGCTTTGGGTGACGGCCCGGGCCGCGTGCCGGTGCTTATGCTGACCGCCAAGGGCGACCCAATGGACCGCATTGTGGGTCTTGAAATCGGCGCCGATGACTACCTGGCCAAACCTTTTGAGCCACGCGAATTGCTGGCCCGTATCAAGGCCATTTTGCGGCGGCAGGGTGCAGTGTTCAGCGATGGCGTGCAGGGAAGACTGCAGTTTGGCCGCCTGGAAATCGATCGGGATGCGCGCACCATCATGCTGGGCGGCGTCGCTCGTGTGTTGACTGCCTACCAGTTTGACTTGTTGGTGGCGCTAGCCCAGCGCGCTGGGCGGGTACTCACCCGCGACCAGATCATGGAAGCCGTGCGCGGGCGCGAACTCGAAGCTTTTGACCGCTCCATCGACGTCCACATGGGCCGGATCCGCGCGGCGATTGAGGATGACATCAAAAACCCCAAGCGCATCCTGACCGTGCGCGGCGTTGGCTATACCTTCGCGCGGCTGCAAGACTGAGTGGCTGCGGCCCATGCACCGTAAGCTGTATTTCCGTATTTGGCTGGCGGTGGTTCTGGCTATAGCCGTGCTGACCCTGGCTGTGGGAACGGTTTGGCGTATGACTATGGAGCCGCCCCTGCGCCATGTGGTTTTGCGCAATACCTCTGGCGATGTCGTGGGTGCGGCGGCCATGCGCCCGCGTGCTGAATCTACTCCCCCCAACTGGCATTCGGCAGAAGGCGATAGCGACGGTGACAAAGGTTCGGCCCACGCGCCAGGCTCCGAGGAGTCGCTGGAGCACCAGGCGCCTCCGGTTGGTCAGTTCGGCCGTGGGCCCGAGTTTTTGGTCCAGATGGACGATGGGCAGATGCTCCATGTCCATATGCCACGCCCCGAGCTCAGGCCGTGGATGGGTTCTATCGGCTATGTGTCGGCCTTGTGTCTGGTGGCCCTGGCAGTGGCACTTGGCACCTATCCCGTGGTGCGGCGCTTGACCCGCAGACTTGAGAACCTGCAAGCTAGCGTAGAAGCCTGGGGCGATGGCAATTTGGGCGTGCGCGCCTTAGTCGAAGGCGACGACGAGGCCGCATTTTTGGCTCGCCGCTTCAACCATGCTGCCCAGCGGCTGGAGGTGCTGGTGCAGGCCCGGGACGCCTTGCTGGCTTCACAAAAGTCGCTTCTCGCCAACGCGTCCCACGAGCTGCGATCGCCTCTAGCGCGCCTCCGTATGGGCTTGGAGTTGCTGCAAGGCGGCGGTGAGCGCGATGCGCTGCGGCAGGAGCTGGAGCGCAATATCAGCGAGTTGGATCAGCTCATTGGTGAAATACTGCTTGCCAGCCGGCTTGATGCCAAGGAGGCCGACCTGGGTGCTATGGAGCTTGTGGATCTGGTCGCGTTGTGCGCCGAAGAATGCGCACATACCGGTGCCCGTCTTGACTGTGTCGATGCGGAGCTGCGGGTGCCGGGAGTGTCCAAACTGCTGCGCCGTGCCGTGCGCAATTTGCTCGAAAACGCGTTGCGCCATGGCCGTGCACCCAACGGGGACGCCGAGCCCGATAGCGTGGTTCTCGAACTGCGCCCAGTGCCAGTGGAAAGCCCAGTGGTCGTCCGCCTTGCCGTGAGTGATCAGGGACCTGGCGTAGCGGCCGAACACCAGCAGCGTGTTTTTGAGCCCTTTTACCGGCTTCCCGGTGTGTCAGAGACGGCGGGTGGCACGGGCCTGGGGCTGGCGCTGGTCAAATCCATTGTCGAGCGCCATGCGGGTACGGTTGACTGCAGCAATAACCCGCAGGGTGGCGCGCGATTTGAAATCACGTTGCCGGCGGGCATTGAAACGCCCGACAACGGCCCCACCTCAGGACAGGCAGCAGAAAAAATCGCAAATATCCCCCGCGTGGGGGATACATCGGCATAAACCGGTGAAATACATTCTCCCCAACTGCTGTCACAGTCATTTTGCTGAAAAGCGGTTTCCGCGATCAGCGCTACGGTTCCAACGAAGTCTCTTCGGAGACCTTTATAGCCACCCCTTACCGGGGTGGCTTTTTTTTGCCCGCAAAAGCGGGCCAGCGACAGCTTACAACACGTCGGCCAAAGCATTGATCACCCTGGCGGGGCTCAGATCCTGCAAACAACGGGTATGGCCCAGCGGGCAACTGCGCGCAAAGCAGGGTGCGCAGTCCAGTGCGGGTTGGTACGCGACATCGTCTTTCAGCCACACAACCCGTGCGACGTCGCTCAGTGGGGGCGTGTGCAGGGGGCTGGAGGAGCCGAACAACGCAACTTGCGGGGTACCCAGCGCAGCGGCAATATGCATGAGACCGGAATCGTTGCTGACGACGGCGCGGGCGCTGGCGATGAGTGCCATCGCTTCGTTCAGGTCGGAGCGTCCGGCCAGGCTAGTGCAAGGGCTATGTGGGGGGCGGCTGGATACAGCCACAATCCCATCGCACAGGACAGAATCCTTGGCCGAGCCCAACAGCAGTACCGGCGCATTCAGCGCGTCGGCGAGCGCGGCAAAGTGCCCCATCGGCCATCGCTTGGCGGGGCCGTATTCGGCGCCCGGTGCGAATACGTAATAGCCTTGGGGAGTCAGGCCCCGGCGGTGTAGAGCCATAGCCTGCGCATCGGGTACCACGCGCAAGACCGGACGCGGCCGAGCGGCGGGTTCGTCCAGCCGGGTACCCGCGAGCGCCAGGTAATGCGCCACCATGGAGCCGCGGTGGTGTCGGTGGGGGTTCGGCAAGCCTGTAGTGAGTAGCCCCCAGCGCGCCTCACCCCTGTAGCCCACGCGCTCTTCAATTCCCGCCCACCAGGGCAGCAGCGCACTTTTGAGGGAGTTGGGGCACACCACTGCGCGTTGAAATTGGCCTCGTAAAGCTTTTGCCAATTGGCGGCGTGCCACCCATTGCAAGCCGCCATGGGCAAAAGGAAATTCGATCACGTGATGAACCTCTGCCATAGCCCGGTACACCGGTGCTACCCAGGGCAGTGCGCCAACCGTCAGGCGCTGCCCTTGGGCGTGCAGGGCCGCGATCAGCGGTTGCGTCATGACCGCGTCGCCAATCCATTGCGGCGCGATAAGCAGTGTTTCGCCGCCGTGCCGCACCGTGACAGCCGGTATCCCGCTGCGCACCTGTTCAGCGGTCATCCGCAGCGTGCACGGGTGTCAGTGGTGGGCGTCGAAATGCTCACCGGCTTTGAGCTGGTAAACCGTCCCGCAGTAGGGGCACTTGCCGTGGCCTTCGCGGGCCACATCAAGATAGACCTTGGGGTGGGTGTCCCAGGTTGTCATGCCGGCCAGGGGGCTGGGGCAAAAGACGCCGCCTTGCGGGTTGAGGTCTTTGGCCAGGATCTCGATCACGGGGGATTGCTTGGTCATATCGGCGCTACGCTTCAGACCCGGGACAGCCAGTGGGCATATTTCGGGTTACGTCCGTTGACGATATCGAAAAACGCCGACTGGATTTTTTCGGTGATGGGGCCGCGCGAACCGGCACCCAGCGGAATGCGGTCCAGTTCGCGGATGGGCGTGACCTCGGCGGCGGTCCCGGTGAAGAAGGCCTCGTCGCAGATATACACCTCGTCGCGGGTGATGCGCTTTTGCACCAGCTCTAGCCCCAGGTCTTTGCAGATATGGAACACCGTATTGCGGGTGATGCCGTTCAGCGCACCGGCCGACAGATCCGGCGTGTAGACCACGCCATCCTTGATCACAAACAGGTTCTCGCCCGCACCTTCTGAAACAAAACCATTGGCGTCGAGCAGCATGGCCTCGTCGTAGCCATCGTCGGTGGCTTCCATATTGGCCAGGATGGAGTTGGTGTAGTTGGACACCGCTTTAGCCTGGGTCATGGTGATGTTGACGTGGTGGCGGGTGTAGCTAGAAATCTTGACGCGGATGCCGCGCTGCAAACCTTCCTCACCCAAATAGGCACCCCAGGGCCAGGCGGCGACCATCAGGTGGATGGTGTTGCCCTTGGGCGACACGCCGAGTTTGCGATCGCCAATCCAGGTTAAGGGGCGCAGGTAACAACTCTCCAGCGTGTTTTCGCGGACCACGTCTTTCTGCGCCTGCATCACCTCTTCTTTGCTAAAGGGAATGTGCATACGCAGGATCTTGGCGCTGTTAAAGAGCCGTTCGGTGTGCTCCTGCAGGCGAAAAATCGCGGTTCCGTTCACCGTGTTGTAGGCGCGCACACCTTCAAAAGCGCCGCAGCCATAGTGCAATGTGTGCGTGAGAACGTGGATCTTGGCGTCGCGCCAATCGACCATGCGGCCGTCCATCCAGATTTTGCCGTCGCGGTCGGACATGGAGGGCGGCATAGCGGTCATGGGAGCATCTTTCTATGAACAGGCTGCCGGGAAAACGTCGGCAGACTATTTTAGGGGCAGAGAAATGTCACACCAGTCCGCGAACCAGGTTTAACGCTTCTTCGACCCGCTCGACGGCGTGGACCTCCAAACCCGCGATCGACTTTTTCGGTGCATTGGCCTTTGGTACCAGGGCAACGCTAAAACCCAGCTTGGCGGCTTCTTTCAGGCGCTCTTGCCCGCGCGGTGCCGGACGCACTTCACCGGCCAGCCCCACTTCGCCGAATGCAAAAAAACCTTTGGGCAGAGCCTTGCCGCGTAATGACGAGGCAATTGCCAGCATGACCGCTAAGTCTGCCGCAGGTTCGCTGATCCGCACACCGCCCACGGCATTCACAAAAACGTCCTGGTCCATGCAGGCCACCCCGGCGTGTCGATGCAATACGGCCAGCAGCATGGCCAGGCGGTCGCGGTCCAGCCCAACGCTGAGCCGCCGTGGTGAGGGGCCGCCGCTGTCCACCAAGGCCTGGATTTCGACCAGCAGCGGGCGCGTGCCCTCCAGCGTCACCATGACGCAGCTTCCCGGCACCGGCTCGGCGTGTTGGCTCAAAAAGATGGCACTAGGGTTGGAGACGCCTTTGAGCCCGCGTTCGGTCATGGCGAAGACGCCGATCTCGTTCACCGCGCCGAAGCGGTTTTTGATGGCGCGTACCAAGCGGAACGGGCCGTGGGTGTCGCCCTCAAAGTACAGCACCGTGTCGACCATGTGCTCCAGCACGCGCGGTCCAGCCAGCGCGCCTTCTTTGGTGACGTGGCCAACCAGCACGATACAGGTTCCGCTGGCTTTGGCAGCGCGCGTCAGGTGTGCCGCACATTCGCGCACCTGCGCTACCGAGCCGGGGGCCGAACTGAGCTGGTCGGAGTAGACGGTTTGTATCGAGTCGATGACCGCCACGGCGGGTGTGTGGGCGTGCAAGGTGGCCAGGATTTTTTCCAGCTGAATCTCAGCCAGCACCCGTACCTGTGAACGCTCGAGCCCCAGGCGTCGCGAGCGCAGGGCCACTTGCGCTCCGCTTTCCTCCCCCGTGACATACAGCGTGCTCTTGCCCTGCCGTTGCAGCGAATCCAGCGCCTGCAGCAGCAGCGTGGATTTGCCTATGCCCGGGTCACCGCCGATCAGCACCACCCCGCCTTCAACGATGCCGCCGCCCAGCACGCGGTCCAGCTCCTCATGGCCGGTGGGGCTGCGTTCGACTTCATTGGCCTCGATATCGGCCAGGACCGCTACCTCGGCGGTGGCGCTCAGGGCGGCGAAACGGTTCCGGGTCTCGCCTTGCTGGGGGGCGACACCCTCAACCAGGCTGTTCCAGGCGCCGCAGGAAGGGCACTTGCCCAGCCACTTGGGACTGGTGCCGCCGCAATCGGAACACACGAACTGGGATTTTTCTTTGGCCATGACCGCATGGTACTGGATATATAAACAGCCTGCTCAGGCGTCGACGGTCTCTGTATCCACCACCACCGGAACTCGGGCGGCCAGGGCGCACATCAACTCGTAGCCCACGGTCTGCGCGCTAGCGGCGACTTCGTCAATTGGCAGCACCCCACCCTTGGCGCTACGGCCCCACAGTGTGACCTCGCTGCCGATGCCGGCAGCGGGTGTGTCCGAGATGTCAACGGTGAGCATGTCCATGCTGACCCGTCCCAGCAGGCGGCTGCGCAAACCGTCTACCAAAACCGGAGTCCCTGTGGGCGCGTGACGCGGGTACCCGTCGGCGTAACCACAGGCGACAACACCGATACGTATCGGGCGCTCGGCTACAAAAGTCGAGCCATAACCCACGCTCTCGCCGGTCTGCAATGCCTGGGTGCCGATGATGCGCGCGCGCAGGCTCATACCGGGCTCCAGGCCCCAGGCTGTGCTGCTGTGCGCAGGGAAATCCGGGGCACTGCCGTAGAGCACAATGCCCGCGCGCACCCAGTCTGATGCCACGCGTGCGTCGCTGCCAAAGCGCAGCACGGCGGCGCTATTGCATACGCTGCGCTCGCCGGGCAAGTCGCCGCAGGCGGCGTTAAACACAGCAAACTGCTCGGCGATGCCGCGCGCGCCGTCAGCGTCGCTGAAATGCGTTACCAGCGAAATTTCATCGACTTGGGGCAAGGCATCGAGCCGGGCCCAGGCGGCGCGAAACTGTGCGGGCCGCAGACCCAGGCGGTTCATGCCGCTGTTCATCTTCAGGAAAACCCGGTGCGGTTCATGGGTTTTGTGCGCGGCCAACATATCGATTTGCTCTTCGCAATGCACCGTGTGCCACAGCCCCAGCCGTGAACACAGCTCCAGGTCGCGGGCCTCAAAAACACCTTCGAGCAGCAGAATCGGGCCACGCCAGCCCAAGCCGCGCAAGCGCTGGGCTTCGCCCAAGTCCAGCATCGCAAAGCCGTCGGCGGCGTGCAGCCCCTCAAAAACCCGCTCGATTCCGTGCCCGTAGGCATTGGCTTTGACCACGGCCCATGCCCGCGCATCGCCCGCGTGTCTGCGCACCACCTGCAAATTGGCGCGCAGTGCAGCGGTGTGGATGGTGGCAAGAATCGGACGGGGCATGGTGTGTGGAGTCGGCACACACAGGTTGTGCCGAAGCGGAATTGTGGCATCGGGGCGCATGCTATAACCCGCGCACACCTTTGCAGCCGCGCCATTTCGCTCACCCGCCTCCGCGCCGACACTTCTCCCCCATGCACCCGACTCCCCCTGCTACGGCATGAAACGCGGTTTTTTCACCATCATGTCCGCGCAGTTTTTTAGCTCGCTGGCAGACAACGCGTTGTTTGTCGCAGCGGTGCAGTTGCTGCGCGATGCCCAGGCGTCCGAGTGGCAACAGGCACTCTTGGTGCCCTTGTTTGCACTGTTTTATGTGGTGCTGGCCCCGTTTGTGGGCGCGGTTGCGGACGCCTGGCCGAAGGGGCAGGTCATGCTGGTGAGCAACGGCATCAAAATTGTGGGCTGTCTGATGATGCTCTTTGGCGGGCATCCGCTGCTGGCCTATGCCATCGTGGGCCTGGGTGCCGCGGCGTACTCGCCGGCCAAGTACGGCATCTTGACCGAGCTGTTGCCGGCGTCTCAGCTGGTTAAAGCCAACGGCTGGATTGAGGGCTTGACGATTGCGTCCATTATTTTGGGCGTCCTGCTCGGCGGGCAGTTGATAGGCCCGCATATCGCCCCCTGGTTACTTTCCTGGAGTCTGCCCGTGCTCGATACCAGCATCGACACCCCGCCGAAGGCCGCCATTTGTGTGCTGGTCCTGCTGTATCTGGTTGCTGCATGGTTTAACAACCGCATTCCGGCAACTGGCGTGGACATGCGTCCCCTGCCACGCAATCCCATGACGCTGCTGCCGGATTTTTGGCATTGCAACCAGAGCCTATGGCGCGACAAGCTGGGCCAAATCTCGCTCTCCACCACCACCTTGTTCTGGGGCGTGAGCGGCAACCTGCGCTACATCGTGCTGGCATGGGCGGGTGCGGCGCTGGGCTATACGGTCACGCAGGCCTCCACATTGGTGGGCGTTGTGGCTCTGGGCACCGCAGTCGGTGCGGTTGTGGCGTCAGTGCGTTGTCGCCTGGAGGATGCGCCCCGTTTGATGCCGCTGGGAATGGGTATGGGTGTGCTCGTGCTCTTGCTCAATCTGATCGACAACGTCTGGCTGGCTGCGCCTTTTCTGGTGTTGTTAGGCGCGCTGGGCGGCTATCTGGTGGTGCCCATGAATGCGCTGCTGCAACACCGGGGCCACAACCTGATGGGCGCGGGCCGCTCTATTGCAGTCCAGAACTTCAATGAGCAGGCCTGCATTCTGGTGCTGGGCGGGCTCTATGCCTGGGCCACCGGCGAAGGCGTGTCGGCGTTTGGCGCCATCAGCGGCTTCGGTCTGTTGGTGGCGGTGCTGATGTGGCGCATCCAGGTCTGGCATGCCAGCAACCTGCGGGACCACGGCCCCGAAGTCGAGCATCTGCTGCAGATCGCCCGCGACGACTCGGCCCACGGCTGACCCGGCTGCGTCGCTGTGCGATCTCCCCCTGCCGCCCTTGTTCCTGTGCTGGCCGTTGCCGGCCTGGTCATCAATGCCCTGAATTACGGACTGATCTGGTGGCCGCTGCGCTACCTGCAAGGCTGGGGCCTGCATCCCATGTGGGCAACAGTCATAGTCGACGCACTTGCATGCGGCGGCATTTTTATTGTGTTTCCGCGCATGTGGCGTGCCTTCCTCGCGCACCGTTGGTTGTGGTTGCTGGCGCTGGCTGCAGGTGGCACCAATGTGGGTTTCAGTTGGGGCGTGGTGGTGGGCGATGTGGTGCGGGTCACCTTGCTGACCTATTTGATGCCGGCCTGGGTCGTCTTGCTGGCCTGGCCTATCCTGGGTGAAAAACCCGACCGCGGTGCCTTGGCACGGCTGGCTCTGGCCCTGGGAGGCATGGTGGTCGTGCTCAAAACGCCCGACTCGCCCTGGCCCGTACCCGAGAGTTTTGCCGACGCGCTGGGTCTGCTGGGCGGCTTGAGTTT
>Ga0214919_10003497_pt1 | contig 23666 bp, 21 predicted proteins | sample LL1503_MetaG_FD_177994 | JGI IMG/M metagenome (GOLD analysis project Ga0214919, IMG submission 177994) | Freshwater microbial communities from Lake Lanier, Atlanta, Georgia, United States - LL-1503 | ecosystem: Environmental > Aquatic > Freshwater > Lake | place: USA: Georgia | collected... | reverse complement strand
AGAAGTACCCTGATGTAAAATATTCTTAATAGCTGCTACTGGAACTGTAGTAGAACGTAGAGGGCGTTGCATTTCTCCAGGAGCTTGCATACGAACTTTCTTCTGAGATTTCTTAGTATATAGCAATCGCGATGCTTCTTCTTCCTGTGTTTTTTCATATGATTGAAGCATTGAATTCATAATAGGACTTTGCTCTACAATATATGATTTCTCATGATGCAACCATGAAATGTATAACAAATTAGGATAAGTATATCGAACATCATATTTTGCATGACGCAATTGATACACCAAATATGTTATGCAATCTTCTAGATCAATTTTAGGAAGCCCAAATATAAACGAAACAACGGGAAATAATATTGAACATGATGAATTTGGTAAACGGGATGTGACAAGAATGCGATGATAAATCTGATCTAAAATCTTATTATAGGTTTTAAGACGATATATGTCTTTTGTTTTACGTTTTTCATATAATTGACTTGGTTCTAATAAAGGTGTCTCTTCTGCCATTGCTATTAGTAACTGTGCTCAAAATGCGTATATAACTTTCACAGAATAAAGAAATGATTCCCTATCGTATTTATCTGTCTGGAGGTGGTATTGCTTCGGCAGGACATATAGGTGCACTTCAGGAATTATCTAAACATATATCATTAGTATCTGTTAAGGAATGGATGGGAGTCTCTGCAGGTGCATTTGTATCCATGTGTCTGTGTATAGGATATACTCTGGATGAAATGGCAGATTTCTGTATCCGTTTTGATTTCAGTAATATTAAAGAGGTGGATTCAATTCCGGGATGGCTATTACATCTTGGCTTAGATACTGGTGATAGACTTCATAGATTAATAGATGCCTGTTTTCATGTCAAGGGTATATCGTCGGATTTAACATTTAAAGAGTGCCATGATTTATTCGGATATTCTTTACGTGTTGTTGCAACTGATTTAAATGAAGCAAAGGCAGTTATATTTAGCCCTGATACAACACCTGGATACCGAATATCAGATGCAGTTCGTGCATCGATGAATGTTCCGTATTATTTTCAGCCATTTATCTGTCCAGAGACGGGTCATTATTTATTGGATGGAGCTGTAATTAGTAATTATCCCATGTTTCTGTTATCTAAAGAGGAACAAGCGAGAACGATTAGTATTTTGATAAGAGTATCAATAGAATCAAAGGAGACCATAGAAATTGATGATTTCTTATTACGTCCGTTAAGTATTTTGTATGTGAAGAAAATGGACATTGAATCATTGTTTTATAATAATCATTGTATACAAGTACATTTAGATTGTGTGGATATAATGGATTTTGGATTAGAGGAGGATGCTAAAAATATATTGGTTGAAAAGGGACGAGAAGCGGTTCAGATATATATGAAGAAGCAACCTAAATTAAAGCGACGGAATAGTTTTTCTTAATTACATATTGTTTAAATATTCGAGAACACCGTTGTATGTTCTTTCACCCGGATATTCTAACATATCTGAACCATTATTGACTAGAATTGTAGGGAATCCGCGGATTTTATACATGCTCAACTTATCTTTATCGGTATCTGCATCTAACATGGTAACATTTACTTTGCTTCCATTTGATAATGTAATAGGGGATGCACTAACAAGTCGTTTGAATTCTGGTGCGGCGGTTTTGCAATGACCGCACCATTCTGCTTTGCAAATAACAACTGATTTTCCGCTTTCAAATCCTTCACCAAATCCTTGATCAAAAGGTCTAAAACGTAATAGAACAAGTAAAACAGCTAAAACAACTAGAGCATACAAGCACTTCATTTCTATATCTACAATAGAAAATAACATAAACAATTAATGCATTATATTATTAAATGCAACAAATGCAAGAACCAAAGGAGCATCAAGAACCAAAGGAGCTAAAAGAGCTAAAGCAACAATCACAGCAAGAGCTAAAGCAACAAGAGCTAAAGCAACAAGAGCAACCAAAAGAGCCAAAAGGTGGATGGAATCCATCATTTACAGATAGAGATAAAACAGAATATGCAGATTTGCATATGTATATTAAACAGTTTCATACAGATGTTATTGCAGATATAATGACTCAGATGATTATTTATAAACGTAAGTATCATCTGAAGTATTCGGAAGAGCAAGAACAGAAAATAGCAGCTTTATTCACTCGGCAAAAGCATTAATCCGAGAACGGTTATAAAAAACAGTATAGTATGAAAGAATAATCCATGCATGGCAGAATAATTACCAACAACGTTTTGAAGAACAACTGCTGTCTCTGGATTTGCAAATAAGAAGAAAATCAGTGCACAGTAAAAACTATATTTTACTTTTAACAAAAGACGATTTGTGGCAGGATTCATACTACTTATATATAAACCTTTTTTGCAGAAAATGCACATTATTGGTTAAGATAACGATGAAGGTATAAAAAATTACTGAAACTATTACTATACTTGTTATTAGATCCACCTTTTATTGCATTGGCTCTCATTTTTTTAATACCTGCCCTATAGGTATTGTTTTTACTCATAACATTAAATGGGGCTATATATTTTGAATAGTTCTTACGTGTATTCATCTTTGTTGTACTATCAGATTTATTTAGTTCTTTTAAATCTTTTATTCCATCAACAATATCTTGAATAGATATTGTTTTATTATCAATATCTGTTATTAGCTTATTAAGAGATTCGGGTCTTTTATTTTTAGAATGTAATAAAAACCATGCAACATATACTAGAATTTCATGCATCTTATCCTCTTCAATTGGTTTATAACTATAAGCTGGTATAGTATTTCTAATTTTATCAATAAGTTCCGCAATATTATTATATTTTTTTATAACGATATAGTCCATTACCGAGCTAGGTGAGTTCTTCAATTTATTCAATTTTTCTATAATTTCTATATCATTTTTATAGTATTCTAGACCATTTGTAAGAATTTGAATGAGTTTTTCTTTATCATTATCATCCACGTTAAGTTTTTTTTCATCATATCCATGTTTAAAATATTTTTCAATTAATGCCACGTCTTCATCATTTGCTGCATAAATTTCTTGAAATTTATCAAATGTCTGTATACCAATTGTATAAAGATCACGTATCATTTTACGATTTTTTGCAGTATTTCCATTTAGTTGTTTAATATTATAGAGATCACCTGCTATATCAATAATGCGCACACTACGATTCATATCTATAAGCAGTTTTTCTTAAAAATATAATAAAAAACCAATTTAAAAATTGATAACATATATTAAATTAGTAAAAGACAACAATTATGGATTCAAAAATATTCAATCCATGGAACCCTAAGAATCGGGAGCTCACCCCTTCAGATGCGATCCCGATTCTTAAAAGATATGGATGGAAAGGCCGTATTCAAAAGTTTAATCTATTTCTCCAAGCATGCTGTCATAAGTCCTATGTGGATCGTCCCGAAATCTGGCAAGAACATATCGAAAATGGGGAAGAAGTTATTATTGCTCCACGTCCTGATAACTGCCTTCCTTTATATAATTTCGATAATGAAGAACTGGAATTTCTAGGTGATCGTGTTCTAGGTTTGGTTATTGCAACATATGTATCAAAACGATATCCTGGATATGGAGAGGGGTTTTTGACCCGTATTCTATCACGAATTGTAAATAATAAACAACTCGGTCAACTTGCAAAAGACATTGGAATGAGTCCATTAATTGTACTGAGTCGTCATATGGAAGATGTATGTGATGGCCGAAATAATCTTCGTATTCTTGGGTCTATGTTTGAAGCCTGGATTGGTGCATTATATTTACAAGAAGAAAATGTAGGATTTGGTTTGCAAGCATGCAATGATTTAATTGTAAATATTATTGAACGCCATATTGATTTTGTACAGATTATTATTGAAGATACGAACTATAAGGATCAACTCCTTAGAAAGTTTCAGGCGCTATATCATGTTCCTCCGCGATACAAGGAATTGTCTGTATCAGGTCCATCACATGATAAAACATTTGTTATGGCTGTACTTGATCCAAATGATCAAGTGATTAGTACAGCTACTGCAAAGAATAAGAAGGTTGCTGAACAAGAAGCATCCCGTCTAGCATTAAAGTTATTTGAAGAATGAAACATTAGATAATCAATATAGTAATAGAATGGACGCCAGTCAAATTACAAAATTACGAGAGAAACAGCAAACACAATATATTAATCGTAACAAATCAGTGGATTCTAGTACTATGATATGGAGAAATCAGATTCAATCATCTAAATATATTAAGGGAATTGCCACCTGTACGGGACTTCAACAAACAAGTATTCCGACTGAGCCTGTTTGTTCGAATGGGAATGGAACTTTTTATTTTGGCGGTGGTAAAGAAATGTCATTGGCTACGGGCTCACTACAGAAATATCCTAGTGTTTTTCGTGGTGCTTCAGGCAGTGCTTCAGAGACATATTCATCAGATAAGATTTTGCTTCAGAAAGCAGGAAATACGTATTGTGCTGGGACTACTAGCCAAGATTTATATACTGTTTTACCTGCATGCGATTGTAAAAATACAAATGAACCTGTTTTTAATAATATAAGTACAATCAATAATAAGTCAAATCAATATTTACCTACATTTGATACATATTATAATTTAAAAAATCCTTGCTTTCCTAGTATTGATCAAAATCAGAAACATTATGTTCAGAAATGTTGTGTATCAACTATATGTAATCCTAACTAGGTGCTATTATTTGTTATAATTTATAAATAATTTATAAATAATTTATAAATAATTTATAAATATATTGTGATTGTTATACAATGATAATATATCTAAAGAGATTATAGATGTCTGATAATGCTGCAGCTGCAGTAGTTAACCCAAAAATAAAAGGTGTCCAGCCAAAACCAAAAGGGAATCGTTTGGTACAATCAGCAACGGCAAGACATGCTATAATACTACAGGATATACCGCCTAATATGTTAGAACCTATTAAGCAACCTTTTTCTGGACCAAAAACAGTACCAAAACCAGGATCAAAGGCAATTATTATATCCTCAGTAGTACCGAGAATCCTTCCACCAGTGCTGCCTCAAAAAGTCAAAAAGCCCATTCCTGATTTGGAAAAAGGAACTCATCGTGATATAGATCCAGATCTTAGAGATACATTAGATGGATATTATATAACTGAAGATGGTGCAGAAAAATTAGGCGATTATGAACAGAAACAACATTATTATGAATCAAAAGATCCATATGTATTAGATACCGAGGTATACATACCGCAATCACGTTTAGGATTTTATAAATTTATTCAATCTGAATATGGTCCAACATTCACTTCGCCTAGATTAAATACAATGATTGATAGAAATGCATGTGAGAAACGAAAACTAACTTCAGATGTATCTGTAGAGCCGTTTCTCTATCAAAAATTTATTAATGAATATATTCGCAATGAGGGACCTTATCGTGGTATTTTAGTATATCATGGTCTAGGTTCAGGAAAAACATGTGCTTCAATTGCAGCGGCTCAATCATTATATGGCGTATCAAATAAAAAAATTATTGTCATGACACCTGGTGCATTGCGAGGAAACTTTATTAATGAAATTTCATTTTGCGGCTTTAAACATTATAATACAAATAATCATTGGTCTACATATCCACTTATTAATAATGAAACATCTATAGAATATTTATATGCTAAAAACGTTCTTTCATTAAGTGATGATTATCTTAAATCTATTCTTAAACGTGATATAACTCGACATGTATTATGGATTCCAGATTTTACACAAAAACCTAATTATTTGACACTTACACAGCAACAACGTGATGATATTCGTGAACAGATTAATGCAACAATTAATTCTCGAATAACATTTATTAATTACAATGGTATTAGTGCAAAAAAGTTAAAACAGTATGCATGCCAAGATACAGAAACACGATCCACTTTTTTTGATAATTCAGTTGTAGTTATTGATGAATTTCACAATTTAACACGTATGATGAATGGTAAAATCCTTCCATATATTAAAGATAGTGGACGTAAACGAAAAGTTCAAGTTGAACCAATTGTACCTGGAAGATGGGCACCTACTTTATGCGGTACAGATAAGAACTATGAACGTTCATATCTATTCTATAAACTATTATCAGATGCACGCAATAGTAAAATTATTGCATTATCAGGTACACCTGTTATTAATATGCCAACTGAAATTGGAATTATTGCGAATGTATTAGGAGGATATATTGAATGTGTTGAATTTATGTTACCAAACAAAGTACATAAAATGAAAATAGAAGAGATAGCAAAGAAAGAATTGCGAATTGATATTATACGTTTTCATGAAATATCAGAAAATAATAAGGTACTATTGTCAACATTTCCTGAAGGATATGAAAAAGTATATGATGAGGCTGGTGAATTACTGGGTATTAAACATAATCCAGATGCACAAGAAAATATAAGAAATATTTTTAATCGAATCAAAATAGAATTTACTAACGAAAATATAATTATATCTGATGTAAAATTTGTATCTTATCCGCGATTGCCTGAAGATCCTGAAAAATTTAAAGAGGAATTTGTAAAAGAAGATTTAACAGTGAATAATGATCTTGTATTTAAAAAACGTATTGCTGGATTATTTTCATATTATAAAGGTTCAAAAGAAGAATTTATGCCTCGTATTCATGAAGATGAAGTTATAAAATGTGTTATAAGTAATTATTCATTACCAATGTATATTGCAGAGCGTAAAAAGGAAATTGAAAAGGAGTTGAAGAAAAAAGGAGATGAGGGTGATATTATTAGTATTGTAGATGAATTTGCAAAAATGAAAAATCCATCAAGTTATCGTTTTCGTAGCAGAGCATTTTGTAATTTTACATTTCCTAAAGAAATAAAACGTCCTTTTCCTGGATCAAAAGATTTAAATGATTTTGATGTAGATAAACAAAACGCAAATGAATATCAATATGAACCTGAAGAAGGGGAAGAAGAGGAATATCAATATGAACCTGAAGAAGAAGAAGAAGAAGAAGAAGAAGAGGAAGAAGAAGAAGAAGAAGAAGAAGAGGAAGAAGAAGAAGAGGAAGAAGAAGAAGAAGAAGAGGAAGAGGAAGAAGAAGAAGAAGAAGAGGAAGAAGAAGAAGAGGAGGAAGAAGCAGTAGAAGCACCTGAAGAAAAGTTAGAAGGTGGTATGCAGCGTAAAGCAACCAAATTAGATGCATCTGCTGCTTCTGCTGCTTCTACTGCTTCTGCTACTGCTTCTACTGCTGCTACTGATGCATCTGATGCACAAGTCGCACCATCTGCAAATAGTACCTCTAAATTTAAAGCTTTACTAAAGAAAAGAGCAGAAGAAAAAGCAGCAAAAAGTGCTTCTGCTACCATTCCAGCAGCAGTAGAAGCAGTTGCAGCAGAATCAGTAGCAGCAGTAGAACCAGTAGCACCAGAACCAGTAGCACCAGCAAATAGTATGACTAAATTTAAAGCTTTACTAAAGAAGAAGGCAGAAGAAAAAGCAGCAAAAGAAAAAATAGCATCAGTAGCAGCAGTAGCAGCAGTAGTACCAGTAGTACCAGTAGTACCAGTAGTACCAGTAGTACCAGTACCAGTAAAAAAGGATAAAATAGAAGAAAAAAAAGAAACAGAAAAAGTACCATATCAACTTAGAATTAAAAATGCAATGCGCAGATTAGACATAAATAGAAGTAAATATCTTTTATTAAATAGTAATGATCCTGATAAGCAATTAAGGACATATTCCACTAAACTGTATAAAATATTAATGAAAATAGAACAATCAATCGGTAGTAATCTAGTATATTCACAATTTAAAACGGTTGAAGGTCTTGGTGTTCTCGGTATTGCATTAAAAGCAAATGGCTATTCTGAAATTGAAATAGAAGGTTCACAAAATAATTTTAGATTTTCAGAAAAAACAATACAATCATTTAAGATTCCAAATAAAAAACGATTCATTCTGTATTCAGGAGAAGAAGATATGTTTAAACGTCAACTTATTCTAAATATATTTAATGGTAAATTAACTAGTTTACCTAAAGAAATTCGTAAATATGTAGATCAGTTTGCAGAATCTCATAATATAGAGGGTGAAATCTGTAAAGTAATCGGCATTACTGGTGCAGGTGCAGAAGGTATCTCTCTTAGAAATTGTCGCAATGTTCATATTATGGAACCTTATTGGAATAATGTACGTTTAGAACAAGTAAAAGGTCGTGCAATTCGTATTTGTTCTCATGAGGATTTGCCATTTGAAGAACGTCTGGTAAATATCTATACATATTATACTATATTTTCAGCAGAGCAAAAGAAAGGTCTGGATCAATCTATAACAACCAAAGATAAAGGTACTACGTCTGATGAATATGTATATAATGTAAGTATTAGAAAAGATAAGATTAACAATGAATTTCTTAAATTAATAAAAGAATCTGCGGTAGATTGTAATATTAATTCAAATGAAAATGATAATGTACGTGATAATATTGTATGTATGAACATACAAGGATCTATTAATTCATACTTATTTGATCCTAATTTAGATATTGATAAGATTAAGTCAGCAATGTTATTAACAAAAGTAAAAACAGGAGAAAATAAAGAATTTGAAGATGGAGTACAAAAAACTAAATCAAATCCTGTTGTATCTATTTCAACAATTACTATTAAAGCAGGTACATTTAAATTATATGCTAAACCAGGAACAAATGGTTTAATTTTTAATATGTATCCAGACAATGCTGATCCAGATTATACTACGCAAATTGTTTTAGGAAATGTAAAACCGGTTGGAGAATTTGAATGTAATATTGAATATGCAAGAACGGCAACACCATTTTTAAAAGGAACAAAATATTTATTTTAATATTTATTATATGATGAAGGAAACTGTGTATATTTCCAATTGACCATGGCCTCTCTATAGTTATCATTGTCATTTACAGCACCATCAAAGAAATGTACCCATGCAACATCGTAATTAAATGCACTTGTAGAATAATAACCCTTCCATAATGCACTACCCATATATCCATTTGTGCCAATCAATACTTTACATGCCTCATATGGTTGTCCAGGAGCAGGTTGATATGTACCATTTTTAGTCCATAGTTGTGTTCTAGTATTTACAGGTAGTGCATTTAATCTTCCTTTATTTTGAATAATAGATGCAATCGTATCAAATGCAAGACTAAATCCTGTTCCAAGATTATCAATACGAAATAGATACCATGTATTTATAGGAATTTGACTATATGTATTTATTATTTGATCATTTCCATTAATATTAGTCTCAATTGTAATAGTACCACTTGTACCATTATTTATAGCAATTACATTGAAATAATACCTACCACATGTAATATTAATAAGTGATTCTTTGACAGGCATACTTACAAAGCGAATGGCAGTGGTCATTGTTTTCCAACTCTGAAATGCAATATTAGACATATCAATTGCAGAGTTAGCAGAATTAACACGAACAAATCTCTTTTTACCTGGAACACTGCTCTTTTCATCGGTACGTACACGATAGTCCATTCCAACTAATCTAAGAAATTGTCCAAAGAGTCCAGGATTTCGTAGCTCTTCAAAAATACTAGATGAACTTACTTCATATGTTAAAAATGGCGCACGAGCTTCACATGTTAAAGATAAATATTTATAGTCTAATGAAGGTGTTCCTGAGCAAGCAATTGCACTAAATGTAAAAGCAGCCCAGCCACCACCAGCATCTTCATGATATAATTTAGTTATATTAGGGAGATTTGAATGAAATGGGGTACATGCATTACTTTGGTAAGTAGTAGGACCTTGCATTCCAAGATTTTCAAAGAGTCCAGGTTGATCAGCTGTTCCTTGATTCATTGCAGTCTTATCAATATTGGCAGGTTGAGATACAGCAACCCAAAAACCATCATCTACTCTAACTTCAAATTTAGCAGAGAAATCAACTGGGGCACGAATATCTGTTAATTGTAGCATACAACCATATCCAATTCCACCAAGTTGTGGTACATTGGACGGACCATCTTTAAATTGAACAATCTTCTTTTCAATTGTGCGTTTTAAAAATCCAGTTACAACTCTTGGATTACCAGGAAGAGGAATAAACCAGAATACTTCTACACCCTGTTTATAAGGAGCGCGTATAATCATATCTTCTGGTACGATACCAATCATCTTTGTTAATGCTGTACTCTGTGTTGCATAATCTACAAATCCTTCACCTTTCATATCGGCAACTAATTTTCCCCAATACTGTTTAATAGCGCCTAAAGTAACCATAGAATCATACTGTGATTTATTGGCAAGAGTAGGATATGCAGAGCCCTGTCCATTTCCTCCCATTTTAAGAAAGAAGCTCTGTAGACATTTTAATTCAAATGGGGCGGTTGATGCATCAGATAATTCAGAGCAGCTATCATATGAATTAGATGCGCCGCGATTAATACAAAGATCACGCGCGGCTGCACCAATTGCTGTATTTACAGGGTGCTGAGTATTTCCAGCAACTTGTCTAACTGTATTTAATACCGCATCAATAGTTGTATTTCCATTGCGAAATATATCCATATTAATTGGTGGATTTGCAACACGATTGTAAAGTTTAACAGTATCTGAATTTGTAAGATTATCAACAGATTGTAATGAGCCTGCAAGGGCAATTGCAAGTGCTCCATTTTTAGTGCATCCGCCTGATAATACTGTTCTATGTAAGCAGTCTAATGAAAGACGTCCATTAACAGCCTCGCAAGTACGATCAATGATAGGTTGTGGACCATCAACTACTGGTTGAGGACATTGACCTTTACTTGTAATGAGTGAAGAATCAGTACAAGATGCATTATTATACAATGGTCTACCTACTGTATCAATTGGAACACCCTCATTTGTATCGGTACAAAATGCACATATACCATTAAATACCGCACTATCTACTTCAGTACATGCTTTTAGTGCTTTACATTTATCAATAAGTGATTGTTTTTTTGCTTCTTGAAGGTTAAAAAACCATTGTTTATAACTTGGCGGATTTAGTGCTTGTACAGGGCCTTCTTTTGTTCCAAGAAAACCTTGAGATAAAATTGGATAAGAACTATTTTGATTGGGGGGAGTATATAGCCACCCACAACCAATACGGTCTTTATTTTTATCGCGAATTAGGTCATCTATTGAACCAGATATGCATTTGGTACTCATTATGGCAAGTTCAGGACTTACATCTGTTTTAAAAATCTGGTCTGGATTTGGAACAGCAGGGTCTTGATATGATCGATTATATGTATTGGATGTACGAATTGCATCGGCAAATCCAGGTAATCCGGAAGTTGCAGAAAGAATAAAATTATTAGGTCTAAATTCAGTTTCTTGTGCTACTTTAAAATTTGTATCAGAATTATAAAATCCTTCCAATGCACGAAACATCTCTCTAATCTTGTCTTCGTTAGTATATATAATAAGATACTCACTAAAACAGTATATGATAATCTGCTTATTTCCAACCTGTTCCTGTTGGTTCACATATGCAACCTGCACCTGAACGACTAAATGTAGTATAGCAACCTCCAATATCAGGGGCATATCCAGCGCACCGTGCTCCATTCCATGATTCAGGTAATTCTCCATTCCATGGTCTTCCACCAATTCCTCCACAGTACCTATCACAAGAGACAGAGCCATTATCACCATATGCAATTTGACGTCTTCTTGGGCCATCTCCTAATGGTAAATCACTATACACAGCAGTTTCAGGAGGAAACCATGTATATGTCTGACTTGAAATTGCAATTGGATCAGATATGTATAGTTGATTACGATTATTATCCATTATGATAAGTTTAGCTCCTAGAACACGTGGAAGGCATACAGGGCACTCATTCTTATCACGATTTGTTATAACAATACGATACATAGGAGTGGTGGAGCCCATATCAACTTCGATCCATGGATTCCGTTCTAAATCTGTATGTGTAAAATTATTTTGTATACCATCTACAAAATTCTTACTAGGATACATATTAATACCACTTGATTTAGTAACTGCTGTATCAGGAGTAATACGATTATCACTACTATCTTTATCAGCATAAACTGCTATTTCTGCCAAGTTCAAATAATCTGTACTATTATATTCTAATCGTATATAGCGACCTAACATATTGGCGCTACCACTACAACACTTTGCAAGACGCATCCATGGACCAGGTGTATTTGATGAACCCCATTCAGGTGTAGAACCAGCTACTTCTGTATGTGTTTTACAGTATCGTCCTGGATTCTGTGCATTTGTAGCAAGTGTTAGCCATTCATTTGGTTTATCTGCAACTGCAATCCAGTTATCTTCTGAAAAAGATGTAGTTAGTTCAGGTTGAATAACTTGTCGTGTTTTAGTATCACAAATTTCTGTGCTTTGACACAAGCGCATCCCTTTATTTTCACACACCGCTTTCAATTCATCATATGTTTTGGTGGGGAATCCTCCAGGAAGCTTGACATCAAAATCATCGCGTCCTGGTGTTCTATCACTGATTTTAACATCATGTGTATATTTGACAAATGGATTACGAATATTATTAGGAAGTTCATTTATATTTCCTAATAAATTAACAATAGCTAAGGTACTTTTAACACTGTTAATATCTTTATCCTGTAGACTAGCAGCTATTTCATCGGTCATGGGTGGAGTCATGTATACATTTCCCATGACATCTTCGAATCCCTCTTTCATAGTTGCATATGTAGCAGGCAATACATAAGTAGAACCAATTCGTCCACCTGCGCCCTTATTTTTATATAAATAATTTAAACATTCACGAGATAGTGGTGGTGTACCACCAGGTCCATCACAAGGAGTATTAATTGGTACGCCTGTAGCAAACATGGATGCTTCATTCCATTCAGGGATACTTAGAATTCTATTATTTTTATCTTTTCCAGTCAAAGCTTTTAACATTATCTCGGATAGATTATCTATAATAGTATCTATATCGAGAGGATTTCCATTTGTATCTTTCTGTATTTTATCGGCTAAGACTGGATTGGAAGGATATCCGCTACCTTGTTGTGTTCCGCCCATTTCTACCCATCGCGTCTGTAAACATGTCAATTTATATGCACCAGGTTTATTATCTTTTCCAAAACACGGATCAGATTCTAAGAAAGTTGCAGAGGCGGCTTGAGTAATAATAGGACCATTCTCACATGCAAGGGCATCGCCTTCATACATATTTAAGAAAGAAAATGGCATTAAACAGGATAAACTCATACTTTTTTTTCCTGTTCCTGGATTAAGCGTATAACATTTGAATCCATTAACTTTAGTTGATCCAGTAATACGTGGTTTAATACCAGTTATAGTATCACTCTGTATTAAATTAAGCAAATCTAGTTTAAAAATGCCGCGAGGAGTAGGGCCTTGAATACATCCAGCAATATAAGTTGGGTTAGATACAATAATCGTAAATGTTTGACCTTCTGCGTTGGATGGGATTTCTACTTTTATGGGTTCACTCGATAAATTCGTATTAGATAGGGTAATTGCACCTTTAATTGTTATATTTCCAACACCCATTAAGTATAGATTAGAAGGAAGTCGACCAGTTTCGGGTCCAACACGAGAAAATCGACGGGAAGTGTAACACTGTGAGCAATTGGGTGAGCCAAATGTTTGTTTTGAATCGCAATCCACTTTTTCTTTAACAACATTACATCCATCTTTTGTAATACCAAATGTGCCACGACTAGCAGTACCAATTGTCGGTTGAAATACTTTATAGGGATCATATGGTGCAGAGGCAGTTTGACGTACGGAAGTAGCATCTGTTTCTTGATCATAGCGATCATCGGATCCAATATATAATCCGCCTACATGTGGTGTTCCATCAGATGCAGTACCATTGATATCAAAACTCATACCGCAATTTGAAGCAAAAACAGGGTCATTAAATGAATCGCATGTATTGGGTGCTGCTTCGCATTTTTTTGCCATTTCGATATTGGGTGGAAGTTTAGTAGGTACTTTTACAGGTGTAGTAGACTGAAGAATATATGATGCTCCAGAAGGATTTGCAACTAATGTATTTAATGCTGTAGTGATATTGTTGTTATTAAGATTCACAGATGGTTTTACAAGATTAATAAGATTTGATACAGGTGTATATTTTTGTTTGGATTGTTCAATAAAATCGGCATGTAATCTATCTGCTTCTGTAAAAGCTTCCTGTTTATCCTTAGTATATTGCAATATTAGAAATAATACAATAAATATTATGCCAATAATGAGAACATCTCTCAGCATTACTATTATAATAAGAAGAATATGATTTTCTTATTATAATAATTTATACATAGTTTCTATAACACTTTAATAATTATTATCGGGTCGTAGTTGAGGAAGTGAATCCATGTCGCGTGTAATAATTCGGAAGACTAGATTTAATTGACGATTCAGATTGATTAGGCGAACAGGAGATTGTAATGAGGTACCAAATGTATTAAGAATAGCACCAATATTAGGAATATTATTGTCAATTAATGGACCAAATGGTATTGGTTGAACATTACCACTCGTCGGATCTTGATAGGGTGCTTGAATAATAATAAAGTTTGCATAACCAATATCATTGAATCCATCAAGAATACTCGTTGTATTTTGTAAAGGATCAACCGTAAAACTATATGCAAAATTTAGAACAATATGTCCTTCAGGGCGATTAATCCATGTACAGAATGTACGTAAACATTGACCATATGTAGGGTCATTTAGGACTGCATCGGGATATGTATAACCATTTACTTGAATACGGTCGCCTGTGCAAACTTGAAATTTACTAAAAAACTTTGTAGTATTAATAAAAAAATTAGCAGCAGTTCCATTAATTGCAGGAATGACTACATTATAATTTAAGTTGGTATCTGCAAATGAAATAACATGTGTAAAGGGAAATTTATTACCAGCAACTTTGGTTCCTTGAAGTACATTTACAATTACACCTGTTGCAGTTTGCGGTGCAATAATACCACCAATATCAAATGTATCAGGTGCAAGACTAATCGGATCACCGTTTGGACGACGAATATCAATAGTCAGTTTCTGTAAAGTAGATAGAGGAGTTGGGTAGTATTCTTTCTGACATTTCAGAAATTTAGGAATCATACCAAAATATCCACGGTTATATAATGGCTGTGCATTATATATAACATCAGATGACCATTGTGTATCAAATTGAAGGACGCCAAAGCTGCGATCTAAGAAGTTATCTGTTCCATAATTATTAGTTTCTAACTCTGCAATACGAAGAATAATATAAGGAAGATTCAGAATATTATCCTGAAAATCAGTGTTTGTATTTTGATTATTGCGAGTACGTTGTACAGTTACATTAAGTGCTTCGCCAGGCATAATACATTTAACAAGTTCGATACGTACAATATTCTTAAACTTCTGTTGACTTGCAATATTAGGTCCAAAACTCTGACCATTTGCAGCGGGATCAAAATTAACAGTAAAATTATAGCGGTTTTCCTTATTATTACGTAGCCAATCGCGGTCAGCAGAGTAAATAAAGAGATTATTTTCAATTTCACGATATGAAATCGTTTTATCTTCTTTGGGCAGAACTTGTTGGGGTAAGACTCTATCAGGTATGGCCAGTAATAGTTCAGATACAGTAGGATTTCCATTGGCTTGTCCTAACATACGACCTTGATCATATCGCGGTCCTTCTATTCCATCAAATGAGCCAATTGCCCCCATTAGTAATTCACGACGATCAGGTAGTATAACAAGTGATGTATCACGTTCTTGACTAGAAGGTTGTATAACTTGATTTCTTAAAACTAATTCGGTTTGTTTATTTTGCACATTCTGTTGGGAACGGAAATTAAAGTCAGATTGAGCACGTTGTTGTACGCCAATTTCAGCTTGTTGTAAACGGAGTGCTTCCATTTCACGTTGTTTTTTAGCACCTTCAAATATTTCTGCGGCAGGAGGGCCATCTTCTGATAGCGAAATACGAAAGTCAGGAACAGGAGGTGGTAGGGCTTTGACTTCATGGCGTTCATTATTAAGACGTTCAAAACGCTGGGCGGTTTCTTCAAATAATGTATTATCCATGACTTGTTTGAAGGCATTTTTTCCTTTTGTTGCCTCTTTGCGTTCCATATATTGCAAAAAATCTTTAGAGGATGCAACAAGTGCTTCTTTATTTAATTGCTGAATGGGTCTATTTCCCTGTTTTGTATATACTTCATTTATATAATGACTAAGTGTATTGGACAATCGGCGACGTTGAGAATCATTTGGAGTAATATCATATCGTTCATTAAGATCTTGTAAAAGAATAGTTTCAAGAATTGAATGATTTTTATCACTTAAAAAGGTCTGTCGTGCGTCTTGTAAGCCCGGACGCTGCATTACTATTTCTATATGATAATCTTTTAAGCCTTTGGACATTTCACACTGTAAACTTGTCTAAAGAGCACCACTGTAATATTCACGATTATCATAACTATCAAGACGAAATCCTTCTATTTCAAAAGGATTTGGGCCTTTTGAACGAAAATCTGACGCAATGGATTCAATCAATGCATTAGCTGACTTATCTTTTGCGGTTACCCAATATATTATTATAAGAACAATAAATATAGGAACAATCCACTTCATTAATAGTAAGAAATATTATTTGCTAAATATAATCTGACGAAGTGACAACATCGTTTCATCGTTTACTGCATCTTTACAGAAATCCTTAAAAGATATCCCATTAATCATACATATAATAAAATAAATACTAAACATACCACATTCTGAACCACCATATTGAAATCGACGAGCATTTGAACCCAACTTACATGATTTAATTTGTAGGGTAAATGAACGCATTAAGCGTTGAATTAATTCAGGTGGTTTATATCCATAAGAATCGAAATATCCTACAAATGAGTTCTTCAAATCTAGTTTAATATATAGCCCAACCCAATGGCTACCACCTTTAAAATGAGGATCTAAATTGAAAATAACACCAATGCCACGAATACCTTTCTTGTATTCTTCTACTAAATTAAGAGTACATAGTTCTTTATTAAGGCATTCAGTTGCATCTTTTTTGTAAGGATTGGGGGCGGAAAAATCTATCGGAAAAGTTCCTAAGAACTTAAACCAAGGATGTGTTTCTTGATATTGTTCTAAAACATGCATGATATTATAATTATCTAACCATGTATCTGGTTTAGCATCCCATGCTTTCGGTCGTTTAGGACGAAGATACTCTTTACGGAGATTTTTTTTAACATCATCTGCGAATGATGATTTATCTAATAGACAATGATCGGCTCCATCTTCGCATCCTGCATTTTTATAGGGATCATTTCCAAGTGATCTATATATATCATTTGGAAGACAGCGAGATGTACGAGATTGTTTGGGATGGCATTTACTAATCTTTTCGAGTGGTACTTTTCTTTTTATGGTTCTAGACTTTACACTTGGCATTGATATTTATTCATAAGATAATAAAAATGAATAAAGATAGAAATGTTTAATACAGCATGGACAGATTTAGTATTAAAAGTAGGTGGTCAAATATTACTGGCTGTATTAATTATACTTGCAGTTACATTTGGGGCAGACCCTCTTTTTCCAACAAAGAATATAGAATCTATGATAGCCAGTCGTGCTGAACAGCCTGCAAATACTTCACAAATAAGTGCTTTGGCAAAGACGAATACTGCAAAGAAGAATGATGCCGCATAATAGAAGATTGTGAAAGAACAGACAAATACAGCTAAAGCTAAAGCAGCGCCTAAAGAAGTGCCTAAAGATACACAACCAATATTTTCATAGCAGCAACAGCAGCAACAAAAAAATAAAAAAGAATCACAATAAATAATATTGTACTAGCAAAATATAATACATTAATAGAATAAACATTATGAGTTCTTCTGCTGCATCTAACTCAAGTTCTAACTCAAGTTCTAAATCAGGCTCTGCTGACATGAATAGCTCTACGGGTATATCAAAATTGCCTTTATATGGTATAATTGTGTGTGCTGGATTGGGTATAATATCATATATAGTTTCATTTTACATGACAAGTCAACTTCTTGGAGGTACCGAGCATTGGAATCAAATACAGCCCACTTTCGCATCCATTTATGGAGCAGCTCTAGGCGGATGTATTTTACTATGTATTGCTCTAGGCATATATATTAATCAAATGTTAACTAATCCAAATGTATTATATATTATAATGGTTATTTCTGTATTAGCATTATGTTTTTCATATACTGCTGTTGCAATGGCTGTTATTACAAAATCGGCATAGATAATCTAAACATGTTATGTATTATATGTAATAACTGCAATTGCAATCGTCAGATAATATATGGGTGAATAATGCTCGATATAAAATAGTTAATTTTGACAAACTGAATGAAAAAATTAAATATGAAATTGTTGCTCGAATTAAGAAACAAACCATAAAGTAGAGATGCGATTATTATTAGTTGCTGTTGCAATTCTAATTCTATTTTTAATGTTATGGTCTCCAAAAACGGGTTATGTTCCTGATAAGGCAGGAAGTGGTGGTCTTAGTCCAAATGGTGGAATGCGTGCCAATCAGCTTCAACAAAGTGCTCTAAGTGATAGAAATGTATCATATAATGAGTATGATGTTGCAATTTATGATAATCATATGATTCCTGAACGAATGGTATGGGATATTGGGCATTGGAGTAAATGGTGAAGTAAATTGTGATAAAGTAGATGGAATCATTTATTGTTTTATTGTACGGCATTGCGTTTATTGCGGTTATTTACTATATGACACATCTCAAAACTAAATCTGGACCGAAAGAAGCAGTTATTACGGTTCAAAATTCATCACAAGAATTATGGCCATGGTCAATAACAAAATATTCTTTCTGGCCACAATGGTTTAATAAGGATGGTTTTGGTCATCCTGGTCATCCTAATGATTTTGGACATGAAGGTGGATATGGGTATACTGGACGTCAAGATCCAAGATGGGATTGTAGTTTTGAAGGAGATGGACAAGGAAAGGATATGATAGGTGGAAATTTTGCAAGAAGTGGTATGATTGGTTATACTGGGCGAGAGCCACATCCGCATTGTACAACACAATTACAATACAATGAATTTAAGAAGTTGTATGAAAATATAAACAATGAAAATGAATTTAGGAAGTTATATGAAGAGAATAAAAATTGAAGCATATTTTGCGATTTAAAGAATGCAAAATGACATATCAATTAAAGCATATTCGTGGTGTACCTTATTTCCTAAAAGGCGGTATTGTACATACATTTGAATTGGATAATGGATTACCCTCAGAACAATGTGTTGCAATCGGAACCTATGATGAAGCATCTGATTCCATTACATACTATGAAAACTGGTTTGAATGTGTTGAGCCCCATCTTGAAGCATTCCGAAGTAGGATTCAAGTTATTGAACGAAGCAAACTCCGCGAAACCGTGGACAAGCCTCAAAAGCAACGTAAAGCCGCATCAAATCAGCGAAAAACCACCAGAGCCAAGACTGTTAAAAGTGAGTAAGGCTGATGCGGAAATGTTATTTGATGTAGTTATGCAAGGACGATATTATATTCAAGGAAAATGCAAATAATTATTTACAGGATGCACAGATAGAAGTTGTATTACTTGTACAATTATTACAACATGTTATAGTTGGCGGATAAATAGGAAAAATGCATATTTGTAAAGGAGGTAGAGGTTGAAAAGCAGGATGATTATAAATATTTATTTTTGATGTATATAAACATGAATTTACAAGTGTTTTATACATTTGTGAATATGATGAATAAGTAGTACATGTTGAGAATGTAGTACATGTTGAATACGTTGAGGACATCTATATAAAGATAGGATTTTATTTAATCATATCTTTATAGTATGAATACTTTTTTTGTATGTATCTTAATCTGTATCTTACTATATATTGTATTATTAAAAACAGAAGGATTTGAAGATGTAGATCCATCATTCTTAACAAAATACAATAAATTTATGAAATTTTATAATACCTTTATGGAAAACTGGACAAAATCTATTATTGTATCTATGAATACGAATGCACCTGTTCAAGCTTCTAGTTCACAAAATACAGGAACACCTCCACAACCGACGATTGAACAAATGAATCAATATATACAGACACTTAATAAAAAAGACAAAACATTTCCGCCCATTACAGAGTTAATACCAGAAATAAAAACAACAGATGATCTAAATAAATTAGAGTTGCCACAGAAGTCAGAGTCATTTAAAAATGCACTTGAGTGGATGAATGCAAATATGTCAAAAGCACTTGGAAGTATGCCAACACTATCAACTATACAGGGATTTGTAGATATTATGCGAGGATATCATGTAGAAGGATTTGAAGATATATGCCAACAAATAACATCATGTCAGGAGCAAAAGAATAAACAGAATGTAGTCATTCAAAAAGATATGGAGTTAGTCTTTGATCAATTTGATAAATTAGAACCAATGCTACAGAAAAACAAGGAATTAATTGCGAGATCAAAAGAGATACAGGATAAAGCAGAAAATGGAACATTATTGCCGAAAACACCCGAAAGGCCATCATCTTACAGACTTCCTAGTGGAAGTGATAAACTCCAGAAGATAAAACAGGATGATCCAGAAAAATATAAAGAATATGAAAAGAATTATGGGCCGTTTCTAGCAATGAAACAGAGTTTTGATGGAATAAACAGTGTACTACGTTAAATACTACATTAATTACTTTCTTTAATGATCATGATGATATTTTTATTATCGACGACGATATGTTTTACGGTTCATATTCTTCTTCTTTCGCGAAATACGATTAATTTTTGCACGAATTAAAGATGGTAAAGAAGTCTGATGGCCGCTACATTTAACTGAAATGAATGGTAACTTATCATAACCATAATTATTACGTATTTTCATATTAATTTCTATTAATTTATTAGCCATACATTCAATAGATCCTATATTAAATAAACGCTTATTAATCAATCCTAAACTAAAATACAATGTAATAAGTGTATCAAGTGATGCAATTTTAATTTTACCATAATGTGATTCGGCATTAATATATGAATGACATGCAGAATATTCAATAATACATACAATGATTTGCTTACCATATTTAATCATTGTAAGAAATGGAATCATATCTGCTTTATGAATGGTAAAGGTTTGAATAGAAAATTGTTTGTTATTGTGCAATGATCTAAATTTTGAAACTATTTCTACAGCATCTTTATATGATGTAGGTGAATAAAATAAAATAGGTTTCTTTTCAGTTATATCTAAATACACATTATCTATTTGCATGGCTACATCATACATCTCAAGAAGATCCGCTCCTGCAAAAATACGTTTATTGTTTATAATAAAATTAATTATTATATTAACATGTGTATGTGATATATCAATATTTTTATGATATACAGTACATGTTCTAATAGGAATAAATTCATTAAAAATCATTAATCGTTCAAATACTTTTGACCATCGTGTAACTTCACCACGTGGGCGACTAAGTTCTAAATACATTAACATGCGTAGCGAAGTTGCATCCATATAATGAATACCATCAAATACAGTAGATCTCTTATACAATGTCTTATAAATCTGTGGATGAATTGCAGTAACATCTGCAATAGGAATGTAATCTACATATACTTTTACAGTTCCTTCATGCATACCTTCACGCATAGATATGTCTTGAAAGCCTGCATTTTGTAGTAATTTAACTAATAATTGTATATCTTTATTGGGAGATGCAGAAAAAAAGTCATAATCTGGAATAGAAAACTTTGGATCATATATTTTATGAGAATTTGGTAAATGTGCATTGATAGCTTGACCTCCATAACAGATACATGGTCTCTTTCTTAAAAACTGTTCGACAATTTCAATCGCATATAAAATATTATCATCATGTGCAATATAATAATCCATTTTCTTCTGTGCAACTTCGGAAGCCATTTTAATATGCTCAATTTGCTTTTTAAAATGATCTTTCGTAAAATAATTGGATATTTTAGCAGATGTAATTGGGTTGTAATCTGGGGTTAATAGTTCCATACCTATTTCTATATAACAATCTAAATCTAAACAATATGCACATTTTATATGTATTGCATTTAATGCTTGAACTAACGAAACAATTTCGACCTGCTACATCTCATACATATCCTCCTTTTAAAAATGGACGATATATGGAAGAATATGTATATGAATATTTCTTAAAAAATCCAATACAAATAACATATATTCCCATCTTCTGGACGAATATGCAGAATCATCCTGGTTTTAAAAATGATATGCAGCCAAAATATAATAAATTATTACAGACTGCACTAAAAAATCATACGACTATAAAACCCTCCAAATACATAACAATTGTACAACATGACGATGGACCGCTACTGGATCTTCCTCCTGGAACGATTGTCTTTGGCTCATCTACAGGTACAGTTCCATTACCATTAATCTATGAAGATATATCCGAACGTCTTTTAAAAGAACCGCGTATAAAAAAAGACCTGTTAGCATCTTTTATTGGTTCTATGACGCATCCTATCCGCGATGCAATGATAAAGGCAGTTAATGGAAAAGACGGAATTGTATGTCAAGGAAAAAATGGATGGAATGTCCATATTTCTGATGATTTAGCCGATATTTTTATCAAATTAACTCTACGTTCTAAATTCTGTCTAGCTCCTCGTGGATATGGTCGTAGTTCTTTTCGTTTTTTTGAAGCGCTATTGCTTGATACAATTCCCGTTTATATTTGGGATGATATTTGTTGGCTCCCTTATCAGGAGGTAATTGATTATTCCACTTTTTCAATATTGATTCATAAAGATGAGATACATAAAATGTATGAGATTTTAGCAGGTATTTCAGATGATAAATATGAAGAAATGCAATGCGCTTTAAGGGAAGTGCGTCATAAATTTACACTGGACTGGATGTGTAAATATATTCATAATTTCTTATAAATTTCCTCATATTTGGACATTAAATTGCATTTTGCCATAATATATGTATGGCATCGGCGGCGAATTGTAAAGGTCCATATAGTACCAGTGCTATCTTTCATAAAGATAGCACTGACATTATCAGGAAACATGTATATGAGATTCTCTGGAACCATTTTATTGAAAGTGAGTGCATCTGTAATAGCGCGGTTGTATATCGTATTGTAAGACATGGTTCTAATCATTTTATTATCTAAATTTATTTCAATTTTTTATTTATCAACCAAAAAGGCCTTTTGCCTTTTATCGCGGAGCTTTTACATAGTTGGTGCCCGTAAAAATCCTTGATTGGCATCCATCTTCTTGCTGGGTTCGGCGGGAACAATAATAGGTGGTCTAACAAAACGTAATTCCTTTGGTTTAGGAATATAACTATGTTTCTTAAATAATTTATCGGAGAACATATATTGATTATTGGGTATATCATACATAATAATGGGTACACAGTGTACTCCAAATTTCTTTGTAATCGTTTCATACATCTCTTTTTTTACAGATGTATCTGGATCTTTCGATAAACAGATAGTCCATTTAAGTTTCGTATCATTTACAAT
>Ga0214919_10003496_pt1 | contig 23668 bp, 19 predicted proteins | sample LL1503_MetaG_FD_177994 | JGI IMG/M metagenome (GOLD analysis project Ga0214919, IMG submission 177994) | Freshwater microbial communities from Lake Lanier, Atlanta, Georgia, United States - LL-1503 | ecosystem: Environmental > Aquatic > Freshwater > Lake | place: USA: Georgia | collected... | reverse complement strand
GAATAAAGTGAAAATAAAAGAGAATAAAATGCTTGTTTTTTTCATCATAGGGGTAGTATTTTAAATAAATTTAGTACTTTTTTATAGCCGATGAAAGTTATCCTATAATTAATTGAATTTATTTCACGCATTAGCACTAATTTTAAGCTTATGGAATTGGTCATAAAACATATAGGCAATCTTTTTAATACGATAAGTGCAGCACCTTGGGATACTATTCAAAAAATCCCCCAAAGTGGCGGAGATCGTGTTTATTTTAGAATCATCCAAGGGGAACAAAGTTGGATTGCTACCTACAGTTTAAACATCAGGGAAAGTGAAACCTTTGTTTACTTTGCAGATCATTTTTATGACAAGGGTTTACCTGTTCCTAAGGTATTGGCAATGAGCGCAGATAAAACAATATATCTGCAACAGGATTTAGGCAGGGTTTCCTTATTAGATGTGTTAGAAAAGGAAGGGAAAACTGATCATGTTTTTTCCTTATTTAAAAAGAGTTTGACAGCATTGGCAAAGTTGCAAGTGCAAGGTGGTGCTGATTTAAATTATGATAAATGTTTAACCTCCAAGGAATTTGGGAAGCATTCTATTTTAACTGACTTGTTATATTATAAGTATTACTTTTTAGATACTTTGCAATACCCCTATGATAAGCAAGCTTTAATTGATGAGTTTGAATTATTGAGTGATCAATTGTCTGCAGGCAATTATAAAAATTTCATGTTCAGGGATTTTCAAAGTCGTAATATTATTGTGAACAATGATGAAGTATTCTTTATCGACTTTCAAGGAGGTATGCAAGGAGGATTGCCTTATGATGTGGCTTCCTTATTATGGCAGGCTAAAGCGGAACTATCACAGGAATGGAAAGATAAATTATTGGATCATTATATTCATGAAGTACAAAGTTTACTGCCTGAAAAAATTGATGCAAGCATTTTCAAACAACAATACAATGGATTTGTTTTATTAAGATTATTGCAAGTGATGGGCGCGTATGGATTTAGAGGTTTGTTTGAAAGAAAAGCACATTTCTTAACAAGTATTCCTTTGGGTCTTTTAAACATAAAGAACTTTTTACAACATAATACCATTGCAAGTGATACGCCTGTTTTTGCATCCATATTACATTGGATGGTAGGTGATGAGGTTATCCAAAGATTCACGCCACCCAAGGCGACAGATGAAACGCCATTAGTGATTACGATCAACAGCTTTAGCTATAAAAAAGGAATTCCAGGAGATGATTCTGAGAATGGGGGCGGATTTGTTTTTGATATGCGTGGTATATTAAATCCAGGTAGGTTTGATGATTATAAAAAATTATCAGGCCTTGACAAATCGGTACAAGATTTTTTAGAACAAAGAACTAAGATGAACGTTTTTTTAAATAGCGTTTGGGATTTGATTGATATTACAACAGAAAATTATTTAGAAAGGGGATTTGCTTCCTTGCATATTAATTTTGGTTGCACAGGTGGACAACATCGCAGTGTATATGCTGCTGAACAAACTGCAAGGCATTTAAAAAATAAGTATAAAGTAAAAACTATTTTACTGCATACGAATCAACAAAACTGGGTTAAATAGTTTCCCCAATAAATTATTCGGTTATGCGAGCAATGATTTTAGCGGCAGGATTAGGTACCAGATTAAAACCCTTTACCAATCATCATCCCAAGGCGTTGGCCTTAGTGAATGGGAAAACTTTATTACAGCGAAATGTTGAATACTTGCAAGGGTATGATATTCACGAAGTGGTGGTAAATGTGCATCATTTTAGTGATCAAATTATTCGTGCTGTTCAAGAAAATAATGGCTGGGGATCTGAAATAACAATTTCAGATGAAACTAGTGAGGTATTAGAAACAGGCGGTGGCGTTTTATTTGCTGCTGATTATTTTAAAGACGATGCGTCCTGGTTAGTGATGAACGCAGACATATTAACCACCATGCCATTGGATAAAATGATGGCGGCAGATGCGGCATTAAAAAATAGCCATGATCATTATGTGGCAACTTTAGCGGTGACCAATAGAAATTCAAGTCGTAATTTATTATTTAATCAGAATGACTTGCTGACAGGTTGGAAAAATAATACAACGTTGGAGGAAAAGTGGGTGGCTGCACAAACCAATGGCATCAATGATTCAAGCAAAATTATTCCCAAAGCTTTTAGTGGCATTCAAATAATTCACGCCCCTTTCTATACGGCTTTACAATTGACAGGGAAGTTTTCACTGATCGATGCTTATTTACAAATTGCTGCTACTAACCCTATTGGTTATTATGACCATAGTGATTCCATTTTAATGGATGTAGGCAAGCCTGAAAATCTTGAAAAGGCGGCAACCATATTTCCATAGTACTAAGTTGCTACAAATTATACTCGGATATAAATTTTCTTTTTATCTAGCAAGTAGGCGATTGCGCCCATAAAGGCGATGATGCATAAAGCGTATAATAAGGAGCCAATGCGTAAATCAGTTGCGACATCCTTACATACATGTTGGTAAAACCAAGGCAATACATTGGTATAAACCGGTTCTCCTTTTTCATCTACATGGTCTACCCATCTTAATAAAGCCAATACGCGCGGTAAAAATCCACTTAGTACAAAAATGAATAAAGGGTTTTTTCCGAACACATCAAAAAATTGACTCCATTTTCCTTTGGCATTATTAAATTCTAATAAATAAATAAACATACTCAATGTAATTATCGCTAACCCGGAAGTATAAAAAACATAACTACTGGTCCATATTTTTTTATTTATTGGGAAACTAAAATCCCAAATGTACCCTACGAATACCAGTATAACCCCTGTCAGTATTAGCTTTGCGAGCATTTCAAAATTCTTCCCTTTTAGTTGAATGTATTCACCCACTAAATATCCAAATATGACTTGCACGATTGCAGGAAGTGTGCTAGTCAATCCTTCTGGATCAAAAGGAACACCTTCGCCTTTATAAACATGTGAAATTCCTAATACATTAAAATCAATGGCATTACCAAAATAACCTGATAAATTATAGGGATGGCCTGGCACACCTAAAGTGAAAGTGAGCACCCAGTATATTACTAAAATCATCATTCCGATAAATAATGCCATACGTGATTTGCCGTAATAAATAATGACCGATGCAAAAAAGTAGCATAAGGCGATTCTTTGTAACACCCCTAATATGCGCACATTTTCCCAAGGTTTAAAAACAAGACCAGCGTCACTCCATTTTACAAACGGGCTCCAGTTTAAAAAAAGTCCAATTAAAAATATAAGTACAGTTCGTTTGATTACTTTTTTCCAAAATTCGCTGCTATTTCCTTGTTGCAGCTTGGGCATTACAAAGGACATGGCATTACCCACTGCAAATAGGAAAAAAGGGAAAACCAAATCAGTAGGTGTACAACCATGCCAGCTGGCGTGGGCTAAAGGGCTAAAAGTATTGGCCCAGGAGCCAGGATTGTTTACTAAAATCATTAATGCAACAGTGGCACCCCTGAAAACATCTAATGAATAATATCTTTCCTTGATCATGGCATAAAGTTTTATAAATTACTTACTAATATATATCATCGTTTTAATATCTTTGTAAGATACAAAATTAAGATGCAAAAAAACATATTAATCACAGGTGGCGCAGGATTTATTGGCTCGCATGTAGTGCGTTTGATGGTGAATAAATACCCTGATTATCAAATTTTTAATTTGGATGCCCTAACCTATGCGGGTAATTTGGAAAACTTAAAGGACATTGAAAATGCGCCTAATTATCATTTTGTAAAAGCCAATATTTTAGAAGCAGATGCATTAAAGCAAATATTTGAAAAACATGCTATTACGGATGTGATTCATTTGGCTGCCGAGTCGCATGTGGATAGATCCATTGTATCTCCGTTGGATTTTGTTTATACCAATGTAATTGGAACGGTTAACTTATTAAATACGGCAAAGGAATTTTGGAAAGGGGATTTAAGTTATGAAAATGCACATGATGGTAGTTGGGAGAAAAAAAGAGATCATTTATTTTATCATGTCTCTACGGATGAAGTGTATGGCAGTTTAGGAAAAGAGGGGTTATTTACAGAAACCACGGCTTATGACCCTAATTCGCCTTATTCTGCAAGTAAGGCTGCCAGTGATCATTTTGTTAGAGCCTATGGGGAAACTTATCATTTGCCAATCGTTATTTCAAATTGCTCCAATAATTATGGACCGAATCATTTCCCAGAAAAATTAATTCCATTATTTATACATAATATTATCAATAAAAAATCATTACCCGTATATGGAGATGGTTTATATACGCGTGATTGGTTGTATGTAAAAGATCATGCACGTGCCATTGATATTATTTTTCATCAAGGTAAAAAGGCAGACACTTACAATATTGGCGGATTTAATGAATGGACCAATATTGATTTGGTAAAATTAATGTGTGCGCAAATGGATATTAAATTGGGTCGTGCGGCTGGTGAAAGTGAAGCCCTTATTACCTATGTGAAAGACCGTCCAGGTCATGACCGCCGTTATGCCATTGATGCCACTAAATTGAATAAGGAATTAGGTTGGTCCCCCTCGGTTACTTTTGAACAAGGTTTATCAGAAACCATTGAATGGTATTTAAGCAATGGACCTTGGTTGGAAAACGTAACTAGTGGTGCGTATCAAACCTATTATAGCGATATGTATAGTAATCGTTAATTGGGTAATGGTTCATCGTATTTGAAAATAAATTATCAGAATAATAAATAATAATAAAGCCAATTCCTCAGCATGAAAATTGAAAATACACCATTAAAAGATTGTTTTATTATTCACGATACTGTTCATGGTGATGCAAGAGGCTATTTCATAGAAACTTTTAATCAAAGAGATTTTGCAGCGGCTTCGGGATTAGATATTGTTTTTGTACAGGATAATCAATCAAGATCATCTAAAGGCGTATTGCGCGGATTGCATATGCAAAAAGGAGATGCAGCGCAAGCAAAACTAGTAAGAGTGATAGAAGGAGCCGTGTTGGATATTGCAGTAGATTTAAGAAAAGGCTCTCCCAGTTTTGGGCAACATTATGCAATTGAATTAACTGCAGACAATCACAAACAATTTTTTGTACCTAGTGGTTTTGCGCATGGATTTGTGGTGTTAAGTGACGCAGCTACTTTTTTATATAAAGTAGATAAATTTTATCAACCTGGGAATGAAGTGGGTATTATGTATAATGACAAGGATTTAAACATTGATTGGAAGTTGCCAACAACGGAATTGATATTTTCTGAAAAAGATAAAACATTGGGAAGCTTTGCTGAATATGCAGCGAGTTTATAACCAGTAAAAATTATGATTTGAGCACAAAGTGCAAAAACCTAAACACAAAAAAATAACTATGAAGGGAATTATATTAGCAGGAGGATCAGGTACAAGATTGTATCCAATTACCAAGGGGATTAGTAAGCAATTAATGCCTATTTATGATAAGCCAATGATCTATTACCCTTTATCAGTATTAATGTTGGCAGGTATTAAGGAAGTTTTAATCATCACTACACCCGAGGACAATGATCAATTTAAAAGATTATTGGGAGATGGTTCCGAGATAGGTTGTAAGTTTAGTTATGCAGTGCAAGCGGTTCCGAATGGATTAGCGCAAGCGTTTGTCATAGGTGCTGATTTTGTTGGAAATGATAAAGTGGCGTTGGTATTAGGAGATAATATATTTTATGGTGCAGGCTTTAGTAAATTGGTACAGTCCTTTAACGATGTGGATGGGGCAGCTGTATTCGCTTATGAAGTAAATGATCCTGAACGTTATGGTGTGGTTGAATTTGATGAAAATAATAATGCTTTGTCATTAGAAGAAAAGCCAAAAGCGCCAAAGTCAAATTTTGCGGTGCCTGGTTTGTATTTTTATGATAATCAAGTGGTTGAAATTGCTAAGAATATTCCCGCTTCTCCAAGAGGTGAGTATGAAATTACTGATGTCAATAAAGTATATCTAGAACGTAAAAAATTACAAGTAGGTATCATGAATCGTGGTACTGCCTGGTTGGATACCGGCACTTTTGAATCCCTAGCTGACGCATGTGAATTTGTACGTGTTATTGAAAAACGTCAAAGTCAAAAGATAGGCTGTATTGAAGAAGTAGCCTTTAGAATGGGCTTTATTGATAAGGCGCAATTATTGGTTTTGGCAGATAAATATGCTAAAAGTGGGTATGGGGAATATTTGAGAAATTTAAAGAAGTAGTTGGGGAAATAAGGGAGTAATTAAGCTTCTTAGGTCACAGCATCAGCCTTCTTGTGTCAGTATAAATTACATTTTTCATCAAACAATGAACAATTTTTAAAAATCATTGTTTATATAGCATGTCAAGTTATTCCATCAAGGATTTAGAACAGGTTACGGGAATTAAAGCTCATACAATTCGTATTTGGGAGCAGCGCTATAATTTTTTACAGCCATCGCGTACCGAAACCAATATACGTTCCTATAGTTCTGAGGAATTGAAGACCATCTTGAACGTTTCCTTATTAAATAAATATGGGTTTAAAATTTCCCATATTGATAAAATGTCGGCCGAACAAATAGAGGAAAAAATTCTTTCCTTGAACCAAATTGATGCGATTAGGGAAAGGGTAGTGAATGTATTAATTAAGGAAATGGTTTCCTTGAACATGCATGCTTTTGAAAAACAATTAGATTTATATTCTGGACAGAAAGGTGTTGACAAGACGATTACAGAAATTGTATTTCCATTTTTAGAGAGAGTTGGTATTTTATGGATGACCAATCATATAAATCCAGCACAGGAGCATTTGGCAACCAATCTATTAAGGCAAAAAATAATTTTAGGAATTGAAAGACTGCCTGCAGTTTCAGAGCATAATAAGAGCGTTATTTTATTTATGCCTGAGGGGGAGTATCATGAAATTGGCTTGTTGTTTGTATACTTCTTATTAAAACAAGAAGGGATCTATGTTAATTATTTAGGAGCGAATGTTCCAATGAAAGACCTTGTTTATTTAACTGCCGTTAAGAAGCCTAACTATGTATTTTGTCATTTAACATCCCCGTCAAAAGTGTTTAAAATTGATCGTTTTCTAACACAGATAGGTCAAGTAAGCAATACAACCCCCGTGATGCTATCGGGATTGTTCATGAAGGATTATAAAGGAAAACTTTCCGAGAATATTGCAGTCAAAAAAAGCCTTGCTGAAGTGATTCAACTTATTCAAGCTATCTAATACAATTCCCTTAGTCTTCTTTTTTCAAAAACTTTCATATAATTGTATATTAACTATATAAACATTATATAAATAATATATATCTAATTTACATCACGCTATTTTTTCATTTTGTTTAATATTATTTAAAAAAAATTAAACAAAATAATTGCTAAAGTCATATTTTTGTTTAACTTTATACATTAAATGTTAAACATAATAATATGTCAACCGCAGAATTTACACTCTTACTAACTGAAAATGCTGATTTTTTAAAGCCTTTTGCTATTAATTTGACGAAGGATCATGAATCTGCAAAGGATTTATTTCAAGATACTTTATTTAGGGCTTTGTCCAATAAGGACAAGTACAATGTTGGTACAAATATTAAGGCATGGTTATATACAATCATGCGTAATATTTTCATCAATGATTATCGACGTAAGGCAAAGCAAGCCACAGTTTTGGATAATAGTCCGAATGATTTTTTGATTGATCAAACCAGGGTCAAGGTGTTAAATGATGGCGTAACAAATTTGAATTTAAAAGAGGTAAATAAAATGATTTATGATCTACCAGATTTGTTTAGAACCCCATTTATTTTGTATTTTGAAGGCTATAAATACAATGAAATATCAGATGCGTTAAATGAACCGCTTGGTACTATTAAAAGTAGAATTCACTTTGCGCGAAAGATATTGAAACAAAAAATAGAGCGATATTAATCAATGATAACGAAATCCAATAAAGCATTAGTGATCGGTGCCGGTTTTGCAGGCTTATCTGCTGCTTCTTTTTTAGCAAAAAAAGGTTGGGACGTAACTATCGTTGAAAAAAATGAAATGGCTGGTGGGCGTGCACGAAAATTTGAAGCGGAAGGATTTACATTTGATATGGGCCCCAGTTGGTATTGGATGCCTGATGTATTTGAAAAATATTTCGGTTCTTTTGGAAAAAAAGTTTCCGATTTTTATGAATTACAAAGATTAGATCCTTCCTATCGAGTTTATTTTGAAAAAGCAACTTGGGATTTGCCTGCAAACTATGAGGCGTTAAAAAACTTATTTGAATCCATAGAGCCGGGTTCGGCTAATGCTTTAGATTTATTTTTAGCAGAAGCAAAATACAAATATGAAGTGGGTGTAGGTAAATTAGTTTATCAGCCAAGTTTATCCATTACTGAGTTTATTGATTTTGAATTAATTAAAGGCGTATTTAAGTTGGATGTTTTTCAGTCCATGAAAACGCATATTGCTCGATACTTTAAGCACCCTTATATTCAGTTTTTAATGGAGTTCCCTGTCTTGTTTTTAGGGGCCTTACCTGAAAATACGCCAGCATTATATAGCTTAATGAACTATGCAGATATCAAGGGAGGCACCTGGTATCCTCAGCATGGCATGTATAGTATTGTGGAAGCGATGGTTAAAGTAGCCAAATCATTGGGTGTGCAATTTAAACTAGGAGAAGAGGTAATGCAAATTGTGGTAGAAAACGGAATTGCAACTAAGGTTATTTCAAAAGTGAATGAAACAGGGATGCAGGAAGATTATTCATTTGATGTATTAATTGGTGCCGGCGATTATCATCATATTGAAACTAAGTTGTTGGAAAAAAAATACCAAAGTTATTCCGCAAAATATTGGGACAGTCGCGTTTTGGCACCAAGTTCGCTATTGTATTATGTAGGGCTAAATAAAAAATTGAAGGGGGTTACGCATCATTCCTTATTTTTTGATTCTGATTTTTCAGTGCATGGAAGTGAAATATATAGTAACCCAATGTGGCCATCTAATCCGCTATTTTATGCCAGTGTGCCTTCTGTTACGGATCCTACTGTTGCTCCAGTTGGATGTGAAAATTTATTTTTACTCATTCCAATAGCAGCTGGATTGGAGGGAGATACAGCGGATGTTCGGGAAAAATATTTCAATTTGATTATTGAGCGATTAGAAAAAAAATGGGGGCAAACAATCACTGATGCCATCGTATATAAGCGTTCATACGCAGTAGCTGATTTTAAGAATGATTATCACTCATTTAAAGGGAATGCATACGGATTAGCAAATACATTACTTCAAACCGCATTTTTAAAGCCAAGTTGTAAAAGTAAAAAAATAAATAATTTATATTACACTGGTCAATTAACGGTACCTGGCCCAGGGGTGCCGCCAAGTTTAATTAGTGGGGAAGTAGTAGCGAATTTAATATGCAAACATTATAATAAACTATAACAATTATGTCAACTTTAAACTTGTATGATCAAGCTACGGCCTATAGTAGTAAGTATACAACCTTAATGTATAGTTCAAGTTTTTCTTCTGCGATAAAGTTATTGCATAAGGATTTGAGACAACCTATATTTGATATATATGGTTTTGTTCGATTTGCAGATGAAATTGTAGATACTTTTCATGATTATGATAAAGTTGCCCTATTGCAACAATTCAAATTGGATACTTATCAGGCTTTATCCCAGGGGATCAGTATGAATCCTATTTTACATAGGTTTCAATTAACTTTTAATAAATATAAAATTGACACTGCACTATTAGATGCATTTTTATTGAGTATGGAAATGGATTTATCTAAACAGCAGTATGATGATCAAACTTATAACACCTATATCTATGGTAGTGCTGAAGTGGTTGGTTTAATGTGTTTGTACATATTTTGCGAGGGCAATCAATCGCAATTTGAAGAATTAAAGCCGTCGGCACAAAGTTTGGGAGCCGCATTTCAAAAAGTTAATTTTTTAAGGGATATCAAGGCAGATTTTGAAGGTTTGGATAGAATGTATTTCCCTAATTGTGATTTTTCTAATTTTTCACAAGCAGACAAAGATAAAATTGAGGAGGATATTCAAAATGATTTTTCAATTGCACTTGCAGGTATTAAGCACTTGCCATTAAAGGCGCGTTTTGGGGTATATGTCGCTTTTAAATATTATTACTCGTTATTTAAAAAAATAAAAAAAGTACACCCGCATTCTATTTTGAAAACAAGGATTAGAATTCCTGATTATGGAAAAATTTTCATTCTAGCCAAGGCAAGTATTCGTAGTCAATTAAATTTATTTTAAAAAATTCAATAAGTGGAGCAAGTTATATTAGTAGATGTGGATGATTGTGAGATTGGTGTCATGGAAAAAATGGAAGCGCACAAGCAAGCTGTTTTACATCGCGCTTTTAGTGTTTTTTTATTTAATCCACAGGGCAAAATGTTGTTACAACAAAGGGCTTTAACCAAATACCATAGTGCAGGTTTATGGACCAATACCTGTTGTAGCCATCCACGACCAGGGGAGACACTGGATGATGCGGTTACAAGAAGATTAATGGAAGAGATGGGTATTACCGCAAAAGTTTCAAAAGCTTTTGATTTTATATATCAGGCGGAATTGCCTGATCATTTAAACGAACACGAGTTTGATCATGTTTTTATTGGAAATTATGATGACGAAGTGCGCCCTAATCATTTAGAAGTAGCTAATTTTGTATACCAAAGTATTGAAGAGGTTGCCGCCAATTTACAATCACACCCTGAAAAGTACACCGTATGGTTTAAAATTGCTTTTCCAAAAGTGGTCGAGTGGTATCAATCTAATTCTTCATTAAGTTAAAATATATTTTTATGAGTTTTTTATTTGTAATGTTATTGACATTTTTAGTAATGGAAGGAATTACATGGTTAACGCATAAGTATGTTATGCATGGATTTTTATGGGTATTGCATGAGGATCATCACCAACCAACCGGCCATATATTTGAAAAAAATGACGCATTTTTTTTAATTTTTGCTATCCCAAGCATGCTATGTATCTTTTTCGGCACATTTAAAAATATGCCATGGTTAGCGGGTTTAGGAACTGGTGTTGCCATGTATGGGTTTGCTTATTTTGTAGTACATGAAGTGATTATTCACCAAAGAATCAAATGGTTTACGCGTTCCAATATCCGTTATATTAAAGTATTGCGATGGGCACATAAAATGCATCATAAACATTTAGACAAGCATGAAGGTGAAAGTTTTGGCATGTTATATGTTTCAAAAAAATATTGGGACAAAGTTAAGCGCGATGAAGCAATACAAAATAATGGATAATTATTTATGAGTAATGCAATTTCGCCCAACCCTGCTGCGTTAACCTATGATTATATTATCGCAGGAGCCGGAGGTGCTGGATTATCCTTATTGCATTACCTAATAGCGTCTCCTGTTTTATCTAATCAACAAATTTTAGTGATTGATCAGTCATTGCAAAAAACCAATGATCGTACTTGGTGTTTTTGGGAGATGGGTACTCATGAGTTTGAATCATTGGTGCATCATCGTTGGGATGCCATTTCGATCCATGCGGAATCCTTTTCAAAAGAATTACCTACATCCCCTTTTTTATATAAAATGATACAAGGGATTGATTTTTATAATTATGTAATGACTGCTGCTAAATTAAAGCCAAACGTTCATTGGGTGGAAGCAGCAATTTCAAACATTACAGAAACTAATGTTGACCATACACATAAGGAAGTGTTACTCGAGTGGGAGGGTGGATTTGCCAAAGGAAAGATGGTATTTACAAGCATACTCCCTTTTCAAATGAATAATTTACTAAGTGCAACTAAATACGATTCAGTTAAAAAGTCGGCTACGCAATTGCCTTTTTTATGGCAACACTTCAAAGGAAGAACTGTTACTTTTAATCAACCAGTATTTAATCAAAAAGTGGCTAGGTTAATGGATTTTAATGTGCCACAACATGGGGCCACTGCATTTATGTATTTATTGCCAATCAACGAGATGCAGGCATTGGTAGAATATACCTTGTTCTCTGATCAAATATTAGAAATCTCCGAGTATGATAAAGTGTTAAATGAATATTTAGCAAAGCATTATCCTGATTATACATATACGATACAACATGAGGAGATAGGTGCAATCCCGATGACCCAACAAGTTTTTTCAAATTATAAAGCACCTATTTATCCTATTGGCGCTTTAGGTTTAGCGATTAAAGCAAGCACTGGATATGCATTTCAGTTTATTCAGCAACAATGTAAAAGTATTGTTGCGCAATTAGAAAAAGGGTCTGCAATAAAAACGAATGTTCATAATACCAGACATCGTTTTTATGATGCTGTTTTATTGCATATTTTATATTATCACAAAATGGAAGGTGCGGAAATATTTAAAAGAATTTTTGCCAAAAATGAAGCTGCTACAGTTTTTAAATTCCTTTCCAATACGTCTAGCTTATGGGAGGATATTCAAATCATGCGATCCCTACCCACCCGTATATTTTTACCCGCAGCGATTACTGTTTTGTGTCGGCGGGGGTAGCTTTCTCCTTTTTAGTTTTTATTTTACTAATTTTGCGCTATGGCCTTGTAGTATAACGGATAGTACATGAGTTTCCGAAACTCCAAATCCAAGTTCGATCCTTGGCGAGGCCACAAATCCTTTCAACGTAGTTGAAAGGATTTTTTATTAAAGAGTAAATCAAGCTTGCTTGAATTTACGAAGAAATAAAAAATCCCAACAGTACCGAGCATCGGGGCTGTTGAAAAGGTTTGAGTAAGTCCAGATTTTAATTTATTTTGTTTTAAATTAGTAGTTATGAAAAAGCACCTGCTATTATTATTTACATATCTTTTGTCATTCCAGTTGACACAAAGTCAAGCTCCAGTTGTACATCTGCAAACGGATGTATTAGTCATTGGCGGAACGGCGAGTGGTATTAGCGCGGGAATTCAATCCGCAAGATTAGGGGTGAACACTTTAGTAGTTGAAGAAACGCCTTGGCTCGGCGGTATGTTAACGTCGGCAGGGGTGCCTGCATTTGATGGGAACAATGCGATGCCTGCAGGATTATTTGGTGAATTTCGACAACACTTATATGATTATTATGGGGGCGCAAATGCAGTTTCAACGGGTTGGGTTAGTAATACTTTATTTGAACCACATATTGGAGATAGTATTTTCAAATCAATGGCGCGTAAGGAGCAGCTTTTAACAGTAAAATATAATTACCAATTCATAAGCGTTATTAAAAATGGTACTACAATTACTGGTGCAGAATTCTATGAAATATATACGGGTGCTAAATTATTAGTAAAAGCCAAAAGGGTTATTGATGCTACCGAGTTAGGAGATGGCTTGGCTTCAGCCAAAGTCCCTTATGACCTTGGTATGGAATCCAATGATATTACCGGTGAGCAGGTAAATTTAGCCGGTGCCAATGACATCATACAGGATATCACCTATGTGGGTATTTTAAAAGATTACGGTTCTCCGCAACCGTTGATTGCCAGGCCGATAAACTATGATTCCACCGAATTTGATGGAAGTAATACCTCTTTTTATAAAGATACCAGCCGTAAACGTCCTTCGGTAGATGCAAAAAAAATGTTAGAATACGGGAAGCTACCCAATAATAAATACATGCTCAACTGGCCCATTTATGGTAATGATATTTATTTGAATGTAGTGGAGAAAACACCAAAGCAAAGGGAGGCATTACTTGAACAAGCGAAGCAACAAACACTAAGATTTGTTTATTTTATACAAAAGGATTTAGGTTTTAATCATTTGGCATTAGCCAATGATGAATTTCCAACCAAGGATAAATTAGCACTATATCCTTATCATCGAGAATCTCGACGGATGCATGGTATGGTGCGTATGTTGGTGCAACATATATCTAAACCATTTGACACACCACAGCCTTTGTATACGACGGGCATAGCTGTGGGGGATTACCCAGTTGACCATCACCATAAAAAAAATAGTGCTGCACCACAACATTTAGAATTTTTCCCGGTCCCTTCTTTTAATATTCCATTGGGGTCTTTAATTCCAGCATCGGTAAATAATTTTATTGTTGCTGAAAAATCAATAAGTATTTCAAATATTGTCAATGGCACTACAAGGCTCCAACCCTGTGTCATGCAGATAGGGCAAGCAGCAGGATTATTGGCTGCATTAAGTAGTAAGAATAATATAGATCCAAAAAATATTTCAGTACGTCAAGTACAACAAGCTTTATTGGATGCGAACGGATATATCATGCCCTATAAGGATGTGACCCAAAAGGATCGTTATTTTAAAGCCATACAAAAAATAGGCGCTACCGGCTTATTACGTGGTGTGGGTGTGCCAACCGGATGGGCAAATGCAACTTATTTTAATCCCAATGAGAAAGTGAAATTGGATGAATTTTCAATTGCATGGAATAAAAAATTTGCATCTCAATCTTTGAAAAGCGGCAATGACTTAACTATTAGTGATGCGTTATTTGTTGCAGCTAAATTATCAAATACCTCCGTAGAAAAAATAAAAAGCAGTTTTGAGTTAAAATGGAAATCAATCGGGCTAGAAAATTTTGATTTGCAAAGACCTATTTTGCGCTTCGAAATAGCTGCAATTTTAGATCAATACGATGTATTCAATATTTTTGATGTTGATATTTGTGGGAAATATAAAAAGTAACACTACGATTTTCCAGGTGTTAGCTTTTGAATGTAAGTTTTATTGAATTGGTAACTTACAGTAAGTTTAAAATTTCTAATGTTATTTATGCTGTAGCTGTCAATGATAAAATTGGTTCCTTCTGTATGTCCTTTATATTTTGTTAATCCAAATGGATCACTAGCAGCCACCGTCACATTAAACTTTTTATTCATTAATTTTCGTTGTACACTAAAATACATACTGATATTACTTCTTGATATTCCTTGTGGCGTTGCGTAGCTGTTGTATTTGTTGCTTGCTTCAATAGTAGTAAGATTATTGGGCATAAAGCTGTAGTTGAGTCCGGTATAATAGGAACCACCATCCATATACTTAAACTTTATTTTATCAATTGGACTGTATTTGTTGTAATGAACGCCAGTACTCAAATTAACTTTAAACTTTTTTGTGATGGTAATACCTGACCATAAATTAACATGATATTCTTCCTGATCAGAAATGTTTTGGTAAGTGGTTTGTGTTTTGCCAGTAGCCACTAAAGTACGCACTGTTGTAAATACTTCTTTTACTTTATTATAACCTACACTCCCATTGATATTTAATTTATTACTGTTATAACCCAAATTATACTCAAAATTTTGTGTTAATGTGGGTTTGATGAATGGGTTACCAAAGCGCACATTATATGCGTCCGTGTAGTCAATATTTGGGTTTAATTCAATGATGGTAGGCCTTCTTATTGTTTCTCTTATGGTAATTGTGCTATTTAGTTTACTATTAAATTCCTTCCTAAATGAGATATTCGGCAAAAAGCGCCAATAGTCATTGCTTGTATTTTGTGTTGCTCCTTTTAAAAAATGAAAACTAGTTATTGCATATTCTGCTTGCTCCCCAAATGATATTCTCCATCCTTTATTTAAAATAAAAGTAATACCCATACGACTTGTTGCCAAGCTTTGATTAAATTTAAAGTTACTACTCAGTAAATCATTATAGTTTAAGCTATTTGTGGTTTTATTGAAATAGGAAGCATCTAAAATGGTATGATCATCATCGTTGGTAAAATTAACTCCGGTATTTAGGAGAATCTTTTCATTTTTAACCAATGGCTTACTATAATTTATTCTTATATAATAGGAGGTAGTATAATTATCAACAAATTGATTTTGTAAAGAATCTTGACCACTGGGCGTTAAGTCATTTAAAAGATATTGTTGATAAAATTCTTTATCATTCACCCCTTTGCCAAAATTAAGTCCAGTATGAATATTTAATTTTTCACTCTTTTGTTTTGCGCCTTTCCAATTATAGGAGCCAGAAAATCCATGATTATAAGTATTCCCATCGTAATTCACTGTTCTTTTATTCGCTTTCCATACCTGTAAATTATTATTCAAATTGGTATATTCTGAATTAGTCACATTATCAATATTGCTTATGATACCCTGGTAAACAAGCTCAATATTTTTTTGTTTGTTAATATCAATATTGGATTCCAGTCGGAAAGTTGGGCTGGATGTTTTATTGTCGTAATTGCTTTTGGTATATAGGTAATTACTTGAATCAGCATAGAGATTCTGTCTCGTAGATCTTGAATTTCCAATAACATTATAATTACTCAAATTGATGTGTCCATTAAAAGTTATCTTTTTTGATTTATAACTTAAATAAGTGCCACCTGATTTTTGACCATTGGTACCTGCACTTAACCAAATTTTTTGGTAGTAACCGACGCGTCCTTTTTTAGTAACAATATTTATGACACTTCCGTCATAAGTTGCATATTCGGCAGGGGGCGTTTGCATTAACTCAACTTTCTCGACCATATTTGCTGGCAAACTTTCTAATAATTCTGCTAATTGTTGAGCATTTAAGTTAGAAGGCTTTTCGTCAATTAAAATAAGCGGCGCCTTCCCTTTTACAGTAATACTGCCATCGGGATTGGCGTTGACCATCGGCATATTTTTTAACATTTCTGCGGTGCTCGCGCCATTGCTTAATGGGCTTTCACCAACATTATAGGTTAGAATACCATCTTTTTCTTCAATTAGTTTTTTTTCTGAATACACCACTACTTCTTGTAACATGGTTGAAGAATCCTTCAATTGAATTTCACTAAAATAGATTTCATCTTTTTCTGCTCTCAATAATATACTGTCAATGGTAAATAAAGAAAAACCAAGTGCTTTTATTTTAATTTGGTAATAATCAAAAGGAATTTTTTCAAATAAAAATTCTCCGTTTTTATCAGAGGTTACTATTTTATTATTTTTTGCATTTGATTTAGCATACAACAAAACGGTTGATCCAGGAACAGGCTTTCCGTTTTTTGCATCTTGAATGGTTCCGGAAAGGTTGCCTACAAATTTCGGTTTCAATGTAGTTTGGCCAATTCCATTGATCGTCCAAAGGAAAGCAAATATGATGATAAATTGATATTTCATGTATCGTACCAAAACTAAACAATTATGACAAAAAAAAGGCTTCATTTTGATGAAGCCTTTATATATTTTATAAATGGTACCTTATTTCAAGGAAGCTAGGTCAATGACAAAGCGATATTTGACATCGCCCTTTAGCATTCGGTCGTATGCCTCATTAATTTTTTGCATTGGAATTACTTCTATCTCAGAAACGATATTATGTTCCGCACAATAGTCCAACATCTCCTGTGTTTCTTTCATACCACCAATACATGAGCCAATCACACTACGTCTATTCGTAACCAATGAAAAGGGTTGCACTTTTGGTGATTCAATAGGCAGGCCTACCACCATTAATTTACCATCAATACCCAATAAATTTAAATAGGTGGTATAGTCGTGATTTGCAGAAATGGCATCAAGTATAACATCAAAATAACTGTTATACTTGCTCATTGCTTCTTTATCAGTGCTGACTAAAAAATGGGTAGCGCCTAGCTTTTTTGCATCTGCTTCCTTTGATGGTGATGTACTTATCACTGTCACCTCTGCACCAAATGACACTGCAAATTTTACACCCATGTGACCAAGGCCACCTAAACCTACGAAGGCCACCTTCATTCCCTTTTTTACACCTGCATAAACCAACGGGGAATAGGTAGTGATACCTGCACATAATAAAGGAGCCACTGCTGCTAATGGTAATGTTGGAGATATCTTAAAAGTATAGTATTCGTCTACTACAATTTTTGTTGAATACCCGCCCATGGTGATATTGTCACTGTTTCTTTCCTTGTTATTGTATGTGCCAACAAAACCTTCTTCGCAATATTGTTCTAAATTTTGCGCACATGTTTTACATGTTTTGCAACTATCTACCATCACGCCTACACCAGCAAGATCGCCTACTTTAAACTTAGTTACATTACTTCCTACGGATAAAACTTTGCCCACAATTTCATGACCGGGTACCATGGGATATTGTGATCCACCCCATTCGTTTTTTACTTGGTGTAAATCACTATGACAAACGCCACAAAATAAAATATCAATTTGAACATCATCAGGGCCTACTGCCCTTCTTTCAAAATTATATGCTTCTAATGGTGTATTAGAAGACATTGCTGCGTAGGAATTAACTGGGATCATTTCTTTTTATTTAATGGTTATTAAAATTTGCTGGATATGCTTATGCCATATGTAGCAGGATCACCTAAATGAACTGCACCAAAATCATAGGCGTAGGAGATATATTTTTGGTTCAATATATTTTTTGACCACAAAACAACACCCATTTTGTTTTTATTTATTCCAATACTGAAATTATTAATACAATAAGGGCTTTGTTTTATTTCGTTACTACTATCAAAATAGGTATTTCCAATAAACTTAGTTTCGCTTCTTATAAAACCATTCACTTTTGCATTGATAGTTTTACTGTATTGTATTGCAATCGCGTTTGAATTGTCTGGGGTAAATAAAGGGTGCTTACCATTTGCTTCGATGATGGCATTGGTGATACCGCCATTATATTGGATTATGAAACCTTTTGCAGGTGTATACATAATTTCGGCCTCTACTCCTTTGCTATTTAAGACACCTGTATTTTTGATGATGGTAATAGCATCAGGTAAAACAAGTGTGGGTACTTGCGCATCCTTGATATGAATATAGAATAAGGAGATATTTAATTTTAAAGTGTTGTTTAACCAAGTATTTTTAATTCCTGCTTCAAAATTATTGCTATGCTCTGGAAGGTAGCCGATCAAAGGTGGTTGTGATGGATCGGATCCTAAAGGGCTTAATCCACCAGTGCGATATCCTTTGCTATACATGGCATATATTAATGACGCTGTATTTAAATTGTAATCTAATGAAATTTTAGGCGACCATGCATTAAAATTGATGCTTGCACTGGTGTCTGATACAATTTGAAAAAATTTAGGTAAAGGGTCATGCTGGTAAAAGCCTGCGACTGTTTGATCTTGCTGCTCGTAATCATTTCTTAATCCAAAAGTTATATTTAGTTTACTAGTTAATGCATAGGTTGCTTGTCCAAAAAATGCAATACCCTTTTTTGTTGTACTTGTACTATTCATTAACGTAAATAAAGAATCTCCAATCATCATTAAATTAGCATCCTTGCCAAAACGTGTTCCTTGTTTAACAGGGGCATCTTGATAAAAAAGATAAGCACCTGCAGTCCAGTTTAAACGATTGGTTGCAATTGGAGAGGAACTCCATTTGAATTCTTGCGTATACGCTTTAATATTATTCCAGCTTTTCCCATAATTATTAACTACACTAATGGCATCTATAGGAGAAAAATCACCATCGATAGGTAAATCATAGTATCTGTAATTTTTTTGGTATGCAGTGATACTACTAAAATTAATTTTACGACCAGTATGTTGAATGGCTAAAGAAGTGTTCAGTGTATTATCCAGCATGGTTGTAATGCCATTTTGATTTAATCTAAATGGATTGCTGAATGCTTCTTCTACTCCAAAAACTAATGGGAAAGCGCCTTTATTTTCACTACTATAATGTTTCACATTTAAAGTAGCCTGCCAATGACTAGTAGCAATATATTTTACAAAGTAATTGCCACCGAATGCATATTGTTTGTCATAACTACTTTTATTGAAATCATTGGTGTAAAATCCATTGCGATCATTATATAGCAAAGCTGCACCAAAAAATAATTTATCTTTTATAATGGGCGATTTAAAATTTGCATTATATCTATGAATGCCATAATTACCCACATTTACTTCGCCGCTACCAGTAACTTTATTACTTGGCTGCTTGGTTATAATATTAATTACACCCCCCATTGCGTTTCGGCCATACAAACTTCCTTGTGGTCCACGTAAAATTTCAATGCGTTCAATGTCGTTCAATGCAGGTATGTAAGTATCTAGATTAAATTGATTCACGCCATCAATATAGGTAGCTACTGCTGGATCGTAGGAGGTAGTGGTAATACCCCTAATGGATACTACATCACGATTGTCACCCGGATCAGCACTATATAAATTGGGAACAAATCCACTAATGTCTTTGTTATTCCAGAATTTGAATTTTTCAATTTGCGCACTATTAAAAGCGGTGATACTGATAGGTACTTTTTGTAATAGTTCTTCTTTTTTTTGTGCAGTGATAATGACATCTTCTAATTGAACTAACGCATCCGCTAATTTAATTGTTTGAATTTCCTTCAAGTTTGTTTTAGCAGTAATAGTAATTGAATTTATACTAGTTGCATAACCTAAAGAAGTAATTGCTAATTCATATTTTCCTTCCGGAACTTGATTAAATGTAATATACCCGCTGCTATCACTTACCTCTTTAAATGGGGTATTCAACAAACTAACCGTTGCACCAATTACTGGGTTTCCGGAAAGCGAAGTGATTTTGGCTTTAAAATCACTTTGACTATTTGCAAAAAAGTAGGCAAATGAAAATAATATGGTAAGAAAAGAAATTTTTTGGAAGGTAGCCTGGGGGCGTTTTGTTTCAAACATTAATATGAATTTAGGGTGTAAAGGTAGTTTCTATTGATAGATTTTTTGGCGCTTTTGCCAATTAATTGTGCTTTTTAGATGTATAGTTTTTGGTTTGTTTAAAAAGCTTCAAATATCTAATAAATGTATTATACAATAACCAACAAGGCAAGTGGGTCAATACTAATTTCAAGCGTCGCATGTTTAGTTAAAAGCGCTTCCCCATCTAGGTGTAAGGGTTCCTTCTCCTTATATTGAATGGTGATCGATTTTATAGATTGTATATTGACTTTATTTGATTGGTGAATTTTTTTACTAAAAAGTTGCAACACCAATATCCCTGCATTTAAAATATGAATAGGTTTAATTTTAACCATCTCCAAATAGGCATCTTGCAAATCTGAAAAAGGAGATATATAAGCATTACTCCCAAATTGACTAGCATTTGCAAATGTGAGTGAATAAACTTTTTGCACTGGACCATGATTGATACTAATTTCAATAGGTTTGTACATTGTTAAAGCAGACAAAGTGGCTTTGATATAATTGATAAATCCTCTTTTATTACTTTTTGCAAAAAGCTGTGCCACTTTTGCATCAAACCCAATTCCCGCAGTACAGAAAAACATTTTATTATTTAGTAAGCCAACATCTATTCCAATTTCATGACCATTTATTGTTTTGTCAAGTGCGGCTTCAAATTTGAGTGGAATATGTAAGTGCCTGGCTAAACCATTCCCGGAACCAATTGGTATAATTCCTAATGGGATGGTTGTTTCAGTTAAAACAGAAGCTACTTCATTTACTGTGCCATCACCCCCAACTGCTATAATCCTGCTTGCGTTTTCTTCAATCGCTTTTTTTGTAAAATAGGTCGCCTCCAAAGCTTTGGTGGTTTCCCATACTTTGCTATTTGGAACTGCGTATAATTTTTTTAAAATATTCGCCTTACGCGCTGCGTTATTATTGCCTGCGTTGGGGTTATATATAAAATGTAACATGGGCTGTAAAATTATTTAATATAATGGATAATTACCCCTTTTATTTAAAAAATTAAGCCATATTTTGGCTTAACTGACCTAAGTCATTAATTTTTCTTTAATGTAAAAAATACTAACTTAGGGCATTGAAAAAAGCAATTACGATAATTTGTTTGGCATCATTGATTATTTCCATCTGTGGCCTTCCTTTATACCATGTTTATGAAAAGCAATTGTATAAAATAGCTCGGATTAAATATATCAATACGCACCCATTGGAGCAGATGGATGGGCTAATCACTTTGCATATTTCTTCGATTGATCATTTGCCCAGCGGCTATGACTGGGAAGATAAAGGCACTGAGTTTGTATATAATGGAATGATGTATGATGTTATTCATATAGTTAAAGGAAAAACAGGATTGACAATAACGGCATTGGCTGATGCGCCTGAAATTTCATTAGATCAAAAACATATTCAATTAGCACAACAACAAAAAGAAAGTTCTAGCCAATCACAACAAATTTTCAAGTGGGTATTGGCGCCCTATATTCCTATTCAAAATGGAATCAATTTTATACCTATTTATAAAACGAGTCCTAATTTTCCTAGGTTACATCCCCATCTTGTTTTTACCTCCATTGAAAAGCCTTACCTGCCTCCGGAAATGAATTAATAAAAACTAGCAACTGCTACTTATTTATTTTTTCATTTTAATTTAAAAACATGTTTTTAATCAACAGAAAAATGCTGTTACTGTTATATTTAACAGTAACAAGTGTTCACATTTTCGGGCAATCCGATACCGCAAAAAAAGCATTACCTGATGTGGTAGTTTTTGCAAATAAATTTCCTGCACTTTCAAAAAATATTGTGCAAAAGGTAGATTTTATCACCGATAAAAATGCAATTAATCAACAGGCGAACACGGGCGACATTTTAACACAATCAGGTCAGGTATTTGTTCAAAAAAGTCAATCAGGTGGTGGAAGTCCTGTGATTCGTGGCTTTGAGGCCAGTCGCGTATTATTAATGGTAGACGGGGTAAGATTAAATAATGCAATTTTCAGAGGAGGCCATTTGCAAAATATCATTACTATTGACAATATGATATTAGATAGGGTGGAAGTGATTTACGGACCTTCCTCCACTTTGTATGGCAGTGATGCCTTAGGTGGTGTAGTCAATATGTTTACAAAAAAACCAATTTTAACAACCAATACCAATTGGAAAACAAATGCGAATTTGATCCAACGGTATGCTTCAGGGCAAAATGAAAATAGAACACATTTGGATGTCAATATTGCAAATAACAAATGGGCCTATTTAACTTCTTTTACTTATGGAAGTTTTGGGGATATGCGTCAAGGAGCCAATCGATCCAGCACTTATCCTGATTTTGGGAAACGCTCTTTTTATGTGGTTAGAGAAGCAGGTGCTGATATGGTTAAGGTAAATGAGGATGTGAATGTTCAAAAATTAAGTGGGTATCAACAAACTGATTTATTGCAAAAAGTATTGTACAAGCCCAATGAAAATTCAGAACATCTTTTTAATATCCAAATTTCAAATTCATCTAATATAAATAGGTATGATCGTTTGACGGAAATTTCTAAAGCCTTACCTGTATATTCTGAATGGTATTATGGGCCTCAAATTCGAAATTTAATTTCCTATAAATATACTGCTACAAAGTTGACTGGTTATTTTAGTGATTTAATGGTGACCAGTAGTTTTCAGGACATTGAAGAAAGTAGAATTTCTCGCAAGTATAATACTACCTCAAAAGATTTTCGTTTTGAACGCGTTAATGTGTTGGGGGTGAATGCTGATTTATTACATAAACAATCCAATGGAGAAATTCATTTAGGCGCTGAATCCTATACCAATTTTGTACGATCAACTGCCGAACGTTTAAATATTGCCACGAGTGCGTTGAGTAGAATTACAACAAGGTATAGTGATGGCCCTACCAAAATGAGTTATAATGCCTTGTATTTACAACAAACAAAGCAATTAGATGCACATTGGGTGTTAAATGATGGCATACGATTCAACTTAGT
>Ga0214919_10003495_pt1 | contig 23680 bp, 17 predicted proteins | sample LL1503_MetaG_FD_177994 | JGI IMG/M metagenome (GOLD analysis project Ga0214919, IMG submission 177994) | Freshwater microbial communities from Lake Lanier, Atlanta, Georgia, United States - LL-1503 | ecosystem: Environmental > Aquatic > Freshwater > Lake | place: USA: Georgia | collected... | reverse complement strand
CATTTATTTAGGTCTTTCGGTCATATCTACCCTATTTACTATTATGACCATGTCTATTTTAGCAAATATTATAAACGTCGTCTTTATTGGATTATGGACATGGCTCTTGAACTATTTATGCACTATTGGATATGAAACCGTTTCTTGGATCCTAGTTGTATTCCCCATCTTGCTCGGTATCCTTATATACCTAACTGCTACACCAGCGGAAAAGGATGAGAAAACTGCAAGTCCAAGTGCTACTGCAGGACCAAGCATTTCTGCTAGCCTAACACCTACTGCTAGTCCTAGTCCTGTTCCTACGAAATAAACTAAATATTCATTCTTTAGTCTATATAATGATTGATAAATCGTGTCCTTTCAATTGGTGTTAGAAGCCCCCATATCCAATTTATTTTTCTCGCGACGTTCTTATTCATATGTCTATAAAATGTAAAAAAAACGAAATTTTTTATTTCGTCAGCGATCATTTTGCTTTGTTTTATGTGCCGACGTATAATAGAAACATAGTGTGAATTGATCGAGTAAATAGGAATAGTCTCCCTGTTACAAAAACATAAGAGATAATAAAGGAGATTATCGCGTTCATAAAACAGATTATATAAGCAATCGCTATCTCTAACAAAACTCCTAATATCAAGAAGAAGAGAAATAGGCTGTCTAAGATATGTATAAGGAATTATTTTATTTATAATGTCTTGAGGTAGACGTTGCATCATTTTGTAAGTATCCATATAGTATACTACTTACAAAAACGGACCAGACATTCCTAGTAGGATGGCCAACAATATAAAGAATAAGATGAAGGGTATGAGAACCAAAAACCACGCTACAGGAGTAGCACCAGAACGACAAATGAGATTTAAAATCCATGTCCAGAAGAATACATATATAAGTTTTACCATAAAGATAAGACCAACGCTTGATACTTCACAACTATAGGATCCAAGGCAATATTTATTGGCACTATTCGTGTTTTGTAGTCCGATCACGATGATAGAAATGATAGAAATAACTAAATAGAACTTTGCCGGCGGGCACAAGTTTGTTAATCCTGCTATCTCCATTATATATTGTAGTATATAAAAAGTTACCCTTTCTCTAAATGACTAACCGTATCACTAAAATCATCAATGTTCGCATCGAGATTATCCGATAAGTTTTGAAATACGTCTTCGTTCTGTAATATATAATCAAAAATGTAGTTCACTTTATTGTGACCAGCATTTTCGATAATTGATCAGTATCAGCACAGCAAAATTAAAGACGGGTAAGAATAAATCGTTTTTGTCTAGTTTCTCCGTATCATGTAGGAAGAATATATTTAGATAGCATATAGAGGGTATTTATTTTCATGAATCCTCCGTCAGAATCAGCACCTATAGTGCCTGCAACAGGTGCATTTCCAAACTTGGATGCAACAGCACCTATAATGCCTGCAACAGGTGCCTTTCCAGACTTGGACGCAACAGCACCTATAATGCATGCAACAGGTGCATTTCCAGACTTGGACGCAACAGCACCTATAGTGCCTGCAACCGGTGCATTTCCAAACTTGGATGCAACAGCGCCTATAATGCCTGCAACAGGTGCATTTCCAAACTTTGATGCAACAATAGAAACAGCATTACCAGTGATAGAACCATTAGACAAAAAATATATATTTACTAGTTTTACTAACTTGTATAGCAAAAATCCTCGTCAAAATCAGGATAGTCCTGATATTCTAAAAGCTAAAAACGGAAAAAATGAAATATTTATTTATAAAAAATTTCTACCTTTGGATCCTATTGTAGGTAGAAAACCCGACTTTAATGATAAATTCTCACTAGGGAGATTTCATAAGGTAGAATCTACAGGAAATTCTACAACAACACAACATTCTGAGAATACACTTATATTTCTAAACCGCGGGTATAATTGTAGAGTATACCATTTCTCAGACGGAATTCCAGGCACACGTAACCAAGATAAACATACCATTCAAGTTGAGGTTGAACGTACCAATAATAAAAAAGTAACGAAAGAAAATCTAAAATGCATAAACTGGTTTTCTATAAGTGAATCTCTTATGACTGACGTGCTCGACCCCCCCAGAAAGAAATACAATAAGAAAAACCTTTAGAGGATTACGAGGAGGAGGACGACCACTTCGCACTAAACGGTGCCAACGAGGCACAAAAAAACGAAATAAAATTACAAAAAAAAGAAGACATTGAAAAAATGACCAATGTTCTCACCGACAGAAAAAAATGAAAACATTGAAAGGATAAAAAACTTTTTTCTTGTTTGAAGAAAGTCAAACCAATAAACCTGTCATATATATTGTAGTATAGTAGACTATAAGTTAATTTACATTTCGGTTCAACGTATTTTTCTACTTTGCAACGTAGGAGTAATCAGATAAGATAAACATAAGCCTTCCACTCACCTGTCTTCGAAGATATCGTTTCGTTCCTTTTTGGGTAGAATTATATATATATATATTTAACATTTCATTATAATATGTTAAATATACTATGTTCTTATTCTTTTTTTCCTCGTTTGTGTTCTAATTTGTAAGCAGCAATTTGATCTGGAGTCATGCACTTTCCAGTTTTAGCAGGATACTTTCTTGTTCCACGCGTGCATCGTTGTCTATCTTGTAAGTGCATTAAATCAGCCACTGCATTCTTTATCCCTTTCTCTCTGGCTTTTTGTTCAGCAATCACAGCTTTTGAAACACAACCGTAAAATTTTGTCATCGTTTCGCCTCTTTTGCAACGAACTCTTTTCTTCACGGTATTGTGGACTGAACCATTCATCCTACCTGCAGAATGCGAGTTGGCACGGACAATTGAATTGTGAACAGAACCATTCATCCTACCTGCAGAATGCGAGTTGGCACGGACAATTGAATCGTGAACAGAACCATTCATCCTACCTGCAGAATGCGAGTTGGCGCGGACAGTTGAATTGTGGACTGAACCATTCATCTTACCTGCAGAAGCGCTATTGTGTGAAACTGATCCTGGTAATGGCATATTTCCCCATTCGCGTCCTCTGGATAATGGTGCATGTAATCCTGAAAATACGCTATTGTGCGAGTTAGCGTGGACAATTGAATCGTGGACAGAACCATTCATCTTACCTGCAGAAGCGCTATTGTGTGAAACTGATCCTGGTAATGGCATATTTCCCCATTCGCGTCCTCTGGATAATGGTGCATGTAATCCTGAAAATACGCTATTGTGCGAGTTGGCGTGGACAATGGAATCGTGAACAGAACCATTCATCCTACCTACAGAATGCGAGTTGGCACGGGCAATCGAATTATGAACAGAACCATTCATCCTACCTGCAGAATGCGAGTTGGCACGGGCAATCGAATTGTGCGATCGTGTTTGATTTCTCTTCAACCTTGGTGCACTATTTCCTAATAACCCAAATTTATTATTTTTGTGTGTTAACGAACCATTACGTCTCATACTAGCTGCAGAAACATGATGCTTCTTTGCTCCGTAATTATCAAATGCTGGAGGTGTCAACGTTTTTTGTTTCAAATCGAGTCTAGATGCAGAATCTTGATTGCCAGTAGACATCCTCAACATATCGTTGTTACCAATAAGGTCGGGCACAAAGTCGGATCCTCTCGTTTCATTTGGCATAACCGGTTGGCTAAAACTATGTCTAGATGAAGAACCTTGATTGCCAGTAGACATATTTATCATATCGTTGTTAGCAATAAGATCGGGGACAAAGACGGAACCTTTGCGTTTATTCGAATATTTTTCTAATATTTTTACTACTTCAGGTAAAGGTTTCCAATATTTACGCACTTCATCAATAGGGGTCAATCCATTGTTGTTCTTTATATTTACATCAGCGCCCGTGATTTCTAAAAACTCTTCTAAAATTTCTGGTGGATAATTTGTAGAAACCCAGAAAACAGGAGAACTTCCTTTATTGTTTTGGGTATTTACGTCAGGACCATACTTCATTAAGGTCCTCACTACCTCTATCATATTGTCCGGGAAAACGCAAGCATTGTAAAAGGGAGTATTTCCATGATCGTTCTTTTTATTCAAGTCAGCGCCTCTTTCTAATAAGAGCTCTATTATAGGAATATTACCCTGTTCGCAAGCAAAGTGAAGAAGAGTGGCTCCCATATCGAACTCGAAATTTACATCAACACCATTATCTATGCCTCTTTTAACTCCAGCTAGATTACTATGTTCTATAGCTCCAAACATGTCTCCTATCTCTCTTTCTCCAACTGCTTTTTTCTTTTTCAAAGATACACGGCTAGCAGGAGTAGCAGGAGATAATTTTGCAGAATAATAATTAGTATAGTTGACTGGAACATTATTATTGGTTAGACTTAAAGTATCCACAGAATCAGATCGTTCATCATCTGCTCCATATGAGTTACTCGACTTCGAAACAGTCACTGCATTTGTTGCTGCACTATCTAGTTCGTCTATTGCGTCTAAAACGATTTGTGTTTGAATAGATCCGCCATTGGACAACGCCTTTCCGGCTTCTTTAGCTAATTTAGCTGCTGCCGATGCAGCTCTATCTGCTGCTTCTATTTCTTCTTCAGTTGCTGTATCAGACTTCATTAATTCTACAACTTCTTCTTCAGCGTCCTCTGCAGCCTCTTGTAACTCCTCAAGTGCCTCTTCTTTCTCCCCCTTTGAACCTGATCCTACTACAACGAGTGCAGCAGCATTTGCTCTAGCTGCCGCACTAGCAGTCGAAAATGCAGAACTATAACTGTTATCACTATCAGTGTTTTGGCGAGACACAGTCCTTTCATCATAATCTCCTCTTGAATTTACATGCCATTTCATTCCTTCATGAGGGGATGGGATTCTTGATGGAATGTTAGAGGCACTAAAATGACGGTGTTTATTATTGTATTCGCGCTCTACAGCAGCTGCGGCGAATTCTTCATCAGCTTTTATTTTTTTTCTAAGCTCGGACGCTGCTCTCGACGCTTTATCGCTATTAGAATATCCACGACTACCATAATAATCATCGTCTTTTTTTCCATATTCGCCGTTTGGAAAAACATGCCACCTTTCTCTACCTTTTTTAGCTGCTGCCGATGCTGCACTTGCAGTTGGATATCCTGGCGTGCCTCTAGGATTTTCTTTTCCGTAGGAGCCACTTGGATGAACATGCCACGTTTCATTTAAAAAATTCGCTGCTGCTGCTGCTTCTTCTTCTAATCTTTGTCTTTGTCTTTGTGCTGCAGATGCTGCAGACCTGGTCGAATATCCAGCGCTACCGCTAGGATTTAATCTTGTTTGTTGATAAGATCCATTCGCCTGAACATGCCACCTTCCTGGTGGGGTAGCCTCTTCATCTGACGTATCATCATCCTCTTCTAGCAATCGTGCAAATGCATTGTCGTTTTCCAGCTTGAAACTGGGCTTCGTTTTGGCAGCGTTGATCGCCCGATTTATCTTGCTTGTCGTGAACCAATCGCCTCCCATGTCATCGTCACCCATACTTCTTTATTATATACTATATTAACAAAAAAAAGATAATTGCCTAAATATATTTACACCACTTCATTCTGTAATAATCCTAGGAACCACATTAATCGTTTGTAATTCTTGTGCCATTAACTTATACGCATAAGGAATATCGACCTTGGCGAAATCCGTAGTATTGCTACATGTCTTGCAATGATGGATCGAGAAATCCGCATTCGCATACATCCTATTTTTGTCCCCATCATTATAAGACGCCACCATTCCACACTTCCTACATACGTGCACACTATACTTATCCGATACGTCATACAGTCGTTCTCGACAGAATCGACTCATGCCATGTGCCAACATCACATCACGTTCCATCTCTCCAATACGGAACCCACCATCCCTGCTACGACCCTCTGCTGGTTGCCTCGTCAGATTCACCATCGGGCCGATCGATCTGCTATGCTGCTTATCATTGACCATGTGCTTCAATCGCTGGTAAAACACGGGTCCAATATAAATATTCGTTTCAAGTTGTTCGCCAGTAAGTCCATTATACATTAGCTCGTTGCCACATCCTTCGTATCCCATTCGCTGCAACTCTCTAGTAATGGTTTTGGCATCCAGATTTCCGAAACTCGTTCCGTCGCCAAAGAGACCCAGTTCCAGCAATACTTTTCCCAACAGCGTCTCTTTCAGCTGTCCAATGGTCATACGAGACGGAATCGCATGTGGATTGATAATAATATCGGGTCTCAGTCCATTCTTGGTAAAGGGCATATCTGCCTCTTCAATGATATTACCAATCGTGCCTTTCTGTCCATGACGACTCGAAAACTTATCACCCAATACGGGCTTACGGAACGTTCGCACACGCACTTTGGCAAAATTGTATCCATCGCCGTTTCGACCCGTAAAGTTCTTGTCAATATACGTCTCCTCCGTTGTCCTAAACGTTTTGCTCTGGTCTTCGAATTTCACCGTCTTGGTCGGATCATTGCGATTCTCCTTAATAGGAATAATCTTGGCAATGATCACGTCGCGATTTTCCACGAGCGAGTTTTCAGGAATGAACCCTTGTGGCGTCAACTTGTCGTAGTTGCCAAACTTGATTCCCTTGGTCTTGGTCGGATCCGGCTTGCAGCGAATAATCTCATCCCGAATGATATTCTTATCTTCGTCCTTTTCCGTGTGATAAATAGTGGCTAAAAAGAGACCACGATCAATGGACCCTTTGTTAATGAGAACACTATCCTCCTGATTGTAGCCCGTATGTGTCATGATGGCAACGTGGATTTGCGTGCCCGAGGGAATGCGATTCAACTTGATGAAATTCATGAGGCGGGTGTCGACGAGCGGACGACTGGGATAATTCAAGACATATGCGGTCTTGTCCATGCGTTGATCGTAATTGGTTGCGTATACACCCATGGCCTGCTTGGCCATAGCACAATTGCTACTGAGGAAATTGGATCCGGCTATGAAAGAGTGATTCTCACTTTCAACTTCAATATCGGAAATAAGTCCATCAGGCTCTTCGGTAATAGATTCAATAGGAACAAAGAGACAATTGTTCTTTTCTTCTATAGTAATTTCTGACTGAGTCTTTGCTTGTTCCATTTCTTTAAATGCTTGTATATCTTCATTCGTAACTATTGTATCAAGAGACATTTTAGTAGCTCCAACTAATCCAATTTTGTAATCAGTAATATTTGACTGCATCTCGCCAACAGTCTTCCATCCCTCATTTGTCATAAATTTATGATCTAGTGTTGCTATAATCTCGCGTCCACTCACAGTGCGCAATTTGTAAATAGGATGATCATTGGGTCTTACAAAATGATTGACCACTGTAGTTTCTGTAATATCCAATGTTTCTGGATGAAACGATAGCACCTTTTCGCCGATTTGAATATCACAAATCCTCTTTCTCATCCCGTTTGACATCCATACCAGTTCATTGGGTCCAAGACATTGGTAAGTGTTTCTCGGAGATTGGTTATGTTCCGGGTAGGGAATACACGACGCCAAGACGCCGAAAATCGTGCTCGGATGGATCTCGCAATGTGTATACCGAAACTTGAATTCATGACCTGCTTGTCGTTCCTGTTCCTGTAGATAGCCCGATTTCGTTTTCATGGCAATCATCGCCAACGATTGCTCTTCTGGATCAATATATTCCACAACGGATTCGTCCAACTTGCAGTTCGTTAGCAAATCATTCCAGCTCAATTCTTTTGCGGTGAGACGATGAATAATGTCCTGAGTAATGAGCGCCTTGTTATCGCGCACAAGCAGGAGAGGTCTTGTTAACCGTCCACCATCATTACAAACCCGAATCTCCATCTGTTTGTAATCGAATACGATAGAGGTATAAATATTGATCATTCCCCTATACTTTTTCGTTTTCAAATCGCTATACAGTTCCACCGGTTTTGCGGCAATACCTACCCACGCTCCATTGACAAAGACCTTCACCTTTCCATACAACTTTTCCGCAGATGCATCATTGATGCTCAAAATATGAGGTTGGACATATTCATAGAGGGACGAACTATTGGTAGGAATTGTAATGTGACCCATGTAGCTAATGTTTTTTACAATACCAATCGACTGGCCCTCCGGAGTTTCCGCAGGACATAGGAAGCCCCATGTCGTATTATGCAGCTTACGTGGCGGGATCAGTTCGCCGCTCTTTTCTAACGGAGTATTCACGCGTCTCAAATGACTCAAACTCGCCACATATGTTAACCGGTTCAACACTTGTGCAACGCCCACCTTACTACTATTCGACTGTTTGATACTGAAATCACCCGTAGCTAAAGCGCGGTTCAGTCCATTCTCAATAGTCGTGGATTTCATAATCTTGTAAATATTGGTCATGTTAATAATATTCTCATAATCCTCCTTGGATCGCCACGACCCCGTATTGATCTCTCTCACCACCTGCTTCTGCATTTCCTTGACCAGCTTGTTGAAGTAATTACGAAACAGATTATTCAAAAGGGTTCCAGTGAGCTCGATACGCTTGTTTACATAGGAATCGCGGTCGCTAGGCGAAAGCAGACCAAGGCTAGTTTGAATCAACTTGGTCGCCATATACCCCACCAAATATAGCTTCTGTTGAAGTGTCTGGCAATGAGGGAAGAGATCGGTGTCTAGCACATCCACCGTAAATTCGCGCTTCTTCCTCGCACCCACCTCTTTCTCCATATTCATGGGCGTATACGCAGCATATGCGGTAATGTGTCGTAAAGCATCCTCCTGCGTCATATACTTATTGGCATCGATCATGGATGCTTGTAGGAACTGTAGTAAATAGGCTTGATCTGGGTTGTCAATATCTAGCACTATATACTTACAAATATCTTTATCAGAAATGATGCCGAGAGCTCTGAACAAAACGAAGAGTTCAATGGGTTGTTTGATGCGAGGTATCGTAATGTAGAGACCATGGCCAAATCCATTGTTTTTGCTGGAGATCATCATCTCCGTCTGTTTTGGGGAAATGCACTTGAAATCCGGGACCGACTTAATTTCCGCATACCACGACCATTTAGTCGTATTCTTCCCGTCAAAACAGTAGATCTTGTTTTCAGCTGCGCGCTCTTGTCCCAATACGGTCTTTTCAGAACCTTTAATAATAAAGTATCCACCACAATCCATCGCACATTCGCCAGTATATTGAGGGTGAATCGACTTGTTCTGCACCAACATGCAGAGGGACGACTTTAACATAATGGGCAGTTTACCAATGTTGATTTTAGGCAGCACCTTTTCCACAATTTTTGGATTGTCCATATTTTCCGTATTTCGAACAGTGTAGGTAATGTGAATGTCCACTGTCATGGTTGATGCATACGTAAACGATCTCAGCTTGGCCTCTTTAGGAAACATCGTTTTGGTAGCGCCATTGTTTTCGTGGATTTGTGGTGGATACAACTTGAAATTGCTGAACTTAACAGACACCTCTAGGAAATACTTATCTTTGTCTGCGACATAATCGTTTTCAGATCGGATCAGAACCGGATTGAACATTTGAATCGTTCTCTGAATCTGATAGTTTACGAAATTATTATAAGATTCGATTTGATGGCGAACGAGACGCTCCAAATGATGACCCTCGAAATAGGATTCGATGATTGCGTGTGGCTCCTCGACATAGTCACCTAAGTGCCCCAAGATGGATCGTTCGGCCAAGTCGACCACTTCTTTAACTACATCCTTTATTTCTCCTCCTTCTCCTTCTCCTTCTTCTTCTTGTTTGATTACAAATTTCCTCTTCTTCTTATAGACCGATTTTGTGGGCAGTTGCGGCATTACTTCAGAAATCATCGTTATTATGCCACTACGAGTTACTATAATATAAAGTTCAATTTTTTAACTCGTTTTGCGAAACATCTTCTTAATTGTTCGTTTCACAAATCGAATTCAATTCTATAATATAATATATATAATGGCTAATGAGGGTAAAGTAATCACTATTAACGAATCAGACTTTTCGTTGTCAAAATCCCCTTTTACACAAAAGAAAAAACCAAAACAGAAGGCCAGTGGAGGTATTAAGGTAAAAAGTAAACCAAAAAAAAAGGAAAACACGCTGAAGAAGCGATCTATCATAAATATGATACGAAAACACCAAAAAGATCGCATAGATAGTTTGTCCAAAGGCGATACTGATGAGACGGATACACCAAATGTCGATAAAGATCCCTTTAACAAGGATTTCAACGAGGCGAAAGATTTTCTAGAACAATTGACCAAACAAACTGAAATTGCCAAACCAAATAAGACGATAAAAAAAAGGGGCAATCATACAATACCTACCGCAGCTCTTACTAATTTCGAATATGAGAACGTCAGTTTAGAATTTCCTTCACTATCCTTAAACACTCTTGAGCCATCGAAGCAAACGTTCGTCCCTTCTAATTTACAAATAAAGGGGCCTCTATATGGCTGCTTAAAGAACGGTTCATTACCCACCTATAAAAAATATATAAATCAAACACGAAGAGTAGATCCAATACAAAAACAACAGCTACCCGTTAGCAGACCTATAACTATCTCTGAAGACATAACCGAAACATTAAAGAATGCAAGCGCTATAAGACAGTTGGATGCAAAATTGAAGAATGATGTCATTACGCAAAGACCGAGGCTGACAAAACAAAAACGGACGATGAGGAGAACTTACAAGGTAGGGAGATCCAAGACGTCACCACAAGTGGGTGTTCTCATCTCAAACAAGACCTTGCGTAACAACATTTCTGCAAAAACGCACACATTGAGGCAGGTATCCATAGATGAAGTAAAAAAGCATCTCATAAAGCATGGGCTTATCAAGGTTGGATCCATTGCGCCCAATGATGTTCTGCGGAAAATGTATGAAAGTGCCATGTTAATTTGTGGCGAGGTTCAAAACCATAACCCTGATAACATACTTCACAATTTTTTGAACGATCACTAATGGATGTTCTGTTTCGCAAAAAATTGAAAACTTTTTTCTAGTTGGTCATTGAGGATAAGCTAAAAGGCACAAGAACGAGTAATAACGATCGAACGAACGAAGAGAAGAGAAGAAAATAATGGCTGAACAAGTAACAGTAGGAACCCAGTTGTTCATTGCATCGATACCCCCCTCAGTAACATGCCGAGATATTGATAATGCAGTAACACGCGCAAATTTGGGCACGGTGGCATCAGTTTCCATTCGCCAAGGAAAGGGTAATAACGACTACGCGGTCGTGACGCTATCTCCTTGGAATATGGAGCGCTCTGAGAAGTGCAGGCAGGTTCTCGGGCGAGGCGGCTTCTGGAAGATTTACTACGGGAAAGATTTGTATTGGAAGGCTTATGCTTTCAAGACAAAGAGCCAGCTAAGCAAGAGATCTGGCGCTGCTGCAGCTGTTGCTGCACCATCTTATTATGGTCCTCAAACGCCCGAATCTACCCCACCGTCCACCCCCCGAGCTCCACCAACTTTCGTTCGCGAAAGTAGCATTGCAGCTCCACTGACCGAAGTGCAAGAGGCAACCTCCTCACCAAAATTGGTAAACCCGGATCAGGACCAAGACCAAGACCAAGACACAGTTAGCGAACTCAGCTACGGCAGCGATGAATGCGTAGTCCCCGTAGGAGCTGCTGGGACTGCGCTCGACTACAGCGGCGCGGATATGAATGCACCACGAAAGAGAAGAGTGTTGAAGAGGCAATTAGTTGTAACCGAAAAAAGTAATGTGTAATGAATACGACATATACACCGATGAACATTATAAATATTCAAAGGTGTAAATAGAAAAAAGTAGAAAAAGAAAAATCGTGTAGGTCACATGTTGTGGCCTTTTTTTACGACACAATAAATGATTTTATAACTCATATAAAATCATCTTACTACTACTACTAGTCGTAGTCGTAGTCGTAATGCCTCCAACAATAAAAGAGGACGGAATATTCCATCAATACTATACATTAACCAACGAGAATAAAACAATTTATGGCAGTAAAACGGTCGTCTTATTGCAGGTTGGTAGTTTTTTCGAGATTTACGGATTTCGAAACAAGAGTAGCGGGACTATTTCAGGAAGTTTGATTGAAGACGTGGGAGAACTTTGCCAATTAAAACTCGCAGAAAAAAACGCCACATATGGCGAGATGGGAGACGTCATCATGGCCGGGTTTCAAATCTATCTGTTAGATAAATACGTCAATAAATTGATAGAAGCTGGGTATACAGTGCCCGTCTATGTTCAAGCACAAGAGAATAAAACCATTGTTCGCATATTAGATAGAGTCTATTCTGCAGGGACCTATTTATCATGTGACATCGATAGTCAATCTCAGATGACAAATTATACTATGTGTATTACTTTTTTCGTTACACAATCAGCACGTGGCGTTAGCCAATTGATCTACGGACTTTCTGTAGTAGACATTTTCACAGGAGCGTCCTATCTTTTTGAAACAAGTAGTAGTCCCGCGCGCGCGCGTAGCGGGATAGCCTTGACGTCTACCATGTTCGATGAATTGGAGCGTTATGTTTCAGTATATAAACCCAGTGAAGTTATTATCGTCTCGTCATTCACTAACGAAGAGATTGAACAGGTGATTCAATACTCAAACATTCAGTGTGCTACGCTCCATCGCGTCTCTACAACAGATAAGAAGGCGCTTCGTTGTTCGCAACAAAAATACATGTCGGAAATTATTTCCAACCTATTTACAGAAGACACATATGATTCACTTAATGAATTCCGGGAATTAGAAATTGCATGCCAATCCTTCTGCTATCTAGTTGAGTTTATTCGAGAACATACACCCAATCTCGTCAAAAAAATAGCTATACCTGAATTTATGAATAAGGTCACTCGTGTTCAGTTGGCCAATCATACATTGAAGCAATTGAATGTATTGGGAGATGGTGGCACCGGCGCTGGACAGAAAATTTCATCGGCGCTGTCTTTCCTCAACAAATGTTGCTCCCCCATGGGAAAACGCCTCTTTATAAAACAGTTGACTGCTCCTACCTTTGATGAGGTCTGGCTACAAAAAGAATATGACATGACTGGACTCCTACTGTCGCTAGACAATTATCCTTTAGTAAGCCATTTTAGAAGCGGTTTACGCCAGGTTCGAGATATGGATAAATTGGTGAGACAATTGGTAACCCGCAATATTTATCCTTCCTCTATCTACCATCTATTTCAAAGCTTACAGATTATAAAGGATCTTTCTGTAAAGATAGAAGAAAGAGGATTGGTTACCGATTACTTTACTAATGGTGAAGATATAGATATACATTCTGAGTGCTTGGTCATTATGAATTGGTTAAGTGAATGCTTTCACTTAGACATTTGTCGAAATATTCATTCCATGACTTCCTTTGATGAATGCATCATTCGACCTGGGATTTCATCGGAACTCGATGCCGCTACTGCGGCTTGGCAACGTAATATTGATGCGTTTCATAGCATCAAAACAACTCTGAATGGATTGATCCGAACAAAAGAGGGAGGCGACACCGAATTTGTTAAAATCCACGAAACTGACAAATCAGGAACTGTTCTACAAATAACAGCAAAACGTTCTACGCTGTTGAAAGAGGCGATGCATGACGTTATCAAATTAGGTTCTGGTATCACCTTTGCAAAAGAAGACTTAAAATTTATCAAAACCTCCTCCAGCTCGTCTACGGTGACCATCTCGCTACCACCTTTAGATAAGATTTGTAAAGAATTGTTGACATTGAAAGATAAGATTAATGACCTCACTGCAGCCACTTATCGTGAACTATTGACCCAGTTAGATGAACGATTTTTGAAGGAGATCACAGTTACCTCGTTATATGTAGCCAAATTGGATGTTCTTCAATGCAAAGCGTATCTCGCGAAAACATATAATTACTGTTGTCCTACCTTAGTAGTCACTGCCGAAAAATCATTTGTAGATGCACGAGATTTGAGGCATTGTTTAATAGAACAAATACAGCAAAATGAACTCTATGTCACGAATTCGATAACCTTGGGTTCTTCTGATACTTTAGGAGCACCAGGTTCACCGGGTTCTTTAGGAACCGAAGGAACAGGAGGAACAGAAGGAACAGAAGGAACAGAAGGAACAGAAGGAACAGGTTGCGATGGAACCTTGTTATACGGCACCAATGCAGTAGGAAAAACGAGTTTTATACGTGCCATTGGTCTATCTATCATTATGGCTCAAGCGGGTCTCTATGTTCCATGTTCCCAATTTTATTACAAACCATATACCGCGATTTTTTCCCGTATTTTAGCAAATGATAATTTGTTCAAGGGTCTCTCAACATTCTCGGTGGAAATGTCGGAACTACGTGTAATCTTAAAGATGGCCGACCAAAATAGTCTTATCTTGGGTGATGAACTCTGTTCAGGAACCGAGACTGAATCTGCACTCAGTATTTTTGTCGCGGGTTTGATGCGGTTTCATGAAACAAGATCCAGTTTCATTTTTGCTACACATTTTCACGAGGTCGTCGAATATGAAGAGGTAAAGAAGATGGATCGACTAGCACTTAAACACATGGCCGTCATTTATGATCGCGAACAAGATTGCCTTATCTATGATCGAACATTAAGGGACGGTTCTGGTCCGCGCGTCTATGGACTAGAGGTTTGTAAATCCCTCCATTTAGGAGACGATTTTATAAAATCGGCGTATCTCATTCGTAACAAATATTTTCCTGACGTGCAAACTGTCTTAACGAATGATGTTTCTCGTTATAATGCAAAAAAGGTGCGAGGGCCATGTGAGATTTGCAAAAAGACGATAGGTAGTGAGATACACCATCTCTCCCCTCAAAAAGATGCGAATACAGATGGTTTTATTGGATCGCACCATAAAAATCATCCAGCAAACTTGATCAATATTTGCGAAGCATGTCACAACAAAACTCATAAAGAAGAGAAGGTATATTTGAAGAAAAAAACGACGAAAGGATACCGAATCATGGAGGGCAGTTCCCGTAACACTTCCCCTGAAAGTAGTAATAATCCCGATTCTTAATAAATATGTCTGCGTAATTGCCTTTATTTATGGGTCCATACGCGCTTCCAGCGACACACTTCGACCCACCTAATAGGACACAACAATTCACAGAAGAGCAATTGTCTGCACCAATCCCTTGACAAGTTTGTTCTAATAAATATGGATTTTCTTTGTATTTTTCACAGGGTCCTCTCATCTGTTGTGATACATTTTTATATACTCCTGATTTGCGTGGATCCATGATGATACTTCCATTGTTTGCGCTGCTCAAATAGACACTATCTTCATAGGTGGGAACATAGGTGGATGCGCCGAATAGGTAGGAACCTGGTTGATAGTAGACGATATTTCCTTTTAAAGAGGATGAAGCCGCAGTATTGGTTATCTCATCATGATATTGAACATTGACGTCATTGTATTTATAACTGGATACAACAGTGTTTCCAGAATTGGTAGGGGTAATTATAGAATTTCCAGAATAGGGTTTTGTTGTAATCGCTGCAGTAGTTGTTGTAACTGGACTAGTTGTAATTGGACTAGTTGTTGTAATTGGACTAGTTGTAATTGGACTTGTTGTTATAATTGGACTAGTTGTTATAATTGGACTAGTTGTAATATCGGCAACTACTTCAGTAACTGCAGTCCCTTCAGGATAATCTGATTTTAATGAACTATTTAAAACGATAACATCTTCATTTCTAATGACAGTATAACTCTCTCCTTTATCCCCCATTTTGATGATGGAACCAACTTTAAAAACTCCACTATTTTTAACTTGTAAAAAAATATCACCTGCATTTGCATCTGCAGATAAACTAGTGTTATTTTGAAGACCTTCTTTCTTAAAATTATACATTGATACTGCTAAAAGTATTAGTATACATACTATTAGTAGTAGGAGAACCATATATTTTATCATACTTCGTTATAATAAGATATGATAAAAAATTGAATTAATAATCAGTTTAAATATTATTGTATAGTAATAATAATAGAATGATCATTCCAATCAAGTGTTTTACATGTGGCAATGTTCTTGCTGATAAATATCGCTGGTTCCAAAACGAGGTGAGAGCGTTAAAGATGAGAGATGGTTACGCCGTAGATAAGGTTGTCTATTTAACAAAGGAAAATACCGAAAAAACTCCTGAAGGTATAACATTAGACAGGTTGAAATTGACTAATGTCTGTTGCAGAAGGCATATGTTGACTCATGTCGACATAGAATAATCGCCCAGCGTGAAGTTCGTTTAAAACCAATAATATATTATCAACTATGATACTATGTTATCTACTAATAGTATTACTTTATTCGACGATGTTCGAACCTATGCAGATTTTAAAGGCGTCTCCTTTACAGGCTATAAAAAAACCGACGTTATCTTTCAACTTATCGAAAATATGAAAAGAGGAAAAGTGGAAGATTCATGTCATTGGTGCGCAGAGTTGATAGCTGCGGGTCATTACGAGGACTTATGGGAGACCATTTTTTTATATTTCAGTAAAAATATTCATTTAGGAAATCCAAAAATGATTCTTTACCTTGAGATGAGATACGAATACTTTAAAAATATATTAAATTCAGGTAAATTTTTGACTGAACTACATCTACGGAACAATGAATCTATACGAAAACTTTTTGCTGAAGCTATAAGTATTTTAACTGTTTCCAGTAAAACACATAGTTATGAACCCGTAAAGGTGAATCGCGATGATGATTTTCTATTTGATAATATGTCTAATAAACTAAAGGCGAATAATACGTCCTATGCATATCCAATCATGAAAACAGATGATTCGAAAGAACTTCATATTGCAGCAAACGAGTTTTCATATCATGTGTCTACTTCAAAAGACACCATGTTAGCATGTTATTGGATCGAATGGGTTCTCGAATTTGATGTGGTATGTAGGAAGAAGAAGCTTCCATGCGTGACCGAACATCGAAAGTTCGTAAAAGTTGATTGTAAATATAGAAACGACCCTATCTGGATCATCTGGGCTTCTCTACTCTACTATACAGAAAAAATGGACAATCCAGCTATTGGAAAGATTATGGATGCTCTATTATCTATATTTTCTTCAAGATATAACACAAACGTCTGTAAAAAACGTAGATTTCTCCTTTATTTTGCCGTGGATATCATTACAAAGCCAGTGAATATGAATATTGAAGTGATTTCTGATAAAGCCGTCGTTAGAAATGTAATGGATCGTATCGACACTATTTATAAAGAAATTATTAAAACACAAATCGTTCCAAAACCGAATTATTTGATCGATGGAGCGTTACCATCAAATTTCAATACATCTGTAGCGAAACTTGATATTTTGAACAACAATAGCTAACACTTTATTTCATTGCCGGGTTATACACGTTTGTGCTGCTGCCACCTTTCGCCGACACTTTCCCTTTCCCTTCAACTAGCCCTTCGACTTCCAACAAGTATCTAGCTGTAATGAAGAAGAAGATGCCAAATAGTATTGCATGTGTTGCAGCTACAATATAAATAGACCCTTTTGGCGGTAAGCTTACCAAGACGGACGGTGAAAATACGAAGAAGAGTATGGCGGCGTAGATGGATATCAATATAAAATTCATTATAGATTACTGCTAATACTATAATGACATGGGTAACAGGTTGTTTCTAATGTTACAACAGTAAATGTTGTAATTTACAACATAAGTAATTAATATATATATATTAATAATGTCTGGAACATTAGATGTCACTTCACAAGGTCTAGAAGAATTAGTTATACCTGAAATCGATCGGGACTGGATTACTATTATTTGTAATGATAATCGACTAGTTGAGTTGCCAGATTTTCCTGAATCTGTTCAGGAAATAGAATGTAATAATAACATGTTATCTTCATTACCTCCAAACGTTGGTAAACTTGATCTTTATCATTTAGAATGTTGTGATAATCAGATAGTAAAGCTACCAAGAAGACTACCTGAAAATTTAGAACATTTCAGGTGCTCCAATAATCGAATTGTAAAAATGCCGGAGCTACCCGAACATCTCAAGCAATTAGACTGTAGAGGAAATCCTTTTGATAAAAAATCCATTAAAAGAATATTGGATAGATTTGTTAAATATATTACAGTAGAAGAAGGTGTTTCAAGAGAAGAAACTATAGCATATTGGAGACGATTATATATAGAAGCTCCTAGTTCAGGTTCTGGAGGTCGGACCAGATCTAGGTTAGGTTCAGGTTCTGGTTCAGGTTCTGGAGGTCGGACCAGATCTAGGTCAGGTTCAGGTTCTCGGTCAAGTTCTGGAACATTTTTTGGAGGTAATAATAGCACTAAAAAAAGACCTATATAAAATATAAACAATGAATACTACTATTCTATTATTCATTATTATTGTATTATTTATTTATTCGATTGTCACACTGTTTAGAGCGATCAGGACGAGAGAAGGGTTCTCAGATACTGCGCAAAACAGTATTGGTAAACCTACTCCAGAATACATGACTGTTTTAGCAGAACATCAGAAAAAAGGTATGTTTCCATGGCGATGGTTAAAAAATGAGAAGGGACAGTTGCTACCTATTGTATTGGTCAGCGCTTTTTTCAGAGACGATGAATCCCGCAATCGATATAAAGAATATATTGATAACGGCGTAAAAGTAGTAGGAATAACCGCCTACAAAACATTTATAAAACCGATTTACGATCCCAGTGAGGATACCTATCACCATCGAGACGACTTTGATTATGCAGGTCTCATCAAAAACTGGCTTGTCTGTTTTAAGGATTACCGAGAATACGGTTTCACTGACCAACATAATGTCATGGATATTAGTGAATCCGATTTTTATGACGTTGAACCAGAAGAGAAAACGAAGGTTGCTAAAAAATACGACATTATTTACGTTTGCTTAAAGGACAACGATTTTTGTCCAAAAGATGGATGGAATGCGATTAACCGAAACTTTGAACTCGCCCAAAAATGTTTGCCAATTATGATCAAAGAATTTGGTCTAAAAGTCTTGATCATTGGTCGTGTAGGCTGTGGCTTGGAAGAACTCTATGGTCGTGAGAACATTGAAGTGACCGATTTCCTACCTTGGTCAACCTTTCAGGAGAAGCTGAGAGAATCACGCATTCTATTTGTCCCAAATATTATGGACGCAAGTCCACGCGTTATTGCAGAGGCCATGATCAAGGGCTTACCTGTTATCATGAACAGGAATATTGTTTGCGGATCCAAGTATGTCGCTCCTGAGACTGGAGAATTATTTAATGATGATACCGATTTTGGTGCAGCATTATCGAGAACCTTGAAAAAATACGACTCTATTTCACCTAAAGCTGTTCAATCTTGGTGGGCGAGTCATTATGGTATTAATCGGTCAGCCAAACGTCTTCGTGACTTTTTGGTGGCGTGTTACCCCGGTCTAGTTGACGACTCACAAGAGGTTTCCTTTTTTTAGTTTTTGTTTTTTGTTTTCGTTTTGTTTTTGTTTTGTTTTGTTTAGTTTTTATTTTAGTTTTACATTTACGTTTTGACTTTCCGCCTCGCATCTTGCGATCTATTAACTGCTCTGTAATGAAGTCAATTAAACGCTCATCAATATCAACAAATATTCTGTTTACTGCATGCTTATAACCATTGCAGGTGAGATCAACTAAATCTAGCTCGTGTAAAGATACAGTTTCTCTTAATTTGCGTAATACTTTTGATCTTTCTATTCCACCCTCTCTTTCTACGAAAGTATTTATTTCTGATATACAAGAATGTAATGCATCAATTTCTTCGCTAGAAAATCCTTTCGCGTCAATGATAAAAAATCCAGGAAAATCGGCTGGTTCTTCATGTTCTTTGCGTTTTTGATATATTTTATCTATTAAATGATGAACTTGAATATTCTCTAAACCTCCCTCAATATGAGTTCGATCTTTATCTTTCAGCATTTCATGCGTGATTTCACGAAGGTCTCGTTCAACAAAGACACTTTTTACAACATCACTAGATGATCGATCTTGATAATTTTGCGAAATCGCTGTTAACAATGGTCTTATGGGAGAAGAGGTTCCTCTGCAGTCTTCTCCTAATGGTGACTGGCTAGTTATAGTAAAATCTAAATCTGAATATAATGCAGGGTTTACATAATCAATATAGTCTTTAAGTTTTTTACCTTTTTCTAAAGTTTTTACTCGAATATATCCATGAAGTCTAACACCAATAGCTAATTGTTTTTTTACTTCCGGAACACTAGAGTTACCACTTGATGAACTAGCACCAACTTTGCCACTTGATGAACTAACACCACCACTTGATGAACTAACACCAACTTTGCCACTTGATGAACTAGCACCACCACTTGATGAACTAACACCAACTTTGCCACTTGATGAACTAACACCACCACTTGATGAACTAACACCACCACTTGATGAACTAGCACCAAAACGTGGTGCTCTTAGGCTTGCAGCCAATTTTGATAAATTCGACATTATAATTAACTTGTAATTATAATGACACTACATTTTAAAAAGCAGAACCGAGAAAACTGTTTGCTGGGGCGGGTCCTACTGGCATATAACTGTTGCCTCCTCCCCCTATCATATTATCATAACCAGGCATAGGATTGCTGCTAGGGCGAATAGTAGAGGCAGGTGGTGGTGGGAACATTCCTGTTTGCACTTGACTATTGTCTAAATGATCGGCCTGGCTAGCATGGTGCTCTGCAATGGGTTGGTTAATTCTCACCGCACTTTTTACATTGGTCTTTTTAGTGTAACCCGATGTTCCGTTCCACATATCTACTAAACGATCATACAATATGTTTACCTTAATACCTAATTTCGTCTGTATACTCAAGACTAATATTAAGAAGGCTAAGATTACGTTGGTCAGAGTCAAACTGTCGTATTTGAAGCCACTATAGGTCGGAAAATAAGTGATGATACGATGAACAATGACAACTCCGCAGAACATGACAATCAATTGAATAAATATTTCGACTAAAAGTTCGATGGACGATTTATCTGGTTCGACTTCGGGTATAAATCGTTGAATCAATTTATTCAGGATCACTATTGGAATCACGCCCATCATTGAATATTGCACTACATTCAATATCTCGGCTTTTCCTTCCTCTGTAGATGAAAACACATGACTAAAAAATGTCCTTCTATTTAAGTCTCTCGCTTCTTCTAATATTTCAGCCATTGATTATAATAGTTCGGGAGATAAAAATAGTCTGAGTTAGAAAAAAATAGTTTGATTTAAAAAAATAGTCTAAGTAAAAAATAGTCATAATAAAATATATAAAAAATGAATTAGAGATGATAGTCTAATTATGGTAAATGAGTTCAGCTAGAGCACGTAGAACGTTCACACCCAGCACACCAGCAACTGTCGCGGCTGCGCAACAGCAGCAGCAGCAACAACAATCTGTTAATACTCCTGGACTTACCCTCCCTCAGGTCATCTCACTTATTGATACTCGTCTTATTACATTGGAGCAATTTATGAGAGAACAGAAGACTGTCAATAATAGTAGCACTGCTTCCGTCTCCAATGATCTTTTAGCGAATGCGTCTGTCGCTAATTCTGATGCTACATTAGCGCTACAAGAAGAGTATAACCATCGTTTCGAGGTGTTGACTGAAGAGATTATGAATGTGAAGGATCTCTTGTTGAAGCTTCAGAGTTACACCATGGATGTAAACAAGGCTTTGTATGAGGAGCGAATTCACGTATTCTCTGACTTGGGCGCGCTTGGAAATAGCGATGATGATGGAGAGGTAGAACAAGATATGAATCAGGTTCCGGTTCCTGTTCCTGTTCCTGTTCCTGTTCCTGTTCCTGTTCCTGCTCCTGTTCCTGTTCCTGTTCCTGCTCCTGTTCCGGTTCCTGGCCCTGGTCCTACTAATCAGGAAACGGTTGAGAAGTCTATACCAAAGGATTTGATAAATGGAGTGACCATGACATTGGATCTAAATGAAACGAATTAACTCTTTTTATTGTGACTTTTTACACGACATCTTTTTTTCTTCTTTTTTGTGGATTGTGGACGTCCTCCTTTTTTCAAACGCGTATACATATATATCATTTCGTATACATTATATGTTGATAACCGTTTAGGTTGCCGCCGTGGCATGCATAATGACGTAAATATAGAAGTTGTTAGCCTACTAAAAAATGATGTATTTGGTCTTCTATTCGAAGACATGGCTCTATTATAATCATCTTCGCTTTCGGGTAGTAATTGAAACCCCATATATTGATAAAAGGTTACTGCTGGAAGTGTGGATAATAACTTTATCTGTTTTGCATTGGCTTTCCTACCTATTTGTTGGCATATCTGCATTAATATTTTTCCAAATCCGCCGGCGAATGGTGTGCACAAATAATGTATATACATTAACTCATTCTTGTCGGTCCGTTGTCCATCTTCGTCAAAATAATCGAATGTGAATACCATTACACCTTGGATTTGGTTTGATTCGTTTCTGATATACAATATTATTTTTTCACCACAAGAGTCTTCTGATTCGGCTATTATAGAAACAATAGTTTGAATTTCTATTAAACCTCTACAAAAAGGAGTCTCTTCGTTTATCTGTAAGAGTTCTCGGATCATGTCCTCTTTTTTGTTTGACGGCGATTTTATCAGGGTTACTTCTTCTCCTTTTACCGTAAAACTGTCTTCCAATATTGAATCTAATTCTGCCTTCTTTTTAGAATCCTGTCCGTCGTAAATATAAAATATTTCCATTTAAGTATTGTTAGAAAATATTATACTATATTATTATAAAAATAATATAATTAATAATAACTATACAAAATAGTTATGAACGTGTATATTTATTTCCATATTTGTTGCATCAATAATTGGGCAAACATTGTGACCTTTTTATATGACAAAATTAAGAGTAGTGGTTTATACGATGTGGTGACCGAAATAAGATGTGGCGTGATTACTGCAGAAACCGTAAGTCATGATTTATTTGCTGATAAGAAGACGCGAATTGTGTTTTTTTCAACTGATAATACACATATGGAGGCTTATACGATCAATGCTTTATTTGATGAAGCTAACGTATCTGATGATGCAGTGTTCCAAGTCCTCTATCTTCATACAAAAGGAGTTCGACATAACGGGACAAATAAAAATGTGACGGATTGGACAACCTATATGGCGCATTTCGTCATGGATCACCATGAACTATGTAGGCAATCGTTGGATCAGTATGACGCGGTAGGTGTAAATTTACAATCTGTTCCTAACCTTCATTATTCGGGTAATTTCTGGTGGTCTACATCGAAGCATATTCGTAAATTACGACCCTGCAATACTGTAGTCTACCATGCTCCTGAATTTTGGATTGGATCGGGGGAGGGTTCCTATCTCACAGTTTGGCAAAGCAATAACAATCTGTATGAAGAGGGGTATACCGCGGAAGAATATGAGGGGTTGCCTGTGTCACCAAAGTCTATTGTTGTAAAACGAAATTGATACATTTTTTTTGTGCGTATATAATATAATTATGGGCGAGGTTTACACATTTAAAGAGATCCATAATAAACAACAAGCATTGAAGGAGGGAAATACTACCTTTACTATTTTAGATCCTGAGAATCCAAGCAGGTCCATTACTTTAGGAAAATTAGAAGAAATTTTTCACTTCTTTGATGAAGAGGGAGTTGATGAGGGAGAAGATTTCA
>Ga0214919_10003494_pt1 | contig 23685 bp, 17 predicted proteins | sample LL1503_MetaG_FD_177994 | JGI IMG/M metagenome (GOLD analysis project Ga0214919, IMG submission 177994) | Freshwater microbial communities from Lake Lanier, Atlanta, Georgia, United States - LL-1503 | ecosystem: Environmental > Aquatic > Freshwater > Lake | place: USA: Georgia | collected... | reverse complement strand
AGTATTCCATCCTGCGAAAGTATATCCAGCTTTTACTAGTGTTCCCGTGTTACCTAACACAGTTACAGTGGAACCGGTAATGTATGGCGATGAACCATCTGTAGGTGCTGAGCCTCCCGTATTTGTATTACCAGCATAACTTACTGTGTATGTAGGGAGGGGCGTCCACTGGGCATATAAAGTGGTATTCGCACTAATTGTAAAAGTACTAGTAGGTGAGTAAGCAGTTCCTGTTCCATTTGCAAGAGTATTCCATCCTGCAAAAGTATATCCTGCTTTTACTAGTGTTCCCGTGTTACCTAAGACAGTTACAGTGGATCCAGTAATGTATGGAGATGAACCATCTATAGGTGCTGAGCCTCCTGTATTTGTATTACCAGCATAACTTACTGTATATGTTATTGGTGCTACGTTTGTCCACTGGGCATATAAAGTGGTATTCGCACTAATTGTAAATGTACCAGAGACATCATAATGAATGCCGTTTCCGCTAGCATCAGTGTTCCATCCTGCGAAAGTATATCCAGTTTTTACTAGTGTTCCCAAATCTAGCACAGTTACAGTGGATCCAGTAATGTATGGAGATGAACCATCTATAGGTGCCGAGCCTCCTGTATTTGTATTACCATCATACGTTACTGTATATGTTATTGGTGCTACGTTTGTCCATTGAGCATACAAGATGGTATCCGCATAAATTATAAATGTATTATTTAGATAGTAAGGAGTACCTAACCCATCAGCTCTAGTATTCCATCCTGTAAAGGTATAACCATTTTTTACAAGGGTTCCAGTATTAATTAACCGGGATCTAATTCTTAAAAGCATTTCAATATTCCCTAAAACTGTTACGGTTGAACCGCCAGTATATGGAGATAAATCATCTATCGGTGCATTTCCACCAGTATTTCCATTACCATCATAGGTTACTCTAAATAAAACCTCTGGTATATAACTAGAATTACAGCAGCCATACGCTCTTCGGTCCCTTGCTAATCCGGAGCGTTTTTTACCTACCATATAATATTAATTATATTAAAAATTCTCTACAATATTGTAAAGTTGAAATGTAAATCTTCAATAATGTAAAAATCTTTTACATACATTACACAATACATTTGTGTTTTGTACTTCAAACCACATAAAGTTTGAATTAAGATTTAGATATATTTGTGGATTATATATTCAAATCTTGGATTATAAAATGTCGGGTCTAACTTTTGTCACTGCCTACATTTCCATTTATGATAATAATCCTCCAATGCAACGCACGGACGAATGGAGAATAGGGAATTTCAAAAAGATGGCCGAAACGGGTATACAACTGTGTGTGTATGTTAGTCCGAACTATCACAATGCACTATTGGAATTGGCCAAAGAATTCCCCAATGTGAAGGTGATGGATCCGATAAATCTAGAGGATACATATATCGCAAAATCCTGCGAAGATTATAATTTAGCACATCCGGACAGTCCACTTACATTGCCGGCGAGCCGTAATTTGGAAAAAGATACGGTGAAATATTTGCAATTACAGAACTGTAAACCGTGGTTTGTCCAAGATGCATTGAGCAAAAATCCATGGAATTCATCGCATTTTTCTTGGATTGATTTTAATATTGCTTATATTTTTAGGGATTTGAGAAGATGCCAAACACAATTGAAAATCTTGGCAAATGGATTTACAAATTCAAACCAAGATTTGTTTATCAACCCCGGTTGCTGGGGTCAATGGGACGTTAATCGCCATGACCATCATATGGACAACATTCACTGGCGGTTTTGCGGGGGATTTTTCATGGCAGATAAGCAGTCTATGTCCCGCTTTTGCGATGAAGTTCAAGTTCGATTTCCCGAATTTTTAAACATAACTGGCAAACTATTATGGGAAGTGAATTTCTGGGTCTGGCTCGAATTTGCGTGTGATAAATCGGTATGGTCGCCAAGATGGTATGAAGCCGACCATAATGACCGAATGTTGCAAATACCAAATGATATTTTGTGTCAAAAAGTGGCAGCAGTATCATTGACAAAGTACCCTTATCCTCATATCGAGCATTTCAGACCATCATCGGCATCCTATGTGTTTTATCAAGGCAAGCATTGGTTAAATACGCGATTTGTCAGTTATTTTTTGACGCCACAATCGTATTACGTTTATTCGGATGGGACAAATATTATTCGAAACAAAAATATGATAGTGGAATTAGATCGGGCCAACCATGGTAATAATGATAATAGTGAATTGGGTAAATATAGTCCGAAAATGGAGACATTTATGGTGATGGACCAAGAGACTATCGCATTACCCGCATTGCAACCCGATGGTTTTTCCAAAGGTTTAGAAGATTTGCGTTTATATATAGGCGTCGATGGACAAGTGAAATTTATCGGAACTAGTGTGGAGCATTCGACGACGGGTCGTGGACAAATGGTTGTGGGAAATTATGACCCTTATACGGCAAAATATTCGAATTGTCGGCGGGTGAATTCGCCAAATCCTGATGGATGGGAGAAGAATTGGATACCAATTATGAGACCGGCGAGTATGGATTATGATGAGGCGAAGGTAAATGGGACCAATATGTTGGAAGAATGGTTTATTTATAAATGGAGCCCGATGGAGCTGGGTAAGTTAGTCGAAAAAGATGGCGAACTATATTTAGAAATAATGGAACGACATGACACTAGCCATTTACCTTGGTTTGACCGATTTAGAGGGTCTACGACGTTTATGCATGCAGATACTAGTGCTGAAAATACTAGTACCAATGCTGAAAATACTAGTACCAATGATGAAGGGAGGGGTCTTAGGGGAATACGAAGTGGGCCCGTAGGTTCCCTTAACTTTATAGGGCTGGTCCACTTCAGTGAAGAAGGTTCGCCCAGGCATTATTATCATAGTTTAGTTGAATTGGACTCCAAAACATTAAAACCCATTCGTTATTCAGCACCGTTTTATTTCCAAAATATAAGTGTAGAGTTTTGCACAGCAATGACTGTAAATGATGATAAAACATATACGTTTTGGATATCACAAATGGACCGAGACCCATTAATGATTGTAGTTGACCAAGCCAGTATTGTAATGAATGATTGCTAATAATTTATCAATATAGTGTAAGATAATAAAACATGTTTGGTAGTTTATTTGGTACAAAATCTAATGCACCTGCAGTACCTGGTGCATCGACTGCATCAGCAGCAGCACCTATTGTACCAGAAGCTGGTGTTATATTAAGAGTAACTAATACTGATTCATCAGCTACAATTGATATACAATTTACATTGGATAAAGATAATAAATTAACAAATATTAAAAATGGAAAATTTCAAATAGCTACAAGTGATGGTACAAAAACGATTAATGATTTAAATTTTACCCAGATTGAGATACAAAATGGTAAACTTAGTATAGAAGCACCAATAGTGATGAGTGGTCCTTCTTTCGGTCCTCCTCCTCCAGGATATAATGCAGCTAACCCAGTCAAAGGTGGTTCAAAACGCCGTCGTGCATATCGCCCAAGAAAAAGTACAAGACGTAATAGAATTACACGGTAATTATTATAATTATTTAGTTAAAGTCAAATAATTATATTGAACCTTTATCGTACCGTAAATGACACATGTGTCATTTCAGTACGATAAATGTATACTTTTAATATTTTATGACCACTGCGTGGTCATAAAATATCAAGTAATACCAATAAAATCCGTAGGATTTTATTTGGTATTATAAAGGTGAATAAGAATAAATCGCATTATTTTATATGCTGATATTCTAAATGTCCCAACCAGTTCAAGATAATGCTAATATAATTATTGATAATTTAAACACAGTATTAAATCCAACAACAATAAATCCAACAACAACAACAATAAGTCCAAGTCCAAGTTTAGCAAAATCGGCTGACCAAGTAGTAATAGACCAATTAAATCGTTTAATATTACCACCAGAGCCAAGAAAGGGATGTAGCATAATCGGAAATATAACATTTACATTAAATGGAAAATTAATTGTCATAAAAAGTGCTGAATTTTGTACTGGAGCAGCTCAAGGAAAACGATTGATACATGATGGTGTAACTGAAGATGGTAAGCAAACTGCAATTGTTAGCAATAAAGATAAATATGTTCAGACAACTAATGGTTCGACAACTAATGGTCCGACAAATAAACTCAGTCAATCTCAAAACTACGCAACAACCAGGCAAAATCTAGATAACTCAAAACGAAAATTAGAATTAGAAATACAAAAAACTTCTGACCCACAAATTAAAAAAAAATTAAATGAAGAAATAATAAATATACAACAAAAAATAGTCGAATTAAATGTTGAAGAACTTAAATTACAAAAAAACAAAAATGTAACGTTTGCAAACCAAGGAGATAGTTCTTCAAGTTTGAATATACCCTTTGGTGCTGAAATAAATAGTGCAAAAAGTAGTTCGCATAACTTAGTAGGTGATATTGTAAGCCATGATTTGTCGACAGATAGTAGTGCAATCAGTAGTTCGCATGACTTAGTAGGTAAAAGTAAAATTATAAGCTATGATTTATAGCATAATCCAATATTAGTGCAAACTCTCCAAGAATTCCTCGACCTTATTTAACCACAAATGCCCCACATCATTTGGGTCATCCAAATCAAATGTAGCCACGCTATTTGTATCCAAATGCAACATGGTATTATGACTAGAACTACTGCGAGTTGAACCGATTACACTGACCGAACCAACAGAACTGGTCGGTGTATCGACAGAACTATTGGTCGGTGTATCGACAGAACTATTGGTCGGTGTATCGACTAGCCACGCACTATGATAATCCCGGCATTTTATCAAATATTCCAATGTAATATTGGTCTCTCCATCGCGAGAACGTTTTACTATACGCTGATGGCACACTTCAGGGTCAGCATCGACATAAATAATACCACTCACTTTATACATATCTTCATATTCATTGAAGAACCGTTCATAAATATTATACATCACGTCTTCAATCAGACCGTCTGAATGCAACATTTTAGCGAAGATGTGTTTATCGGCTTCCAATGACCTCTCACAAATGACCCCTCGACATTGCGGATTTTCCCGCAATAGACGACGCAATTCGTGGAGACGGGTAGTATAGGCCATAATTTGGAACGCAAAAGCATATTTTGCAGGGTTTGCATAGAATTTAGACAAAACAGTTGTCCCCTCCGAATCGCGAATTTCGTCCCAGATATGTACGGGTTCACGTAGGAATAACCATTCAGGTTGTCCTGACAATCGCTGCGCCAATGCCTCCAAAAGTGTCGATTTCCCCGCGCCAATATTTCCTTCTAAAGAAACTAATATGGGAACGGAAAAGTTGGCCATTTTATATAAAAGTTTTATAATAAAGATAGAATAATAATTTAAATCAAACAAATGATTGATTTCAATTTTATACATATTTTTCCAAACTACCATTTCAAATATATAATAAACATGTTATGATTTAAAAACCCCTATATTTCCCTATATTTCGCAGTTATCGGTTCAACCACTTGAGGTGACAATGCATTGGTAGCTGCTAATGGCTGTCCACCCCTCATCCGGCTCTTTTTAGAGCGACGGCCGTGACCTCTACGCTTCGTATGTCTTCGGCTTTTTCCTTCGCCCTCACCATTGGACCCCTTTTTGTAAATCTTCTTGGCATCCTTCATGGCCTGTTTGAATTTATAACTGGAATTTTTGGCGTGATTTTGCTTATACACAGCAGTAACGGTATCGGTCCACTTTGACATTATATATTATCAATATATAAAAATATATTGATAATATATTTTTATACAGATAGTATATTAGAACGCATGAATAATAAGAAACAATCGACAATGCTACGACCTATTTTACGATTAATTGCTGCCAATATTACACCGCACTACTATGTAGTCGACTATAAAAAATATATGCATAGCCATCGACCGACCAATTCATTATCCTATTACTTGATAGAGCCAGTACAAATAAATCATGTACCACCTCAACCCAAGATAATTGTATCGAAAAACAATTCGAATATTGTGACAGTTCAAGAATTAATTGCGCCTAAATGCCAAGATTGTGTGAATTTTAGACCCAGACAAAATGTAGATAAAACGTCGGCCGAATATAATAGTTTAGCTCGATGTGCGTTATTTGTGAATAAATGTGTAGGGGGAGATGGAGCCAAATTCGAATATGCTGATAATTGCAGAAATGATGAAAAAATGTGCGGACCACAAGGATTGCTTCGTATCCAAAGGATTGCTTTGTAAAACTAATTAGGGAGGGATTTTAAGGGTATACGAAGTGAGCCCGTAGGTTCCCTTAACCCCTAAAATATCCATCTAATATAAATGGACCAAACTTCAACAAAAATAGATACAATAAAAACTCAAACAACTAAAAAGTGTAAAACATCTATCAAAAAACAAGAAAAATCTGGGTCAACATATGGCGAATTTATTGTGGCCGCCGGTTATTTCATGATATTTTTATTAGCCACATCGTATTTAAACACAAGTCTTGGAAATTCAATGGCATTATTTAAAAATATAATTGCAATGATTGGGTTTGGCGGATTTTCGATTAATCATTTTTTAGTCGGACTAGAGCAAATTAATATGATAACTAAACAAAGATTGAACCATGAAGGACCGATATATCGAATATTTCGTATTATTATACATGCGGCCATCGCATTATATGGAATATTGGTTTATACGTATGACAGTCATAAATATGAAATGACTATGTTTAAAGACCGTCTGTATAATAAACCCGACATTTTAGGCATTAGTGTAAATATTATATTAGTATTATATGCACACTTATATTTGCTTTTAGTAGCTATTTTTGGAGGCGATGAAAATATTGGATTTTTTGGATTAATTTTTGTTTATGCAATGGATTGTTATAATGGTAATAATAATAGTACGTTTACAATTACTGCAAGAATAGCGAATTTCTTGGTATCTATTGGATATACGATGGTTGTCTTGTAGGTAGGGGGATTCTCCCCCCTACGACCCCCCTACACTATTTTATAAGGGGTCGTAGGACTGCATTATGTAGCTAGCCCCCTACACTATTTTATAAGGGGTCGTAGGACTGCATTGTGTAGCTAGCCCCCTACCTACATTTTAAGGGGGGGTCGTAGGGGGGCGTAGCCCCATACTAAAGAACCCACTAATTTCCTGTGCTCCAGACCGATTATTATCAATCTTATTCAATATTTTGTCAAATAGCAAGGCTTTCACTTTCGCAGAGCAATATTTCTCTCGTTTCTTCATAAAAGTCTCCGTATCCGGAAACTCGGCCTCTAATTTCGCTATATCTTTCTTAAAAGTCATGATAGTAGATGTTTTGCGTTGATGTTCCCAAATCGGTACTAAAGCCAAACCCAACAATTGTTGCAGTGGTTTCATCAATTGATTGGTAATATAATGTGTATAATCAATTTGCAATTTATGCTCGATAATATATTCAGGTGTTTCAATCTTGTCGCCCATCAGTACTTTTTTAGCAGATGCAGCCTTACTGCCCTTACCTCCACCTCCACCTCCGCCAACTCCACTACTCGTCTGTGGTATAATAAACACGAATTTCATGCGGTCTCCCGGTTTGGGTTTATTGCCCGGGTCGCGTTTGCCAATTCTATCAGCCAAAACCCAATGCCCAATTTGCATTGGATTTTTGTAATCCGACCTCAATGCCTTCGAAATAACCAATTTATCCATGGGAACGGCTCCTCTCGCCAAATTCTCCAAAGATTGGTTCAGGAAATCGATAGCGGCTTGGATATTGCCTTCGCGCATCAATATATTCAGCAGTCCACCATAGGTATCCTTCAAATAGTCGCAACTATCTCGGCGTTTCAATGACAGACCCATATATTTCAGTTTGCCTTTATTCGCATCCGTCTCATACAACATTCCGACATAGCGCTTTTTCGATAATAAGATGAAAGGCATCAGCGTTTTCTCATAGGTGAGTTCCATCGGGGATTTCAAGAATTGACTGCAAAGACCGGCCACATCTTGGGCGATTTCGATTGTCATTTCTAGGGCGGGTTTGCCTCGGATTTTTTCTCCCGTCTCTGGGTTTTCCAGATTGAATGTGAAGAATACTGAATCAGTGTTGTGTACAATCATATTTCCAATACCTGCAGCGAAATGATGATTGTTGGTAGTCAAGTCGTACACGTAGCCATTGTATTGGATTTCGTGCATCCGTTTAATAGCAATCGGGTTTTTACGTTGACTACGTTTCGTCATAGTAATTCTGTAAATATTTGGTTTATCTGAACGAGTATTAATTGAAGTGCTCCAGCCCAAACTCGATGCCAACCAACAAATATGAGATGCACTTATCTGATTTTTTTGGTCAATTCGAACATATCCGTGCAAATCTTTATCTCCATCTGCATCATACAGTCCGTCCCAAAATGCTTGACGAACTTCTTCGCTTCCATTCAGAATTTCAACAGGAATAACTTTAGCTAGGTTAAAATATAATTTGGAACGATATTCCTCGACAAATTTGGAAATAGAGCCGTATATATTACATTTTGGTGAAATTTTATAAACACCCGAACTTTCCAAAGTATCCATAAACCGCCATTCAAACTCTGGATATGCTATTTTACATAAATTTACATATTTATCGATAATTTGAGGTGAAGCATTGTTTAATGCCCACGATTTTTTTTTACCAGAAGGGCAGTCGTATGCACCACAACTACCATCTCCAAAGAAGAACCCCATAACACGTGCTTGTTCTACTGTATAAATATTACAATTATTCAAGGGTGCTGGCAATGGATGATGCAATAATTCTGTACCGACTGCAACCTCTTTGGGTGATATTTCAGACCCATTTTTAGAAATTAATGAATGGTCGTCAGTGACATCAACTAGACCCGTGTGTGTCAAAATGCGCATCATCTTTTTATGTGGGGAAAGTGCATGTCGAATAACGCGATATAGTCGTGTCCAACCGCGTTCAGTCCACGTTTCTACATCTTCCGTCATTTCACATACTTCTTTTTCTTGTTTGCCTGCTTCTAAACAAGGAACCCATTTTCCATTGCCATATAAATTCGCCAAATTATCAATTGTACAAATATTCAGCAGTTTTTGTTGACCTGATCGAACATAAACTGGTGTATTTTCCGAAACACTATCGCCATACACATACTCGGCCTTGCATTTGACTGGGCCGTGAATAGCCGTCTCATAAACCCTATCCCCATAAACTTCCTCGACCATTCGTTTCGCATAGATAATCATTTGACGTCCAGTAGCCGTCGTCGACGCCGCCACATCTTGTTCAAAGAATGTCGACGTTCTAGCACCGCACTGACCATACAGAGAATTCGCCGTCACTTTGTACCCGAGCTGGCGTTTATCCAAAATATTCTGCATAAATGGGTCGGGTTCAGTCTTGATTTGTTTGCGCGTTTTCTTTCGAGCATCCAGCAATTCCTCCAAAATAGCGGGCATAATTGATTTTTGATTATCCGGCAACTGTGCCCATCGGCACACCTTCTTGCCACTAATCACTTTCTCGGCGCGTGAAGTCGGTGTTTTGCGCACAGTTCGATAGGTGTCAAACTCGATGTCGATGTAAGTATATCCGGGCAAATTGTCGTATTTATATTCGGACTGGCCAACAGTCCCGACAGTACGTTTTTCACCGGTTTCTCGAACTAGCCGACCAGTCAAATCATATTCTTTCGTCCAAACCTTGCTGTCATGAGAATAGTTTTGGCTAATCATCGAAGACGGATAAAGTGATGCATAGTCAACGCAGGCCACGGGATTGTCCATATACATCGAGCATTTCGGTGGCAAAACAATGGCCCCTTCATATCCATCCGAATTACCCGACTTCTCCAAATCGGGCATCAGAGTGTTCTTTTCCCTGCATTTCTTGGCCACATAACTGGTTAATTTAATGCCTTGGCCGCGCAATATTAGGAAACTGATAGGCACACTACAAATGCGCGACATTTCGACATAACCAGTAATAACGTCAATCTTCGACATCAAATGGTGGACTAGATTGCAATCCTGAATACAATATTTGGCGACGATGGCCCGGTCATCAGCCGACCCCCGGGTCAATCGAAAGATATCTTGTGGCGAAACATCGTCTTTCGCCATCGTCCACTTCACATTTTTGATTTTGGACATATCGATAGACTCGGTTCCGCCAATGACAATAATATTGTATTTGTTTTTCACCATTTTACCTTTGACGATTTCCTCCAATTCTCTAGCCATGATAATATCCAACACGCGGAATTTCTTACCGTTTTTGTAATAGTCGGACGTAAAACTGCTGAGTTCGAGATGAATAAAGTCGCCAGGTCGAAGCCCCGTCAAATTCCCGCTAAACAATTCCGTCGTCGGACCGAACCGGGGATGGTCTGAATGCACAATATGTTTAATGTCATCGCTAATAAATTGCCCCGCCACATCATCCAATTTGTACGATGCCAGGTTAAAGTCTTTGCGAAAATATGTAAACATATCGATTTGTAGGCGACCTATCATTTTGGGATATCGGAGGTCATATTCACCCGAAGCCAAAACGATTTTGGTGTTATCGAGCATTAGTTTACTCGAATTATCATCGCCATCAACATCAGCACCACTTTGGCCAAAGGTAAATGGGACTTTCGCGCAAACATCGCCCACTTTTCGCGACAATTTGAGGAATTCCGTCGTACAGCCGATTTCTTGGGAACGGCGAAACATGAATTCATAATCAAAACCGAAAATGTTGTAGCCGATGATAATATCGGGATTTTCTGTTTGCATCAAATCGCGCCATTGTAGCAATAAATCGCGCTCACTATCGACCGATTGAATGACGGCATTGTCGACGGGACTGCATGACCCGACCACGAGACAATGGTTCAAATAAGGTTCGGCCTCTCCGTATCGCAAAAACGTCGACCCAATAAATGTCACTTCGTCGCCTTTTAATCGGGGAAATCCGATTAATATCAGCGTTTCGTTCGTCAAATTGAGTTTGGTTTCGCGGTCATATTTGGGATTTAGCAAAACGTCGATTAATGTGGCCGCGAGTTCGGTTTTAGACAGTTTTTTAGAGGCGGAGATATTGGCCATTTTGGATTTTGCAGCAGTCCATGCAGGAGCAGCGTCGATTTCTTGACTAACTCGGGCACTCTCCAAATCACTTATCGGTGCAACTTCGCCACCATCATCGCCATTGTCTTCATCGCCATCTTCTTCATCTCCGTCCTTATCAATACCATCACTACTACTCGCAGTAGTAGTTGTAGTATTAGTAATTGAAGTTGTCTTGCCAGAAGCTTGTTTTGCGGAGTCTTTGATTTGTTCGAAAAGTCGGTCTATTTCCAATAAATGCGAATTATCTTCTTCTAAATTAACTAGTTTAGCATTTTTGATGGGAGTTATGCATATTTTCTCAAATAAGTCCAAGATTTTCGATTTATTGATGGGCGATTTTGGATAAACAACATCAATATTATCGAAATTATCTAGGCCAAATGCGGTAAATATCGCGCGTTTCAATAATATTTTCGCACGAGAATTGTCCAATGGCGGATTGGGAGGACTAGACATTTGCCTAAATATGTCCACAATATTAGTGGCTAATCGCTTGTATGTTTTGACGGGTAGAGGAAAATCGCCGTGACTACTGCTGGCCTCAATATCAAAACTGCATATTTTGTAAGGAACGCGTAACTCTTTTTCTGGCATAGATTTGATATTCGCCGTCGTGCAAATATATTCATAAGTACAAGTAGTCGTTCGAATTGAAGGAATTTTTGACCTATTTGTATTGACGAAAACCCATCCGGAGGGACTGATTTCATGAATGTGGAAATAACGCAGCAAAGGTGGAATAGTACTTTCGTAAAGCTCTAAAGCCAAGTCTTTGAAAACTAGGGGCGTTAAACGCCGATATTCTCGCGACCCACGGGCTACTTCTGAAGCCCGCTCTTCCTCGTTCAAATAGGTATACCACAGATTTTTCGTTTTGTTCATCGCCGCCGTATTTTTGAATGTGAGTTTTGCAAACTGATGCGTTTTACCTCCCGAAAATCCATACAACTTATGATGGTCAACCATTTCAATGCCGGTGATTGAATGCGAATGGAATTTGCCTAAACGCGATTTGATTTCGCGGAGTAATGCATTGACATCGTTCTTTTTCCAATCATCGCCGATGCGAACATAGAAGAATGGACTGTAATTAGATACAAATATACAACACGTTTCGCCCTTGTCATTTAGGCCAAACATTTGAATAATGAATTTAGGTTGGTCCGGCGATGATGATGGGTCTTGATAGTTCTCTTGACCACTATTACCATTACCGCTACTAACACTCGACTCATCACTTGTATTACTGCTACTATTTCCATTTGTACCATCATTGTCTACTTCTTTACGCTGGTCGTAAAAGTGAAAGTCGATGAGCTTGAACGACCGACCACTGACCGAACGTTTAACCTTTTTAACAGTTTGCATTTTTCGAAGCTATATTATTATAAATTTTTCCGTTTATTTGGTTTTGAATAATATTCGTTTTCAAAATATTATTCAATTTTATCTATATTTATCTATATTTTTATGTACATTTTTATGTGTGTCTTCCTTTCCAACGCGAATTTCGAACAGTTCCTGCACCGCTCGTTGGTAAACTGTGATTTTTATAACAAACAATCGCATTATTTGAAAATAAACTTTTCATCGAAAATCTGGGGGTCGGAGGTAATACAGGTGAAGTTACTATAATGACGGGATTAGTAAAAAAAATATAAGGTAGTGGAGCCATAATATATTGTATAACAATATATTATTGTAATGGTTGATTATATTTTTTACGCATTTTTATTGACAGTATTTATTGTTATCATTATTGCTATAATCAATATTACTATATATAGTGGTAAGCAAACTGATAGCATGCAATGTTTGTCGTCACATAATGGTTTGGTTTATTATGACCCATATAATAGACGAGCATGTGAAGGTAATGAAGAAATACAACCAGAACGAAGTGTCATGGGTTTACCATTGCGAATATAACGATAACTTATGAAAACCATCCACGATTTTTGCGAGATTTAGTAAATCGACTAAACCACGATTTTGACCGTTTATTTTTAGATTTTCCTCCACGCCATTTTGGTAAGTCATTTGAACAACTACTCATTGCCCATTTATATAATTCTTGGGCGCTGCGTTCGCCTTTGTAATATTCCAATTTACCATTACAGTATTTAAACACTGTTGGATAACCTCCGTCCAATGCTAGTTTTTCGGTTGAGTTAGACATATGTTTCTCATTAAACTCTCCAATCATTCCATCTACTGTTTTTCCCGCTTTTTTATTTTGCTCGGTATCACCAATTTCGACGAATTCAATCTGTACATTTTTGAATTTACGACCCATATTTAAACGAATATATTGTTTCATTTTTTCCCATTCTTTTTTCAAAGCGACACAATGACCACACCAATCAGCGAAAATCTTGCCAACCATGAGTTTTTGTTTGGGTTTATTGTTGTATTTTCCTTCGTCTTGCATAAGTATTTTAGTTTATTATAAAATAACGAAAGATATATAATTTTACTTGATTATTGTATCTATTTATATTATACGTAAATAGATACAATATTATAATGGTAAAGTCGATAAAATCAACTAATTATTTTTTAGTAGCATTTTTGATACTTGTGTTTTTAGCAGGTATTTTTGTCATATTTTGGACAGGTTATCAATCTACAAATATACAGAATGTTGCTCAAGTAGTAGTACCGACATTAACGTTGCCTATCGTAAATGTATCAGGACCAGGAACAGGACCAGGAACAGGACCGGGAACAGGACCCGGAACAGGAACTGCACCAGCACCAGGAACAGGAACTGCACCAGGAACTGCACCAGGAACTGCACCAGGCACTGTAATAGACACTACAATTAATAACGATATTTTACCAGATGATGAAGATAACATTCAAAATTTACCTCCTCAGGACCCGACAGAATGTCCCGACTTGTTAATTCGGCGGGGAAATGAATTATTATTATACAATACTAAAATGCCGGAAATGCCTGGTCAAAATCCAATTCATTTTAATACTTTAGATGATTACATTTATTACATCAAAGTTCAAAGATATAAATATAACAAATATTGTCCAGTATTATTTTTACAACAAGAAACAAATGCACAAGGCCAAGATGTATATCGTATGAGACCGGGGCCATTTAATCCTCAAGGAGGGCTTCCTACAACGGCTGAAATGAGCCAAGCTCAAATGGCATCTATTGGGCAGTATTTTAAAGGGCAAAATCAACAAGTGGGTGTTTTAGGCAAATTTGCAAATCCTACATATGTAGAAGGTCCTAGTCCATTCAATCAATCCGGTCCGAATGCAATTAGTTTAGGGTCGACTGGGTCACCGCTAACACAATTGACGCAACAAACCGTATTGCCACATCCAAAACAAGTTCCATATGTTGATGCCAATCGCGAAAATAATCCTTATAATCAAGGATATTATGGGTTTGACCCCTATGGTCAATATATTGGTAAATACACAGTCTTGGACCAAATACATCAATCTACGCAAATACAAAATCCTTCGACTGGTTTGAGCGATAATCCAATGGACCCGAATTGGGGAGGTATTGTATTTAACAGTCCAAAAATAGTGACTGATAAAAACAATTTTACTCCGTATGATAAAGGGTTTTCCCCATTAACGATGGATAAATTGCAGGGTGTGTCATTAGCACCTGCACCTGCACCTTCAGGTAGTACTGATAAAGGTGACCAAAAAGATAATGCTATGAGCAATTCATGGGGCGGAGCTGACTATACGCAAAAATCGGTCGATGCTGGTAATTATGCTGGTAATAATGTGGCTTTGCGCGTTGATTAGATTTAGATGTTATATAACAGTCGGTGCATCTATCAAATATGTGCGAATATTTTGAATAATTGTTTTGCTTAATTTCCTGGATTTTCCGTTGTTTTCGCACATAATTTCGGCTAAACAATTCGGATTAGTTTCCAAAGTTCGCATTAATTGTGAAATCGATGTAAAACGTTGCATAATTGCAATGGCCGATTTTGAACTAATACCGGGTATTTGACACAAGATAATTTGACCTATATTTTTAGGGGTCACATTTTCTTTTTTGACTTGTTTGACGACTGTACAATAATTAGGGGAACCTACGTTAAGGGAACCTACGGTTCCCTTAAAATCCCTCCCTTCATTTGTATTATTCGTATCTAGGTTATCTGCATCTTGTACAAGTGTATTAGTATCATTATTATCTGTGGTTTGATTATCGTGTTCTACAATATTATTACCTGTCCATATTGTTTTACCATGCGACAACTCCCGTCCCACTTTATCCGCCACTGCCAAAATCCATTCGGCCGTTTCTAATACACTTGACGTTCGAATTACGCTAAATCCTTTAAACACTCCTAAAGAGGTCATTGCCGAATAAACCATCTTCTTTTCCCCAGCGCTACGTAATTGCGACATCATACCCTCGACTATATAAATAATGTGATGAGGTTGTGGGAGGCCATCCGCATGCATTAATCGATATGACTGCTCTTCATATCGCCCGTCTTTAATACTGGCCAAGAGGTCAGCCAAAGATTTGCGTTCCAATAATAACACCGTCCGGTCATCATCTGTAGTAATTAATGCATCGCCAAGATGCAATACGCGTTTAGATAATGTTGTCGTATTTTTATTGCTAGGTCCCTCAGTTGTTACACTATTTTGTATTTGCGAACATTTTTCAAACAAATGAGTTTCACGTTCGTCCAAGATGAGTTTCATAATATTATAATGTTTTTAACTAAACTAGATTAATATACTATCTTGGACAAATATTAAATCGTTTTGGCAAAATATAACTCTATTTTGTCAAATTATTATAGGATAATATGAACAAGTCATATTTAGAAGATACCCCAATAAGGTGTCGGGAATGGGCCGTGACCAACGCCGCGAGACTGACGAACATTCGGGTTAACCGTAAATTTCAACACAGTCAAATTCTGTGATGTATTACGGAGATAAATCGATGTCCAGTGGTCACGACCAATGATGTGAGGAAATCCGGCCTTTTTATTGCCCCCGCCTTGGTTTTGATCAGTATAAACATTGCTTCCCATTCGGGATCTATTAGAATTTGTCCACATGCCCATGTTTGATGGTTTATTTATATAATATAGTCAAATATTTTTTTATGGCTAATGTCAGAAAATAATAATTGGAAATGGATATAAATACATTTTAGTATATTTAATTAACCACGGGTTGATATATTTCATTTTATTTGTTGAATAAAATGAAGCATAGTTATTCTAGAAAACCATCAACTCAATTGATTTCCCAGTCTCCAATTATACAAACTATGTCATCTGGATTAGACGACGATATTCGCATCGAAAAAAATGAATTGGGTCAAGAAATATATGTATTTGACCCTTATAATCCCCTAAATAAACAGATTACGGAAGCCGAAGTCCAACGTATTTTGGCCAATTATGGAATTACCGCACCCATTCATAATTTCGAATTATATAAACGCGCATTTATCCACAGGTCATATTTAAAACGTCCAGACTTGGAAAATACACAAAACAATGTTATTATTTTGCCTAAACCTGATGATTGTCTGCCACTAAGTACAAAATCTAATGAACGATTAGAATTTGTGGGGGATGGAACTTTGGAATGTATTACTAAATATCTATTGTATCGGCGATTTCCCAAAGAAAATGAGGGGTTTATGACGGAGAAGAAAATCGCATTGGTCAAGAACGAATCGATTGGGAAAATGGCGTATGAAATGGGTCTTCATCGGTGGACAATTATGTCTAAACATGCCGAGCAGAAACAAACTCGCACGAATTTGAAGAAATTGGGATGCCTGTTTGAGGCGCTTTTGGGAGCCATTTTCCTCGATTTTAATCGAATTTCGGTGCAGGATGAGCATGGATGGTTTGCTAATACATTTCTTACGGGACCTGGGTTCCAAATGGTACAGGTGTTTGTTGAAAATGTATTTGAAAAACACGTGGACTGGATTAATTTGATTAAAAATGATGATAATTACAAAAATATATTACAGGTGCGAATTCAGAAAGAGTTCAAAATTACACCCGATTATATGGAGTTTGCTGAACATGATATGGACACAGGTTATCATATGGGTGTTTATTTATGTTTAGGCCAACCCATACATATGGTTTCACGTGAGAGTGCATTGTCCATCGGTCAATTTAATAGTTTTACTGATATACATAAATATATGTCGACCCATGGCAAGATTTTTGTTAGATTGGGAGCGGGGGTGCATAAGATTAAGAAGAAGGCAGAGCAGGTGGCATGTGATGAGGCGATTAGGGCGTTGCATGACTTTTAGGTTAAGGGAACCTACGGGCTCACTTCGTATACCCTTAAAATCCCTCCCTAATATTCATCCCTTAAGGTACATATTGGTGGGTTCTTACTGGTTTGTTTATTCAGTTTTCTTCACACATATTGGTGGGTATTTCCATCATATCTATGTGAGGGAGGGAGGGATCTTAAGGGTATACGAAGTGAGCCCGTAGGTTCCCTTAATAGGTTCCCCTAATTGGTATCCCTAAAAGGAGGGGTCTTAAGACTGCGAAGCGACCTTCGGTTCCCCTAATTGGTATCCCTAAAAGGAGGGGTCTTAGGGGAACCTTCGGTTCCCCTAATCCAGTCAGGAAATACAAAAATATCACCGTGCCATTGTCTCACAATATTCGGATAATATACCTTGGAATAATATGCAAATAAGCCAATTAACCAAGAAAATGTACCACTCGATAATACTACATATTTGCATGTATTTGCAAACTGAATAGTATCGACTTCATTAGATTGAAATATATTTAAATTATATTTTTCAATTAATTTTTGGCAAGTCGGATGACTAATCGTATCAGATGAAATATAGCCATTTTCGAATGAAATAGTTTGTAAAACACTGTCAAAATATTCAAAATTGTGTATATTGTAATGCGCAATATCACCTAAACGAATATGAATAAATACATCATTATTATCATTAAATCGACTATTAAATCGATTACTATTTATAATTTTGCGTTTCTGCTCGGGTTCATTAAAATATTGGCGTAAAAAATGGCTAAATTCGGACGTTTGTACGTAAGTATCTTTAACAAATGAAATACTTTTATTTACAGGCTTATTTGCAATTATTTGAAAAAAATTAGTGTCAGATATTTTAATAATATCAGAATATGTATTTTTACCGTCAAATAAATCAACACCTAATTCTATCATTTGCTCATGATATTTATAGCTAGTATGTAAATTATTTTTGTTAGCAATAAAATGTAATGCCATGTTTACAAAAAATATATTACCAAATCTGCCCGAGCAATTAAATGTAGTATTCATTTTTATAGTATATTTATAATATTTAATAAGTAATAATATAAGTATTATGTTGACAAAACATATAAATGTTAAGGGGTCTTGGGTATGCACTGCGTAGTGCTGCGTAGTGCTGCGTAGTGCTGCGTAGTGCTGCGTAGTGCTGCGTAATGCAGAGCAATCCGTAGGTTCCCCTAATTGGTCCTTTAAGGGAGGGGTCTTAGGGGAACCGTAGGTTCCCCTAATTCATAATAATAATGAAATACAACATAAATACATTAGTAAATATCACAATAATTTGCTGAAAAATAATCGCCATCTTTGCTAAATCGGATGATGGATAAATATGAGAATAACCAATAGTGGCTTGTATGGTTATACCCAACATAATACAATCTATTAATTTGGGTACGTTTTTATCATGCAATATCATATGTTTTTTTGCCATAAATGCATAAATGCATGTAAAAAACACAATGCAAAACAAATGAAATAATAATGTAAGAATGACTTGTTGCATTTTACTTTATATAATAGTTTTACAATAAGTTATAAGTCTAATATAATATATTTTTATAGCAATATATTATAGAATGGCAACCGTTATAGTTGGTCGATTGCATTTAGAGCAATTAAAGCAAAAACCAATGCCTAATCGAAAACAAAAAATGGGTGTTGAAGTATTCTTTGATGGTACTAGTACTGCAGGTTTAAAAGAAGTAATAGAAGTAAATGACGCAAAAACATCAAAATCATTGGACAAAGAAGAAGAAGATAATGAACCATCGGATAAAAAACGACCAGCGACTAATATATCTATTGTTGATGGCCGAAAAACGGCTCGAATTGACCGTGCAACAATTTTGGAAGGCTTAAATAAACACAATGTATTTTCAGTTAGTCGAATATTATTACCAAGGCAAATGGATCAAACAGTTCAAAATGGTCGAGATGAATTATTAGAAAGTGTCCAAGAACCGACTAGTGCACAATCTAGTAAAATCAGTAAAATCGAAGAAAATTTAGAAGTGGAAATCTTGGAACCCGTTAAAAAAGGCCGAAAACCTCGCATTAAATTCGCCGAAGATTTGGACCAAAAAGACCTAGAAGGCCAAGATTTGACAAAACCGGCTAAAGTTCTCCCAGTAAAAACGATTGATAAATCGGTGAATTTGAAAAAATCCGAATTGGCAGGGCAAACCGTAAGTGAACTTTTACCAAAACAGCAACCGATGATGAGTGAAAAAATGGTGATGCGTATTTCGCCATTTTATATGAATAATCGCAAACTATTTATCCAAAAACTGGGTCCGATGTTTGCCGACTATAAACGCGAATTGACTAGTGGACAAAATGCGCCATCATGTGATAAAAAAGCGGACTCGGCTGACTTCAAACTCCTAACTCATCAAAAAGTGGTCCGTGATTATTTGAATTTATATACTCCTTATCGCGGTCTACTCTTATACCATGGATTAGGGTCCGGCAAAACATGTACGTCGATTGCTATTGCGGAAGGAATGAAGTCGCACAAACATGTCTTTGTTCTAACTTTAGCTTCTTTAAAGGCCAACTTTTTCGAACAAATCAAGGTATGTGGTGACCCGATATATAAAACAAATCAATTCTGGGAATTCGTCAGTACGGATGGAAAACCCGACTATATTCCAATGTTGTCCAAGGCATTGTCATTATCGGTCGAAACTATTCGGCGAAATAAAGGGGCTTGGATGGTAAATGTTAAACGCGAACCCAATTTCAAAGATTTGGACGATAGTGATAAAACGGCAATTAATAGTCAACTCGATGAAATGATCCGTGCGAAATATACGGACATCAACTACAATGGGCTAAACAAAGCCATTATGAATAATTTGACGGCGAACCATACTCGCAATCCGTTTGATAATAGCGTGGTCATGATTGATGAGGCGCATAATTTCGTCAGCCGTATTGTGAATAAAATGCGGTCCAAGAATTCGATTTCATACAAATTGTATGAATATTTGATGAGTGCAGACAATGCCCGAATTGTATTATTGTCTGGAACGCCGATTATCAATTATCCGAATGAAATCGGGATTATGTTTAACATTTTGCGCGGATATATCAAAACTTGGACATTCCCAGTACAATTAGTGGAAAAGAGTGATGAAACCGGTGAAAAATACGAGAAACCTAGTCGGGAGAATATCTTGTCATGGTTCGACCGCGAGGGATTTAGAACATATGATTATGTGGAGTTTAGCGGGGACCAATTGACCATCACTCGCAATCCTTTTGGATTTATCAATGTGTTGGAAGGTGAACGTCGGCATCCTAAACCTCCACCTATGCCTAATAATGATGGCGACGTTATTGTGAAAACTGGCCAAGAAACGGCTACTGCTAGTGCTGCTAAATTACCAGAAGACCTTGGACCTAAAGTCGATGAAGAAAAAGATGCTAAATTGCCCAGATGCCCCAAAGGTCAACATCGAGACAAGAAAACAAAAGAATGTGTGGATAATGTTGAAAAAGGTAAATCGATGAAAGGTGGTCGAAAATTGTCCAAGAAACAACGCAAAGCAGATAAAAGTAGTAGAAAAACCAAGAAAAATGTTATTGTTGATACAAATATTTTACCTGTCGTAAGTGTAAATAAAGATTTAGTCGATATTTCTAATCCATTGAATGCATCAACTGATGAGCAAACTGCCGAAGATAGACATGAACAACTAGAAGCAATGTTTGGAGTACAAAAAGGTGGGTCAACTGATACCGATGAAAAAATGCAATTGGGTGGAGGAGCATTTGAAGATTATGAGGGCGTGGAATTGGACGAAACGGGCAATGTATCCAATGCGAATTTTGTCAAAATAGTTATTGATATCTTGGGAAAACATGGATTAAAAGTGTCTAAACCCAAGGTAAAATTGACAAACAACAAATCATTGCCAGATGTGTCCAAGGAGTTCTTGGAAATGTTCGTTGAATTGGGTGTTAAAGAAATGAAAAATAAACAAGTATTCCAGCGTCGTATCTTGGGATTAACGTCGTATTTTAAGAGTGCCGATGCGTCTTTATTGCCCGATTTTATTCCATCTGAACACGATGATGTTTACCATATTGAGCGCGTACCTATGAGTGAATATCAGTTTAGCTTATATGAAAAAATTCGAGATGACGAGAGCAAACGGGAGAAACAGAATAAAAAGACACAGGCGAAACGGGAAAAACAAGGCGCTGCGGGTGTGGCGAATGCTGAAGAATTGTTTAAAGTTGCGTCGACTTATCGCATTGCATCGCGAATGTGCTGTAATTTTGCGTTTCCAGACCCACCTGGGCGACCACAAAAACGGGCGGGGGAAAAAGGTGGAGATGAAGATGTGATCGATGAGCAATTGGAGGGGGCAGAGGAGGAAGAGTTTGGTAAACCTGTTAAAAAAAGAGGGAAAGCGGATGAAGGAGATGAAAAAGGTGATGATGATGAAATGGTCGGCGGAGGTCCCAAGAAAAATAGAGCAAAAGTGGAGAAAAAGAAAGCTGAAGAGTCTGAAAAATTAGAGGAAGACAAAGAGGACTCCAATAAAGAGGAGTCTGAAGAAGAAGAGTCCGAAGAAGAGGAATCTAAAGAAGAGGAGTCTGATAAAGAGGAATCTAAAGAAGAAGAGTCTGATAAAGAGGAATCTAAAGAAGAGGAGTCTGATAAAGAGGAATCTAAAGAAGAAGAGTCCGATAAAGAGGAATCTAAAGAAGAAGAGTCCGAAGAAGAACCCAATAATGAACCTGAAGGGAGGGATTTTAAGGGTATATCACTACGCAGTAGTGAGCCCGTAGGTTCCCTTAACCTTGATTATGCGAGCCGCATCCAGCACGCCCTAGATGACTTGAAACGCAGGTCAGAAGAAGTCTTCAGTCCAGCGGGTCTTCAAATGTACAGTCCCAAATTCCTCAAAATCTTGCAAAATATTACTAATCGTGCACATGAGGGTCTCCATTTAATCTACAGTCAATTTCGTACAATCGAAGGTATAGGTATTTTGAAACTCATCTTGGAAGCAAATGGTTTTGCCGAATTCAAAATTAAAAAATCCCAAGATGGTCATTGGACCGTCGATATTAAAGAAGAAGATGAACCCAAACCCAAATTCACACTCTATACGGGAACTGAGACGGACGACGAAAAACGTATATTATTGAATGTATATAATAGTAAATGGACGGATGTTCCTGAGCAAATAATAAGTAAAATCCAAGAATGGGGACATGATAATAATCATCGCGGGGAAGTCGTCCAAGTATTGATGATTACGTCATCTGGTGCAGAAGGTATCAATTTGAAAAACACGCGATATGTGCATATAGTTGAACCATATTGGCATATGGTACGTTTAGAGCAAGTCATTGGCCGAGCCCGCCGTATTTGCAGTCATCAAGATTTGCCAAAAGATATGCGAACTGTCCAAGTTTTTCTATATATGGCCGTTTTGACCGAACGACAAAGTCGCGATGAAAAACACATCGGTTTGAGAATGCGCGATGTCAGCAAATTATACAATAATCCAAAGGCCGTGAAAGATAATCAAAGTATTTTAGGAAGATATGTGCAAACTTTAGAAAATCATCCAGGTGTTGTAACGACTGACCAACAATTATTTGAGAATGCTTTAGAGAAAGATTTGGTTAATTCACAGATATTGCGAGCAGTGAAGGAAACGGCAATGGACTGTCAATTATATGCATCCGAAAATAAAGAAGAAAATATGGTATGCTATGGATATGGCCGGGTTTCGACCAATGCATTTGGGTCATATCCTACATTGGAGCAAGAGATGGCCGAAAAAGATGTGACTGAAGTGCGACAAGCCAAGATACGAATGGTAAAAATCATCGACCCTACCAATAAACACGAATATGCACTCAATCCGAAGACAAAAGAGGTGTTTGATTATGCCGATTATAAACGGGCTTTGGAAACTGGTGAAGATTTGACCAGAGTTGGTATTTTAGAGAGAGATAGGTCAGGGAAAGAGGAGATACAATTTGAGTAGGGTAGGGGGCTTCGCAATCACTTCGTAGACCTACGACCCCCCCTTTTACATATGTAGGGGGCTTCGCCCCCCTACGACCCCCCCTTTTACATATGTAGGGGGCGAAGCCATCACTTCGTACTGCGCAGCACATATGACCCCCCCCCCTTTGCTAGTAGGGGG
>Ga0214919_10003493_pt1 | contig 23686 bp, 20 predicted proteins | sample LL1503_MetaG_FD_177994 | JGI IMG/M metagenome (GOLD analysis project Ga0214919, IMG submission 177994) | Freshwater microbial communities from Lake Lanier, Atlanta, Georgia, United States - LL-1503 | ecosystem: Environmental > Aquatic > Freshwater > Lake | place: USA: Georgia | collected... | reverse complement strand
CCAACAGCGCCAACGGGATGCAGGCGCCGTTGTACAACCCGGCCCACAGCAGGTTCTGCCGCACCACCCTCATCGTTCGCCGCGCCAGATCGTGCATCAACACCAGATCGCCCAGCCGGCTCGACGCCACGACCGCGTCGGCCTGGGCTCGCGCCACCAGCGCGCCCTGCCCCATCGCGAAGGACACATCGGCTCGCGCCAGCACTGGCGCATCGTTGATGCCGTCGCCGACCATCGCGACCCGAAGACCGCTGGCTTGCGCAGCCGCCAGTTCGGTCAGTTTGCGCTCGGGCGAGGCACCGCCGATCACATCGGTCACCGCCAACAGCGCGCCCATGCGCGCTGCCCGCTGCGGCCTGTCGCCCGACAACAGCACCACTTCCAGACCGCGCGCTCGCAACGCTTCCACCGCAGCGCGTGCGTCGGGCCGCAAGGCCTCGTCGAAGTCAAAGCGCGCCAGCAAATGCTTGTCGCAAGCCAACCAGGTTGAGGCGCGGCCATCGAGCGCTGGCGAGCCAAGCGCACCGCCGACCGCATCGACCGTCGCGACGAAATCGACCCGACCCAAGCGCCAGCATCGGCCTTCGCAGTCCAGCGCCTGCAAGCCTCGGCCAGCCATTTCCTGAACATGATGCCAATCCAGACTGCTGCCTGATGGCCTGCCACGGTCGAGGCTCGCGCCGGCCAACACCAGCGCCTTGGACAGAGGATGGCTGGACCAGGCGGCCAGTCCGGCAGCTCGAAACATCAGTTCGGCATTGCTGAAAACCTCGCTGGTGCCGTCCATCCGCAGCATGCCGGTCCACTGCAGGTGTTCGTCGGTCAATGTGCCGGTCTTGTCGAAATAAAAGCGTCGGACCTCGGTCAGCGCCTCCAGAGCGTCGAGCCGCTGCAGCAACACGCCACGCCGCGCCAGCGCGCTGGCCGCCGCCAGCAGTGCCGAAGGTGCGGCCAAGGACAGCGCACAAGGGCAGGTGACGATCAACACCGAGACGGCCACCCAGACCGCCCGCGCCGGATCGACCACACTCCAAACCGCCGCCGCGCCTGCTGCGAGCAGCAGCACCGCCCAAAGAAATGGCCCAGCCCAACGGTCTGCTGAGCGAGCCAGCGCTGGGCGCTGGCTCATCGCGTCGCGCATCAGCGCAACAATGGCCTCGAGCCGGGTGTCGGCGCCGACGCGCTCAACGCACATCAGCACCGGCGCGCCCAGATTCACGCTGCCGGCCACCACCGTCGCACCGCAGGGCTTGGCGACGCCCAGACTCTCGCCGCTCAGCAGTGATTCGTCGGCCCGGGTACTGCCCTCGATCAGCCGCCCATCCGCCGGAAAGGGTTCACCGACGGGCACGCGCACAAGGTCGCCCGGTGCCAGACGCTGCACGCTCACCACCTCGATCTGCTTGTCGGGTCCCAGGCGCATCGCGGTGTCGGGCATGCCAGACAGCGCGGTCTCGAGCACCTGGGCAACCCGGTGCCGAGCGCGGGTCTCGAGCAATCGGCCCGCCAGCAGAAAGCTGACGAACATGGTCAGTGAGTCGAAATAGACCTCGCCACCGAACAAGCTGTCAGGCGCAAATGTGGCGCCGCTGCTGGCAACAAAGGTGACCAAGATCCCCAGCGCCACCGGCACATCCATGCCGATGCGACCTCGCCGCAGGCTGCGCCAGGCGCCGCTGATAAAGGGCGCAGCCGAGAACACCATCACCGGCAAGGTCAGCAACCAGCCGCCCCAGTTGAGCAACTGGCGCAGGTCAGGCGCCAACTCGCCCGGACCAGCCACATAGCTGGGCGTGGACATCATCATCACTTGCATGGCACAGAAAGCAGCCACAAACAGTTGCCAGATCGCTGCGCGGTGCTCGAGTTGGCGAGCCTCTCGCGCGTCTAGCGCCAGGTCAGGGGTGGCGCCATAGCCAGCAGCGCCGATCGCCGCGACGACATCGGCCAGGCACGTGCGCTGAGGGCTCCAGCGCACACGAGCGCGCTCGCCGGCAGCGCTGACCTGTGCACCTAGCACACCATCGACGCGGGTCAAGGCCTGCTCGATCACAGCGGCGCAGGCGGCACAGTGCATGCCGCTGATTCGCAGCGCCGAATCGGCGATACGCTCGCCCGATGCGCCGACGGCGTAACGGGTAAATCGGCGCTGCTCGGCGGGATCGTCCAAAATGCCCGAAGCGGGCGCAAGCGGCAAACTGAATGGCACAACGGTCTCGGTCGGGGTCGGCATGTTGAAATAGACCTTGTGCAGGCCTGCGCCGGCACCCGCCGACCCGATCACCAGGCCGCGCCAATCTAGTGGATTTCCCGAGGTCTAGACATGACATACATCAAGACATTGCCCAACCTGGCCCGCTGCCTGGGCAGCGTTGCGGCGATATTGGCGGCCTTGGCCGGCGCAATGGCCTCAGCCCAGAGCGGGCAAGAACAGCCTCAGCGCCTTCAGGCGATCACGCTGGGCGCTGGCATGCACAACATCCGCGCCGAGTTGGCGATCACGCCTGAGCAACGACAAACAGGCTTGATGTTCCGGCGCGACTTGGCCAGCCATGAAGGCATGTTGTTCATCTTCGAGCATGCGCAGCCACAGTGCTTCTGGATGCGCAACACGCCCACACCGCTGACGATCGCCTTTGTCGCTGACGACGGCAGCATCGTCAACCTGGCGGACATGAAGCCTTTCGACGAGGCCTCGCACTGCTCGGAGCAGCCGGTGCGCTATGTGCTGGAGATGAACCAAGGCTGGTTTGCCAAGCGTGCGATCAAGGCCGGCTTCAAGCTCACCGGCCCACCGTTCAAACCATGAGTGCGGGCTGCGCAGCCATCCATTGAAAACGGGCCGGACAGCGATGCCATCCGGCCCGGTCAGCGCCTGAGCGCTGGTCCGATCAGGCGAAATTCGCTGCAGCGAAATCCCAGTTCACGAGTGAATTGAGGAAAGCCTCGACGAACTTGGGGCGGGCGTTGCGGTAGTCGATGTAATAGGCATGCTCCCAGACGTCGATCGTCAGCAAGGCTTTGTCGGCGCCGGTCAACGGGGTCGCGGCGTTGCTGGTGTTGACCAGATCGACCGAGCCGTCCGCCTTCTTGACCAGCCAGGTCCAACCCGATCCGAAGTTGCCCACCGCGCTCTTGGTGAAAGCTTCCTTGAAAGCGGCGTAGCTGCCCCATTTGGCATCGATCGCAGCGGCTAGAGCCCCGGTCGGCGTACCGCCGCCGGCCGGCTTCATGCTGCTCCAGAAGAAACTGTGGTTCCAGACCTGAGCGGCGTTGTTGAAGACCGGACCGGACGACTTCTTGACCACCTCTTCCAGCGCCAAGCCGGCGAATTCAGTCCCCACCACGAGGTTGTTGAGGTTGGTGACGTAAGCCTGGTGGTGTTTGCCGTAGTGATACTCAAAGGTCTCCGGCGAGATATGCGGCATCAGCGCATTGGTGGCGTACGGCAGGGCGGGCAGGGTGTAGCTCATGAGGTGTCTTTGAGAGAGCGGCGCATTGCTGCGCCTGGGTTGCAGAAATCGGGTGAAACTAGCGGTCAGGCCGCACCATATTGTAGGCAGCGCACCCCCGCTGCGCGGGTAGGCCCTTGTCGAGAAATGGCGCCAACACACAGGCTTGAACCGAAGCCGCCGAGGCGATAATCCAGCGTCAGAGCCCGGTCGCGGGTCGGACCGGGTCCCAGACCCGGGTCACTTTCACCCCTAAAACCGCAGAGGCGCCCGTTGCTGTCAATCATCCAAGCTGCTGGTTGGCCGATCTGGCCTTTGTTGATGTGCTCCGTGGTTGGGCTGGCGTTGGTCATCGAGCGATCGCTGAGCCTGCGTTCGAGTCGAATCCTGCCGCCCACCTTGCTCGACGAGGTGATGGCGGTCAGCCGCACCAGCCTGCCCGCCATGGACGTGGTCAACAAGCTGGAAGGCAACTCGGTGCTCGGACAGGTGCTCGCCACGGGCCTGCGCGCCGTGATCGTCGAGCCGCGCATCACCGAGCAAAGCCTGCGCCTGAGCTTCGAGAGCGCGGGGCGTGCTGCCGCGCAACAACTCGATCGCTATCTCAACGCGTTGGGCACGATCGCCGCTGCTGCGCCGCTGTTGGGTCTGTTGGGCACCGTGGTGGGCATGATCGAGATCTTCGGTTCGCAAGCGCCCACGGGTGCCGCCAACCCGGCAGCGCTGGCGCATGGCATCTCGGTCGCGCTCTACAACACCGCATTCGGCCTGATCATCGCGATCCCAGCGCTGATGCTCTACCGCTACTTCAGGGGCCGAGTCGAGCAGCACGTGCTGAGCCTGGAGCAGGCCGCTGAACGCCTGGTGCCGCACCTGATGCGTTTTGCAGTGCGCAGCGCAGCAAGCCCAAGCTGACCGCGCCCTCACCATGCATTTTCGCCGCCGCCGCATTGAAGAGCCCGAGATCAACCTGATCCCTTTTATCGACGTGCTGCTGGTGGTGCTGATCTTCCTGATGCTGTCGACCACCTACAGCCGCTACTCCGAGTTGCAGATCAACTTGCCGACGGCCGATGCTGAACGGCTCAAGGAGCGGCCGGCCGAGATCTTGGTCACGGTGTCGGCTGAAGGCCGCTATGCGGTCAACCGCGATCCTCTGGAAGGCCGCAGCATCGAAGTGCTGACCGCGGCGCTGCAACGCGCAGCGGTCAGCACCGACGACAAAGCGCCCGTCGTGATCGTCTCGGCGGATGCGCTGACACCGCACCAGTCGGTGATCAACGTGTTGGACGCTGCGCGTCGAGCCGGCCTGCCGCGTCTGACCTTTGCGACCCAGCAGCCGGATGGCAGGCCCGCGCACTGACCCCGAGCTGTCGCGCCGCGTGACCGCGAGCCCCGTTGGCAGCCGTTTCTCGGCGCGAATTTCGACCTGGGTCCAGTCCCAATGGCTTGGCCCAAGGCCGAGCGCTGCTGCACGCCTTCTGCAACCAATGGCATGGCTCTACGCAGCGCTGGCAGGCATGCACCGCGCCGCCTACCGGATCGGGCTGCGCCGGGTCCAGCGTGCGCCAGTGCCACTGCTGGTGGTGGGCAATCTGGTGGCCGGCGGCGCAGGCAAGACCCCGGCGGTGATGGCGCTGATCGACAGGCTCAGGCTGCAAGGCTGGACGCCGGGGGTGATCTCGCGCGGCCACGGCCGGCGCAACGGGTCGGTGCAGGCCGTGAGCCGCCGCAGCGCCGCCACCGAGGTGGGTGACGAACCGCTGTTGATCCATCTGCGCAGCGGTGCAGCGGTGGTGGTCGGAGCCGACAGGGCCGCAGCGGCGCGCGCGCTCTGCGCGGCCCACCCGAAAGTGGACCTGCTGCTGGCAGATGACGGTCTGCAGCACCACCGGCTACACCATGACATGGCGGTCTGGGTATTCGACGACCGCGGTGCCGGCAACATGCTGCGCCTACCGGCCGGACCACTGCGTCAGGCTCTGCCCAAGCGTCTGCCGCCGCACACCATCGTGCTCTACAACGCCACGCAGGCCAGCACCGCGCTGCCTGGGCTATGCGGCGCGAGAAGACTGGGCACCGTGCTGCCGCTGCTGGACTGGTGGCAGGGCCTGCAGCCCGAGGACTCAGGTGCCGGCGGCTGGGACGCGCTACGCGGCCGCCGCGTGCTGGCTGCGGCCGGGCTGGCAAGGCCCGAAGCCTTCTTCGGGATGCTCGAAGCCCAGGGATTGCAGATTGACCGCCTGCCACTGCCAGACCACCATGGCTTCGATCCCCTGCCCTGGCCGGCCGGCACGGCCGACTTGATCGTCACTGAGAAAGATGCCGTCAAACTGCGGCCGGCAGCGGTCGGCAACACGAGAGTTTGGGTGGCGACGCTAGACTTCCAGCCCGAGCCCGCTTTTGATGCGGCCCTGCGCACGCTGTGCGCGCCTTTCAAGCCACCCCATGAGCCTTGACCATCGATTGATCAGCCTGCTGGTATGCCCGCTGTGCAAAGGCCCGTTGCAACTGGCCCGCGACGCGCAAGCTCGGCCGATAGAGCTGCAATGCCCGGCCGACCGGCTGGGGTTCCCGATCCGCGACGGCATCCCCGTGATGCTCGAAGCCGAGGCCAGGGTGCTCGAGGCCTTCCCGCCCCCACCACCGAGCCCGCTGTGACCCACCAGCCCGGCGATGGCAGCGCGACGGGCTTCACCGTGCTGATCCCGGCGCGCTTGGCCAGCAGCCGACTGCCCGACAAGCCTCTGGCTGACATTGCTGGATTGCCGATGGTGGTGCGCGTGGCCCAGGCCGCAGCTGCCAGTTCGGCAGCACGCGTGGTCGTGGCGGCAGACTCGGCACGCATCGTCAGCGCCTGCCAATCGCACGGCATTGCGGCGCTGCTCACGCGCAGCGACCACCCCAGTGGCAGCGACCGCCTGGCCGAGGCCTGCGTTCAATTGGGTTTGGATGGCGACGACCTGGTGGTCAATGTCCAAGGCGACGAACCGCTGATCGCGCCCGCGATGATCGATGCCTGCGCCGCACTGCTGCGAGAGCGGCCCGACTGCGTGATGGCCACCGTTGCACATGCGATCGACGATGTGACTGAATTCACCAACCCCAACGTCGTCAAGGTCGTGCTCGATGCTGCCGGCCGGGCGCTGTATTTCTCGCGCGCGCCGATTGGCTGGTGGCGCGACGGCTTTGCGCAGGGCATCCACGAGTTGCCCGCCTCGCCCGCCGCACTGCGTCACGTCGGTCTGTACGCCTACCGCGCCGGCTTTCTGCGCCGCTTCCCGGCGCTGCCGGTGGCGCCGCTAGAAACCCTTGAATCGCTAGAGCAACTGCGAGTGCTCTGGCACGGCGAGCGAATCGCGGTGCATGTCAGCGCCGGGCGTCCCGGGCCTGGCGTCGACACGCCCGAGGACCTGGCGCGGGTCAGGGCGTTGTTCGGGGCGATCTGAGCCTGGCGAGAAGTTGCTCGATACGGGTCGGCCCGGGCGCCAATCGTCAGCTTGGCGCCAGCACCCCCGTGATATTCTCGAAAACAGATTCGAGCCACCGTTGAGGACTGGCCCGGCGGCAAGCCAAGATCCACACAACACGACGAGGCATCGATGAGACTGATTCTGTTGGGGGCGCCAGGCGCCGGCAAGGGCACGCAAGCGGCCTACATCTGCCAAAAGTACGGCATCCCGCAAATCTCCACCGGCGACATGCTGCGTGCCGCTGTCAAGGCCGGCACCGCGATGGGCCTGGCCGCCAAGCAGGTGATGGACGCTGGAGGCTTGGTCAGCGACGAGATCATCATCGGCCTGGTCAAGGAGCGTATCGCGCAGAGCGATTGCGCCAACGGCTTCCTGTTCGACGGCTTCCCGAGAACGATCCCGCAGGCCGACGCCATGAAGGCCGCAGGCGTCAAGCTAGACCTGGTGCTGGAGATCGACGTGCCCGATGAGGCCATCATCGAGCGCATGAGCGGGCGTCGGGTTCACCCCGCTTCGGGCCGCACCTACCACCTCAAGTTCAACCCGCCAAAGGTCCCCGGCAAGGACGACTCGACCGGCGAAGAACTGGTCCAGCGGGCCGATGACAGCGAAGCCACGGTACGCCATCGGCTCAATGTCTACCAGAACCAGACCCGGCCGCTCGTTGCCTACTACGCCTCATGGGCCAAAGCCGGCGATGCACAGGCGCCGCGCTACGCTCGCATCCTCGGCATGGGCAGCGTTGACGAGATCGCGGCGCGGGCAACAGCAGCGCTGCAAGCCTGATCTCGGCCCAGGCCGCCCCGTCACGACGGCCACCGCAAGTGGCCGTTTTGCTTCAGCAGCACCCAACACACAAGGAAACACCATGGACATCGCAGGCAAGGTCTTCATCGTCACTGGCGGCGCATCTGGACTGGGCGAGGGCACAGCGCGCATGCTGGTGCGCGAAGGCGCCAAGATTGTCATCGCCGACCTGCAGCTCGAGCGCGGCCAGGCGCTGGCTGCCGAACTCGGCGGCCCCGCTCACGCCATCTTTGTGCGCTGCGACGTCTGCCAGGACGCAGACGGCCGCGCCGCAGTCGCACAAGCGCAGGCCATGGGGCCGTTGTTCGGCCTGGTCAACTGCGCAGGCATCGCGCCAGCAGCCAAAACCGTGGGCAAGGAAGGTGCGCATCCGCTCGAGGTCTTCACCAAGACCGTCACCGTCAACCTGATCGGCAGCTTCAACATGATCCGGCTGGCCGCCGAGGCGATGTGCAGCAACCCGCCCGAGCCCACCGGCGAGCGTGGCGTGCTGATCAGCACGGCCAGCGTGGCCGCCTACGACGGCCAGATCGGCCAGGCGGCCTACGCTGCCAGCAAGGGCGGCGTGGTCGGCATGACGCTGCCGATCGCGCGTGACCTGGCGCGCAACGGCATCCGCGTGATGACGATCGCACCAGGCATCTTCGGCACACCGATGCTGTTTTCGCTGCCACAAACCGTTCAGGACGCGTTGGCCGCGAACGTGCCTTTTCCGAGCCGGCTGGGCACCCCGGCCGACTATGCCAAGCTCGTGCACCAGATCATCACCAACGAGATGCTCAACGGCGAGGTGATCCGACTCGACGGCGCGATCCGTCTGGCGCCGAAGTGAGTGCCTGCCCCGGCCCGCTGATGCAGCTTTGTCACGACCGGTGACGGCCAGCCAGGATCACCAGCTGCGGCAGCACACCGATGACCTGGCGCCCAGCCAACCCAGCGCAAGATGAATGAGTCTACCTGGACCACGATAGGCCTGACCGCCCAGCTGGCGGGCCTGAGCACGCTGCTGCTGCTGCTGCTGGGCACACCGCTGGCTTGGTGGCTGGCACGCACCCGATCGCCGGTCAAGCCGTTTGTGGCCTCGCTGGTGGCGATGCCGCTGGTGCTGCCGCCGTCGGTGCTGGGTTTTTACCTGCTGCTGCTGATGGGGCCGCAAGGCTTGGTCGGCCAGTTCACCCAGGCGCTGGGACTGGGCCGGCTGCCCTTTACCTTTGGCGGGCTGGTCGTGGCATCGGTGCTGTACTCGATGCCCTTTGTCGTGCAGCCAATTGCTCAGGCCTTCGAGGCCATCCCCGAGCGCATGCTCGAGGCTGCGGCGACCTTGCGTGCGTCCAGGCTTGACCGGTTCTTCAGCGTTGCGCTACCACTGGCGCGGCCTGGCTTGGTCACGGCCGCAGTGCTGGGTTTTGCCCACAGCGTGGGCGAATTCGGCGTGGTCTTGATGATCGGCGGCAATATCCCGGGGCAAACGAGGGTGTTGTCGGTGGCGATCTACGAACATGTCGAAGCCAGCGAGTTCGATCAGGCGCACCAGCTCGCAGCCGGCTTGGTGTTGTTCTCGCTGCTGGTGCTGGTCACGCTGTACCGGGTCAACCGGGTGCCGCGCGGCGAGGCCGCGTCTTGATCGAGGCCAGCCTGCGCCTGCAACGCGGCGACTTCAAGCTCGACGTGGCGCTGCAGTTGCCTGCGCAGGGTGTGTCGGCGCTGTTCGGGCCTTCGGGCTGCGGCAAGACAACGCTGCTGCGGGCACTGGCAGGCCTGGAGCGTGCAAGTGGCCGCGTCGCGTTGGGGACCGAGGTCTGGCAAGACGATATCACTGGCCATTGGCTGCCAACCCACCGCCGGTCGCTGGGCTATGTGACGCAAGAGGCCGCACTGTTTCCGCACTTGGACGTGCGCGCGAACCTGGACTACGGCCGTCGGCGCAGCGGGCCCACGGCACAGTCGTTCGCTCTGGATGCGGTGGTTGAACTGCTGGGCATCGGCCCGTTGATGCAGCGTCGGCCCAGCACGCTTTCAGGCGGCGAGCGCCAGCGCGTGGCGATCGCCCGCGCATTGGCCACCGCACCACGCCTGCTGCTGATGGATGAGCCGCTGGCCGCGCTCGATGCCCAACGCAAGGCCGAGATCCTGCCCTACCTCGAGCGATTGCACCGAGAACTGGCGCTGCCCATCGTCTACGTCACGCACGCGATGGACGAAGTGGCTCGGCTCGCCGACCACCTGGTCTTGCTGCAAGCGGGCCGCGTGCTGGCGGCCGGGCCGCTGTCAGAGCTGCTGTCGCGCACCGACCTGCCACTGGCGCGCCAGGACGACGCGGGGGTGGTGATCGAGGCCAGCGTGACCGAGCACGACCCCCGCTACGGCCTGTCGCGCGTCGGATTTGCCGGCGGCTCGCTGTGGGTGGGCGAAACCGCGGAGGCCATCGGCGAACCGGTGCGGGCGCGCGTGCTGGCGCGAGACGTCAGCGTCACCAAGTCCCGGCCCACCGAGACCAGCGTGATCAACGTGCTGCCCGTGGTGCTGGAAGCCGTGCAGACCGACCACAGCACCGCACTGCTCAGGCTGCGGGTCAGCGACACGGGGTCAGACCAGCGCGCAGTGCGGCTGCTGGCCCGCATCACCCGTCGCAGTTGCGAGTTGCTGTCGCTGCAGCCGGGGGATGCGCTGTTCGCCCAGATCAAGGGCGTCGCGCTGATGGAAGCGCATCGGTGAAAATCCACCGCCATGGAAACCCCCGGCAATCTGTTCGTCGTCGCCGCGCCCAGCGGGGCCGGCAAGTCCAGCCTGGTCAAGGCCTTGCTGGAACTCGATTCGCACCTTGCGGTGTCGGTCTCGCACACCACACGCCCGCCGCGCGGTCAGGAGCGAGACGGGCGCGAATACTGGTTCATCGCCGAGCCCACGTTCCGCGAGATGGTCGCACGGGGCGATTTTTTCGAATGGGCCGAAGTCCATGGCAATCTCTACGGCAGCTCGCGCCCGGCCATCGCGCAAAGCCTGGCAGCGGGCATCGACGTGGTGCTGGAGATCGATTTTCAGGGTGCACTGCAGATCAAGCAGCTGTTCGAGCATGCGGTGCTGATCTTCATCCTGCCCCCAGGCTGGGACGAGCTGCGCCAGCGCCTGACCCGGCGCGGCGAAGACCCGCCAGAGGTGATCGAACAACGCATGGTCAATGCCCGCACCGAAGTGGCCCAGGCCAGACATTTCGACTTTGTTATCATCAACGCTTTGTTCGAGACGGCTCTTTTCGACCTCAAGACCGTCGTGCATTCCCAGCGCTTGCGCTATGCCGCGCAGCGACGCAACAAGTCGCAAGTATTTTCGGCGCTGGGGCTGATCTGAACATTCGCTCACACCCGCAGTCTCAACCTCTAGAAGGCAAACCCATGGCCCGTATCACCGTCGAAGACTGCCTGGAAAAAATCCCCAACCGCTTTCAGTTGGTGCTGGCAGCAACCTACCGCGCCCGCATGCTCAGCCAGGGCCACACCCCCAAGATCGACAGCAAGAACAAGCCCGGCGTGACAGCGCTGCGTGAAATCGCTGCCGGCGTCGTGGGCGTCGAGATGCTGCGCCGAGTGCCGCTGTAAGCGGGCTGAGACCGCAAACACCAGGCGCCGCAAGGCGCTATTTTTTTGCCTGCCAGGGGTCCGATCGGCCGATGTATTTTCAAACCCGCCAGCCAGAAAGCCACCCCGGAACCCAATACAGGCTAAATTAGGGCATGGGCATCCGATCCTTCGCCGCCGAATTGCTGCTGCCTGCCGTGCTGCAGGCCAAATCGCGCCACACCGCGCCTGCTGCAGCGCCGGGCGCACCTGAAGCGGTGTCGTTTGCGGCGCTGGCCGAGAAGCTCGACTACCTTGACAAGGCCGAGGTCAAGCTGGTGCGCGAGGCCTACAAGTTCGCCGACCAGGCGCACCTTGGCCAGTTCCGCGCCAGCGGCGAGCCCTACATCACGCACCCACTGGCAGTGGCCGGCCTGGTGGCCGACTGGCGGCTCGACGTCCAAGCGCTGATGGCCGCGCTGATGCACGATGCGATGGAAGACTGCGGCATCACCAAGGTCGAGTTGATCGAGCGCTTTGGCGCGCCGACTGCAGAACTGGTCGACGGGCTGACCAAGCTCGACAAGCTGCAGTTCTCGACCCGTGAGGAGGGCCAGGCCGAGAGCTTCCGCAAGATGCTGCTGGCGATGGCGCGCGATGTACGCGTGATCTTGATCAAGCTCGCCGACCGGCTGCACAACATGCGAACGATGTCGGCGATGACGCCGACCCGACGCAGCCGCATCGCCCGCGAAACGCTGGACATCTACGCGCCGATCGCCCACCGGCTCGGCCTGAACATGATTTACCGCGAGTTACAGGAGCTCTCTTTCGAGCACCTGTATCCCTGGCGCCACGCCGCATTGGCCAAGGCGATACAACGCGCAAGAGGCTTTCGTCGCGACATCGTCGAACGCGTCCGAACCGAGGTTGACAAGACTTTTGCCGGCGCGAAGATCAAGGTCGATGTCTCCGGGCGCGAGAAGACCGTCTACAGCATCTACCGCAAGATGCGCCAGAAGCACACCGGATTTGCCCAGGTCAACGACATCTTCGGCTTTCGAATCGTGGTGCCGCAGTTGATGGACTGCTATCTCGCGTTGGGGCTGTTGCATCAGCTCTACAAGCCAGTGCCGGGGCGCTTCAAGGACTACATCGCGATCCCCAAGGTCAACGGCTACCAGTCGCTGCACACCACCTTGGTCAGTCCACTGGGGACGGCGGTCGAGTTCCAGATCCGCACCGAGCCGATGCACGCGGTGGCCGAGACCGGCATCGCCGCGCATTGGCTGTACAAGCACGGTTCCAAGCATCACGGCAGCGGCGCCAACGAGGCCCAGCGGCTGGGCTCGATGTGGCTGAAATCATTGCTCGACATCCAGGATGAAACCCGCGATGCGGCAGAATTTCTCGAGCACATCAAGATCGATCTGGTGCCTGAGGCGGTCTACGTGTTCACGCCCAAGAGCAAGATCCTGGCGTTGCCGCGCGGCGCCACCGCAGTGGACTTCGCCTACGCGATCCACTCCGATGTCGGCGACCGCTGCGTGGCCGCCAAGCTCAACGGCGAGCCGGTGGCGCTGCGCACCGAGTTGAAGAGCGGCGACGTGGTAGAAATTGTCACCGCACCCGGCGCACGGCCCAATCCGGGCTGGCTGAACTTCGTCGGTACCGGCCGCGCGCGCTCGAGGATCCGGCATTTCCTCAAGACCATGGAGCATGAAGAATCGCGCGGTTTGGGCGAGAAGCTGCTGGCCCAGGCGCTGCGGGCCGAAGGGCTGTTGCTGCCTTCGGACCAGACCGACGACGCCAAGTCCCATGCGCTGTGGCAACAGCTCACGCGCTGGAGCGGCAACCGCAGCCGCGCCGATCTGCTGGTCGACATCGGGCTGGGCCGCAAGATCGCCACCATCGTCGCCAAACGCCTGGCCCAGTTGATCGCCGAGCGTGGTGGCCGGCCCGACGCGGTGACGCTCACGCTGAACCGCTTCGGCGTCGCCGACGATGTCGCGATGCCGATGCCCGGCGTGGTGATCGACGGCACCGAGGGTGCGACAGTACAACTCGCCTCTTGCTGCAAACCGATACCGGGCGATGAGATACGCGGCTACCTGGGCCGCGGCGAAGGCCTGCGGGTGCACACCGCCGAATGCAGCACCGGCAGGCGGCTGGCCGATCGCGACCCCGAGCGCTGGATCGCCGTCGAGTGGGCCGAACAACCGAGCCGTCACTTCGAAACCAGCGTCAGGCTGCTGGTCAAGAACAGCAAGGGTGCGCTGGCGCAACTCGCCGCCGCGGTCAGTGCGTCCGAGGCCGACATCAGCCACATCGAGATGGACAGTGAGCCACAGGACGACGCGACCGAGTTGCGGCTGTTGCTTGCGGTGCGAGACCGCCAGCACCTGGCCGATGTGCTGCGCGCGCTCAAGCGATCGCCGCCGGTGTTGCGAGCCTCGCGCATCAAGCCCTGACGCCGCTCGGTCAACCCCTGGTCGCGTGCGAGGCACGCGCATCGGATGTAACTCGCGTCACCAAGCCAGCGCCCTTCGCTGTCATGGGCCTGCAAATCGCGACGACAGTGCGCAGCAGGTCGCTCAAAGTGGCAGATTGCTCAGGAAAACCAAGTCGGCGCCCGCTTGCTCACGCAGTCGGGCGCCGACTGGTTTCTAGCCCACGATCGGCGCGGGGTAATGCACGGCCAATACCTCCAAGGTCTCGGCGCCGCCAGGGGTCTGCAGCCTGACCTCGTCGCCCGCGCGGGCCTTGAGCAGCGCGCGGGCGACCGGTGAGATCCAACTGACATCGCCGGCCAGGTTGTCGGCCTCGTCGATGCCCAGGATCCTGATCGTTCGCTCATCACCCCGGCTGTTGGCGTAGGTGACGCACGCGCCGAAAAAGACCTGGTCGCTGCCGTGGTGGACCGCCGGGTCGGCGACCTCGGCAATCTCGAGCCGGCGCGTCAAGAAGCGGATGCGGCGGTCAATCTCGCGCAGTCGCTTCTTGCCGTAGAGGTAGTCGCCGTTCTCCGACCGGTCGCCGTTCTTCGCAGCCCACGACACGATCTCGACGATGCGCGGTCGCTCATCGTCGATCAGCACCAACAACTCGTCGCGCAGGCGCTGGTAGCCCGCCGGCGTGATGTAGTTTTTGGCGCCCGCGGGCAATGGCGGCAGGCTGGGTCCGGCCTCGTCATCATCGTCGGCATCGGCATCGGTTTCGCGGGTGAAGGCTTTGCTCATGGCAGGCGTATGGCGGGCGTAGGGCTGCAAGCTGGGCAGTCTAAGCCTCTGCGCCAGCCATCGCCGCTGCCGCCAGCCGCCAGGCGCCGGGCGCACTGCCGGTCCACTTGCGGAAGGCGCGGTAAAAAGTACTGGCGTCGTTGAAGCCCAGACGCGCGGCAATCTCGCCCACGCTCAAGCGGCCGTCGCTGAGGTGTTGCAGCGCCAGGTCGCGCCTCACCTCGCCCTTCAGGTGACCCCAGCTCGCCCCTTCTTGCTCGAGTCGGCGCCTGAGCGTGGCCGCCGACAAGCCGAGATCACGGGCCAGCAGCGCCAACGTGGGCAATGCGTCGCCTCGATCCAGCGCCAGCCGACATTGGCGGCGCACCCTGTCGCTCAATCCCGAAGCCGCCACTTGCTTGAGGAAGACCGACTGCGGCGCGTCGCGCAGAAAGGCCTTGAGCCCGGCCGAGTTGACCGTCACTGCAGCCTGCAGCACCCTGGCGTCGAAAGCGATCGAGGTGGCGGCGGCGTCGAAACGCAGCAGCGGCGAGAACATGCGCCGGTATTCATCGGCATGGGGAGGTTGCGGATGCGCCCAGTCAGCCCTTGTCAGCGGCACACGGCGCCCAGCCAGCCAGCACAGCAAGCCATGCAGCATCACCAGCAGCGTCTCGTCTGCGAAGCGGCGTGCGTCAGCCACGTCAGTGTCGCGACACCGGCCACCGATGCGGTTGGCGATCACCAAGCTCGCCACGCCGCCACTGGCTCGCAGCGTCGCACCGATATCGTCGAAGAACAAGCCAAAACCACGCAGCGCCTGACGCATCGCAGCACCCACCGTGGCCTGGCCCGCCAACGCATGACACAGCATCGCAAAGCTGCCCAACTTCATGCGCCTGGCGTCCAGGCCAAAGAACTCATCGTCGAGCAAGCGCGCCACCGCCAGCCAGAGCCTGGCAAAGGCCGCCGCCGGCACCCGCGCCTTGGCTTGATCCAGGCCGGCACGGTCGATACCGGCTTCGGTCAGCACCTCATCGCACTGCGCCGGGCTCAACGCGCGCAAGGCGCTGCGGACGAAAGCAATCGACACCGTCGGGGCAGCGGGCAAGGTAGACATGACTCGATTCTGGCAAATTGCGTCAAGCGCCTGAGCGTTCCCACCATCGTGCGCCAGCGCTGCCGGGCCTAGACTACACGCTGGCCCGCGGTGTGTACAGCACGCACCACGGCCCCAAGCCGCCCCAGGAGACAGAGCCCATGACCGATCTTTCCACCGAATACCAGGCGCTGGCGAACTACCGCCCGACCCACAAGGTGAGGTTCGTCACCGCCGCCAGCCTGTTCGACGGCCACGATGCCGCAATCAACATCATGCGCCGCATCCTGCAAGGCATGGGCGCCGAGGTGATCCACCTTGGCCACAACCGCTCGGTCGACGAGGTGGTCACCGCCGCGCTGCAAGAGGATGTGCAGGGCATCGCGGTGTCGAGCTACCAGGGCGGCCACAACGAGTACTTCAGCTACATGGTGGAGTTGCTCAAGGCGCGCGGCGGCGAGCATATCCAGGTCTTTGGCGGCGGCGGCGGCGTGATCGTGCCGGCCGAAATTCGCACACTCGCCGATCTTGGCGTTCGCATCTTCAGCCCCGAGGACGGCCAGCGCATGGGCCTGGCCGGCATGATCGGCGAGATGGTGATGCGCGCAGACCGCGACCTCTCGGCCTACGCGCCGACCTCGCTCGCAGCGGTGCAAGGCCATGGCGAAGCTGCCTGGCGCGCGCTGGCGCAGCTGATCACAGCGCTCGAGAACAAGCAAGTCGCCCCTGCGTTGCTGGCCGAGTTGAAGGCCAGCGCCGCGATTGCCAAGACGCCGGTACTGGGCATCACCGGCACCGGCGGCGCCGGCAAGTCCAGCCTGACCGACGAGCTGATCCGCCGCATCCGGCTCGACCAGGGCGACACGCTGCGCATCGCGGTGATCTCTATCGACCCGTCGCGCCGCAAGAGCGGCGGTGCGCTGCTGGGCGACCGGATCCGGATGAACGCGATCGCGCCCTGGAGCGATGGCCAAAAGGTCTATGTGCGCAGCTTGGCCACGCGTGACACCGGCAGCGAGGTCAGCGCCGCGCTGCCGGACGTGCTGGCCGCCGTCAAGGTGGCCGGCTTCGACTTGATCATCGTTGAGACCTCGGGCATAGGCCAGGGCGACGCGGCGATCGTGCCGCTGGTCGATGTGCCGATGTACGTGATGACGCCCGAGTTCGGCGCCGCCAGCCAGCTCGAGAAGATCGACATGCTCGACTTCGCCGAGTTCGTCGCGATCAACAAGTTCGACCGCAAGGGCGCGGCCGACGCGCTGCGCGACGTCGCCAAACAGGTGCAGCGCAACCGCGAAGCCTTCACCGTGATGCCTGACCAGATGCCGGTGTTCGGCACCATGGCCAGCCGCTTCAACGACGACGGCGTCACGGCGCTCTACCAGGCACTGAAAACCCGGCTGGCTGCACTCGGCCTGCCGCTGATTGAAGGTCGCTTGCCGCTGGTCAACACCCGGCACAGCACCCACCAGACCCCCGTGGTGCCGGCGTCGCGCACCCGCTACCTGGCCGAGATCACCGACACGGTGCGGGCCTACAAGACCCGCGCCCGGAACCAGGCCAGGCTGGCGCGCGAGCTGCAGCAGTTGCGCGAGACCGCACGCATGCTGCAGGACGACGTCGCCGCCCATGACTCCACAAGCTCGGGCGCCAAGAACACCGTGCTGCGCCTGGCCGACGAGCGCGCCGCGCGGTTCGACCCCGCCGCGGCCAAGCTACTGGCCCAGTGGCCCGAGATGCAGCAGGCCTACGCCGGCGACGAGTACGTGGTCAAGATTCGCCCGGGTTTGCCAGACGAACGGGAGATCCGCACCAGCCTGGTCCACACCACGCTGTCGGGCAACAAGATCCGCAAGGTCGCGCTGCCGGGCTTCGAATGCCATGGCGAGTTGCTGAAGTGGCTGATGCTCGACAACGTGCCGGGCAGCTTCCCCTACACCGCCGGCACCTTCGCGTTCAAGCGCGAGGGCGAGGACCCGACCCGGATGTTCGCCGGCGAGGGCGACGCCTTCCGCACGAACCGGCGCTTCAAGCTGGTGTCCGAGGGTATGCCGGCCAAACGGCTCTCCACCGCCTTCGACTCGGTCACGCTCTACGGCAACGACCCGGACCGCCGGCCCGACATCTACGGCAAGGTGGGCAACTCGGGCGTGTCGATTGCCACCCTCGACGACCTGAAAGTACTGTACAGCGGGTTTGATCTGTGCCACCCCGCCACGAGCGTGAGCATGACGATCAACGGCCCGGCGCCGACGATCCTGGCGATGTTCATGAACACCGCGATCGACCAGCAGATCGAAAAATTCGAGACCGAGAATGGCCGAGCGCCCAGCGACACCGAACTCGCCAAGATCCGCGACTGGGCCCAGGCCAATGTGCGCGGCACGGTGCAGGCCGATATCCTGAAGGAAGACCAGGGCCAAAACACCTGCATCTTCTCGACCGAGTTCAGCCTCAAAGTGATGGGCGACATCGCCCAGTACTTCGTGCACCACCAGGTGCGCAACTTCTACTCGGTGAGCATCAGCGGCTACCACATCGCCGAGGCCGGCGCGAACCCGATCAGCCAGCTCGCCTTCACGCTGAGCAACGGCTTCACCTTTGTTGAAGCCTATCTCGCGCGCGGCATGCACATCGACGATTTCGCGCCGAACCTGAGCTTCTTCTTCTCCAACGGCATGGACCCGGAGTACACCGTGCTCGGTCGGGTAGCGCGGCGGATTTGGGCGGTGGCGATGCGCGACAAGTACGGCGCCAATGAGCGCAGCCAGAAGCTGAAATACCACGTCCAGACCTCGGGACGCAGCCTGCACGCGCAAGAGATCCAGTTCAACGACATCCGCACCACGCTGCAAGCGCTGATCGCGATCTACGACAACTGCAACAGCCTGCACACGAATGCTTTCGACGAAGCGATCACCACGCCGACCGAAGACAGCGTGCGCCGGGCGATGGCGATCCAGCTGATCATCAACCGCGAGTGGGGGCTGGCCAAGAACGAGAACCCGAACCAGGGCGCATTCATCATCGACGACCTGACCGAGCTGGTCGAGGAAGCCGTGCTGGCCGAGTTCGAGAAGATCACCGAGCGCGGCGGTGTGCTGGGCGCGATGGAGACCGGCTACCAGCGCAGCAAGATCCAGGAAGAGTCGATGCACTACGAGATGCAAAAGCACACTGGCGAATACCCGATCATCGGCGTCAACACCTTCCTGAACCCGCACGAAGACCCGAACCCTAAACAGATCGAGCTGGCGCGGTCGACCGAGCACGAGAAGGAATCGCAGTTGGCGCGGCTGGCCGACTTCCAGGCCCGCCATGCCGCCGAGTCACCGGCGATGCTGGCCAGGCTGCAGCAAGCAGTGATCGCCAACGACAACGTGTTCGACGTGTTGATGGACGCGGTGCGCTGCTGCAGCCTGGGCCAGATCACCAACGCGCTGTTCGAGGTGGGCGGACAGTACCGGCGCAGCATGTAGCCACGGCGGCGCGGCCAGCAAGCTCGCGGCTCTTGGACTGGTCCTGAACTGGATTCAGGATCGCTGCTTGACAGCCACGCCAGGATCGCCGCAGCTGCGGACCGCAGACTCCGGGCAGGCTTGTCATGCTGCCAAGGTCCAAGGCCAGAAAACCCTGTCAGACAAAACCGGCGCCAACACGGCGATCTGCTGATGAGCAACTCCATTGTCATCACCGCCTGGCATCAGGTGGTGACGTCGCGCGACATGGCTGCGTTGAGCCGCTTGCTGGCCGACGAGGTGGTGTTCCACTCTCCGGTGGTGCACAAGCCACAGCGCGGCAAAGCGATCACGATGAAGTATCTGGTCGGTGCGATGCAGGTGCTCAACAACGAGCATTTCCGCTATGAGCGCGAGATCGTCGGCGAGCGAGACGCGGTGCTTGAATTCAGCACCGAACTCGACGGCATCCAGATCAACGGGGTTGACCTGATCCGCTGGAACGAAGCTGGCCAGATCGTCGACTTCAAGGTCATGGTGCGGCCGCTGAAAGCGCTGAACGCGGTGCATCAGAAAATGGGCGAGATGCTGGTGCGGCTGGACCAAGCGCCCACGCCCTGAAGCTTGGGCCCATCGGCTCGGTGCGTGAGTTCGAACCGGCATAGGCTAAGCTGCGTGGCCCGGCCGTACAGACGGGCGTACAGACGGGCGTGAGCCCCTGAATGCGACCCAGCCCATGCCGCCCAGACCTTCCGCCTGCCATGCCCGCCACCCCAAAGCCCTGCGGCTGATCACGGCCTGGTCTGTTGGGCTGGCTGGCTTGACAGGCCCTGCACAGGCGGCAACAGGCTTGGCGGCGCCTGCGGCTTGCGACCTGCTGTGGCAGGTGACGCTGCAGCCGGAGTCCGAGCCGCGCCAACTGCAAGTCGACCTGACCTTCGACGCCGGATCGCGCAGCCGAAGCACGCTGCGCCTGCCCGGTGGTTGGGAAGCCATGAGCGAGTTCGCTGACAGCGACAAACGACTGCAGGCCGTCGCCGGTGACAGCACACTTCGCAGCATCGCCCATGCCCCTGGCGAACGGCTGCAACTTCGGTGGCGCTTTGTCCCGTCGGCGGCTTCGGCTCAGGGCAGCGGCACCCAACTGGCGGCGAACTGGTTTGCGGTCACGGGCCAAAGCCTGCTGCCGTGGCTCGAGGAAGTCGACGAGCGCAACCCGCCGTCGGCTTGCATCGGTTTCAGCGCCCGGCCCGCACCGGCCGGTCAAGCCAATGCGACTGGCGAGCCCGCTACCCGCTGGGTCAGCAGCCATGGCAACGCCGAGGGCCTGTCGGCGCTGTTCCGCGTTGCGCCCGGTGCCGCGACGCTGCGATGGCGGGTGCAGCAGGGCTTGTACGCCGGCGGTGCGATGCAGTCACTGACACGCACCGACGACGGCCAGCCGATGACCGTGGCGCGGCCGATCGCGCCAGCCTGGGCCCAGGGCATCGAGGCCCTGGCCCAGGCCAGCGCCCAGACCCAGGCGAGCCAGCGCAGATTCTGGGGCGACAACAGCCCTGCCAACACGCTGCTCGTACTGCAGTTGCCCAGCCCCTCGGGCACTCAAGCCACAAGCTGGCACCAGGCGGTAGCGCTGCAGGTACCGATCGATTTGCCACTGCCAGGCGCCGATTTTGACGCCTTGATCACCGGCGCGCTGGTTAGAACCTGGATCCCCGACCGCTTTGGTCCCTTGGCCTATGCAGGACGGCAGGACGAAGCGCTGCGGGCATGGTTCAGCCAAGGCCTGGCCGACCACTACACCCACCGCTTGCTGCTGCGCGACGGCCGCTGGACACCCGAAGACTATGCAGGCGCCATCAATCGCAAGATTGACCGCTACCTCAGCGCAAGCGACCCGACCGACACCGCACGGCGCCTGTCCTCAGCAACCCAGCGCAACGAGGCCGCAGCGGTGCTCGACGCGACCCGTGGCGAATGGCTGGCGCTGCAGTGGCATGGCGCACTGCGGGCCAGCGGACAAGCCGGACTGGATGCGGTGATGCGGCGCCTGCTGCTGCCGGCAGCCCAGGCTAGACGAGAAGGTCTGATCAGCGCGCCGCTGGCCACCCATCGCCTGCTCGCAGGCCTGCGGCCGGCGCTGGGCGAGTTGCCGCTGCGCGATATCAACCGCCAGATCGAGCAGGGCGAGGTCCCGGTCTTTGGCCCGACCACGATAGGACCCTGTTTCGCAGGTCAAAAAGTATCGACACCGGGCTGGCGACTGGGCTTCGATCCGGCATCGCTGGTCAGCGGTGTGGTCAGCGGGGTCGAGCCCGGTGGCCCTGCCGAACTCGCCGGATTGCGCGACGGCATGACCCTGGCTCGACCCTCGACGATGCCGATTGAAGCCAGTCAGGCGGTGAGGCTGAAGGTGGAAGACCCCGACGGCACGCTGCGCGAACTTCGCTACCTGCCGGCCGGCAAGCCGCTGGGCGAACGCATGCATTACCAGCCCGTGCCACAGGCGATGCAGTTGCCGGCCTGCCTGGCCTGGCTGGGGCTGGGTGCAGAGATATTGCCAGCGATCACCCGCCCGGCCCCAAAGCTTGCGCCGGCCAAAGTCAACCACAAAGTCGTCGCCAAGCCAGCGGCCAAACTGGCTGCAAAGCCGGCCGGCAAGACTTTGACCAAGAGCAGCCCTAAACCGGGGCCTATTGCGAAACCTGAGGCCAAACCTGAGGCCAAACCTGAGGCCAAGCCGGCAGTCAACGGCGCCAAAGCGGTCGTGCGACCATGAACGGCTGCCGGCGAAGCTGAAATAGGCCGGGCCGCGTCACGCGACAAGCCTGGGTCGCGGGCCGACAATCGCCACATGAGCGACCCGATCACCGACCCTCAGAAGTTCATGCTGCGCTTGCAGCAAAGCTTGGACGACGCCAGCTTTCTGAGCCTGAGTCTGGGCCGACCGCAGGGTGGCGAGCCATCATTGGACAAACTGCTCGCTCGCCGCTTGGTGCTTCGCGGCGTCGAACAGCTGTCGCTGGTGTGGCGCCATCGCACCAAGGACATCACCAAGAACCTGCCGCTAGCCGATGCGGTGGCGCTGATCGGCACGCTGGTTGACAGCCAGTTCCAACACGCCCACCTGGTCACCCGAGGCCACGACATCCAGCTCGCGATGGGCAAGAAAGGCCGCTGGAGCCTGCGCATCGGCAAGCTGGCGGCGGCCGGGTCTGACGCTGTCGCCGACCCCGCCGCGCTGGGGTACGACCGCAGCAAACAGCGTGCGCTGTCGCTGGACCTGCCGTTTCTGCTTGAGCTCGGCATCACCGACAGCCAGCACAGGCTGGTGCCGACGATGGCGCGCAAGTGGAAACAGATCAACAAGTTCATCGAGGTGCTGGCGCATGCCGTCGCGCAGTCGCCGCTGGCCGCGCGGGATCCGGCGCAGCCGGTGCGGGTGCTTGATTTCGGTGCCGGCAAAGGCTATCTGACCTTCGCGGTACAGCAGCACCTGCAGGCCAGCGCTCGAGTGCCCGATGTGGTCGGGGTCGAGTTGCGCGCAGACCTCACGAGCTTTTGCAACAGCGCGGTGGCCAGGCTGGGGCTGAGCGGGCTGCGCTTCGAGGCCGGCGACATCCGTCAATTTACCAACGCGCAGCACCAGACCGACGGCCAGCCTCAGACACCCGGCACGATAGACATCATGATCGCGCTGCACGCCTGCGACATCGCCACCGACATCGCGATGCACCATGGCGTGCGCAGCGGCGCGGCGATCATCCTGTGCTCGCCCTGCTGTCACCAACAACTCAGGCCGCAGATGAGCGCACCGGCGCCGTTGCAAGCGATGCTGCAGCATGGCATCCACATGACCGAGCAGGCTGAAATGCTGACCGACTCGCTGCGTGCGATGCTGCTGCAGGCCTGCGGCTACGACGCACAGGTGTTCGAGTTCATCTCACCTGAGCACACTGGCAAGAACAAGATGGTGCTGGCGGTACGCCGGCCTCATCCCCTGCCAGCGAGCCAGCGAACAGCGCTGCTGGCCAAGGTGGCTGAGCTCAAGGCGTTTTACGGTGTGACCGCGCAGCAACTCGAAACCTTGTTGCTCGCCGATACACCGCAGGCCCAATAGCCGAAGTTTCTGAGCGCCCCAAGGCCGGCCGAAGCCGGCCGCCCCCCGGGGGGATCAAGCCGCAAATCCACATTTGCTTGAGAGCGCCCCAAGGCCGGCCGAAGCCGGCCGCCCCCCGGGGGGATCAAGCCGCAAATCCACATTTGCTTGAGACGCAGCCCACTGCCCCTGGTGACAACCACAGTGGCCCACCGCGCTGCCAGCAGGCATCATCGCTCGATGAACCGCCGGAGCACCCAATGATCTCGACCCAGCACGAAGCGATCGCGTCGACCCAGCATGAAGCCCTGATGCAACAGGTCGAGCATGCAGCGCTGGCGTTGGCCGGGCGAAGCCGAGAAATCGAAGCCCAACGCTGGCTGCCACAGGACATCGCCGACACGCTGGCCGCGGCAGGCCTGTACCGCCTGCTCACGCCGCAGGCCTACGGCGGCCACGAGGCTGCGCCGGAAAGCTTCTTCAGGGTGATCGAACGCCTGGCGCAGCCTCGTGGCCGCCGAAGGCC
>Ga0214919_10003491_pt1 | contig 23701 bp, 19 predicted proteins | sample LL1503_MetaG_FD_177994 | JGI IMG/M metagenome (GOLD analysis project Ga0214919, IMG submission 177994) | Freshwater microbial communities from Lake Lanier, Atlanta, Georgia, United States - LL-1503 | ecosystem: Environmental > Aquatic > Freshwater > Lake | place: USA: Georgia | collected... | reverse complement strand
GGCCGAGCGTCTGCTGGTTGGAGACCTGGTAGATGTTGCCGGCGGCCTCCGTGCCCTCGCCGAGCCAACCGCGGACCGCGAGGCCGTCCTGGTTCAGGGCGCGCGTGACCTTGTCCATCTGGCCGGCGAGGCAGAGGCCCGGGAGATGCACCATGGCGGAGGCGCGCAGGCCGGTCCCGACGTTCGTGGGGCAGGCGGTGAGGTAGCCCAGCTGCTCGGAGAAGGCGAGCGGCAGGGCGGCCGCGAGCGCGTCGTCGAGCTGCTCGGCGAGGTTCCACGTGCCGCGCAGGTGCCAGCCGGGACGCAGCACCTGCACGCGGAGGTGGTCCTCTTCGTTGACCATGACGGAACAAGTCTGGTCGCGGCTGATGACGGCGGCGCCGGCCTGGCCGGAAGCCAGCTCCTTGGAAACGAGGTGACGCTCCACGAGCACCGCGCGGTCGAGGTCGGCCTGCTGGGCCATGCGGAGGACGTGCCCGCGCCGGAAGCGAGGCAGGTCGACCAGGGCGGCGATGCACCGCTCGGTGATTTCCTGGCGCTGCGGCGCCTTGGCCCAGCCGGGGAACGGCTGGCCGGCCAGGTTGCGCGCGAGGCGGATGCGCGTGCTGAGCACGACGGCCTGCGCCCCGGAGGCGCGGGCCGGGTCCTGGTCGTCGGCGAGGATCTCCTGGAGGGACATGGTCAGGCGGGCTTGAGGGCGGTCTCGAGGGCCGCGACCTCGTCGCGGAACCGCGCGGCGGCTTCGTAGTCCTCGGCGGCGACCGCCGCGGCCAGCGCGGCGCGGGCCGCGACGAGACGTTGGCGGAGCCGGCCGACGGGCGCGATGCCGGCCGGGGCCCGGCCGACATGGGCGGTCTCGTGCTGGACCTTCGTCAGGAGGGGGCTGAGCGCGCCGCCGAAGGTCTCCCAGCAGGCAGGGCAACCGAGGCGGCCGCGTTTGCGGAAATCAACGTCGGTGAAGCCGCAATGCGGGCAGACGAGCTCGGCGGCCGGCCCCGGCGCCTGGAGGGCGTCGGCGAGTTGGAAGACGGCCGGATCGACCGCCCCGCCCTTCCCCGCGCAGGCCTCGCAAAGATGCACCTTCGTGACCTTGCCCCCGACCACCTGGGACAGGTGGACCGTCGCGACCTCGGCGCAGAGCGAGCACTGGAGCGGCTGGGACATCTCCCTCGCAGGAAAGGGCGGGAAGCCGGGATGGCAAGGGCAAGCGGGGGCGGGGTTTGACTTCACGGGCGGCGGGGGCTTGATGGGAGGCCGTCCGATGTCCTCGAAACCTCGCATCGTCATCACCGGCCTGGGCCTCACCGCTCCCAACGGCAACTCGCTGGCCGAGTTCCGCGCCAACCTGCTCGCCGGCAAGGCGCGCATCGCCGAGATCGACGTCCGCCACATGGGCCGCCAGCCGGCCGGCGTCTGCGACTTCGACGCGACCAAGTGGCAGAAGCGGAAGGAAATCCGCAACGGCACCCGGGTCGGCTCCATCTCCATCTATTGCGCCCGCGAGGCGCTGGGCGCCGCCGGCCTCGACTGGGACCGGGTCGACAAATCCCGCGTGGGCGTCTACCTCGGCATCACCGAGCACGGCAACGTCGAGACGGAGAACGAGATCCACAACATCTCGCAGTTCGGCAACGACACCAAGTACTGGACGCACCACCACAACCCCCGCACCGTGGCCAACAACCCGGCGGGGGAGGTGACGATGAACCTCGGCATCACGGGCCCGCATTACACGATCGGCGCGGCGTGCGCCGCGGGCAACGCCGGGCTGATCCAGGCGGCGCAGATGCTGCAGCTCGGCGAGGTCGACCTGGCGTTCGCGGGCGGCGTGTCCGAGTCGATCCACACCTTCGGCATCTTCGCCGGCTTCAAGAACCAAGGCGCGCTGGCGCAGCATGCCGACCCGAACCAAGCCTCCCGCCCGTTCGACAAGGACCGCAACGGGATCGTCATCTCGGAAGGCGGGGCCGTCTACGTGCTCGAGCGCCTGGACGACGCGCTGGCCCGCGGGGCGCGCATCATCGCCGAGATCGCCGGGTGGTGCATCAACTCCGACGCGACGGACGCGGTGCTGCCCAACCCCGAGCGGCAGACCGAATGCGTGCGGCTCGCCCTCGCCCGCGCGGGGATGCGGCCGAACGACATCCACATCGTCTCGACCCACGCCACGGCCACCGCCCTGGGCGACGTCCAGGAGTGCACCGCCCTGCGCACCGTCTTCGCCGGCTGCCCGGACACCCGGATCAACAACACCAAGAGCTTCATCGGCCACTGCATGGGGGCCGCGGGCGCCCTGGAACTCGCGGGCAACCTGCCCTCGTTCGAGGACGGCTGGGTGCACCCGACCATCAATATCGGGGAAATCGACCCGGAATGCGCGCTGCCGGGGCTCGTCGTCAACCAGCCGGTCAAGGTCGGCCAGATCACGGCCATCCTGAACAACTCCTTCGGGATGCTGGGCATCAATTCCGCCCTCATCGTGAAGAAATATGGGGTTGCCTGACGGGGTTCGGGTGGTTGAAACATACCCCTGAACCTATGACGAAGGAAGACATCAAGCAGGTCGTGCTGGACATCATCGCCGACATCGCGCCGGACGAGGATCTCTCGGCCGTCAAGCCGGAGGTCCGCCTCCGCGACCAGCTGTCCCTCGACTCGATGGACTTCCTGGACATCGTCATGGAGCTCCGCAAGAAGCACGGCATCGAGGTCCCCGAGGCCGACTACGTGCAACTGGCCTCCTTGGATTCCTGCGCGGAATACCTGCTCCCGAAGTTCCTGGCCAAGGGCGCCAAGTAAGCCCGGCCCGCCCGCGGACGGAACTACCGGCCGCGCCCGGTGTTCTAGATTTGCCCCGCCTTCCGGCGGAGGTCATATTTTCCCTGTGAGACCCCTCCTCGCCCTCCTGCTGCTCTGCGCCGGCCTCGCCCAGGCCGAGACCATCCAGCTCCGCAAGAACGGCAACGTGGTCGCCTTCGAGTACATCACGCAGGACGAGGACACCATCACCGTCCAGCTCCCCGGCAAGGACACCGTCCTGACCTACAAGTGGGAGGACCTGGACCAGGACTGGATCAAGAAGAACCAGCCCAAGGTCTGGGCTGAACGCCAGCTCCTGATCAAGCCCGAGGAGACGACCGAGAAGAAGATGGAGAAGGACAAGGAGGCCGACTCCGACCCCTTCGCCAAGGAGCTGCCCCCGCCGGACCTCAAGACGCTCGTCAAGAACCTCGCCGCCGCCATGACCGACGGCCTCAAGGGCATCCCGACCTCCTCGATCGACGCCCTGTGCAAGGAGGCCGACATCGAGGAATCCGCCTTCTGGAAGGGCTACGACGAGCTGAAGAAGGCGGGCAAGGTCGCCGGGGCGACGAAGTCCGCCGAGGTCGCCGACAAGACCGAGGCGAAGGACATGGAGAAGCCCGAGAAGGATTCGACCAAGGAGAAGAAGCCCGTCGCCAAGTCCTCCGCCGCCGCCAAATCCGGCGCCGCCAACCGGGCCAAGGAGGCCCAGGCGAGCTCCCAACGCTCCGCGGAGAACAAGGCCCGCGAGGAAGCCGTGAAGAAGGACCTGGAGAACGACGTGCGGGCCTTCAACGGGCTCGGCTACCTGCGCATGCTCACGGAGAACGGCCCGCGCGCCCGCCTGACCTGGGCCATCCTGCGCCGCGCGGCGGAAGACCGCCGGACCCTCGTCGCCAGCCTGCGGAAATACGAGACCCAGGCCGGGCAGATCGCGGAGAAGGCCGACATCAAGGACAAGGGCGAGGCCCTGGCCCTCAAGAAGACCATCGCCAACGCGGCCGACTCGCTCGAGAAGGTGACGCGGGAGTCGACCGCCATGGATGGCCGCCTGCAGGGCGACTGCCAGTCCCTGCTGCTCAAGATCACCCCCGCGCTGGGCAAGTAAGCCCGCCAAACCGGACCGGCCGCCTTCGCGAGAAGACGGCCGGTGGTTTAATGGTGGAGCCTATCGGGCTTGAACCGACGACCTCTTGCATGCCATGCAAGCGCTCTACCAACTGAGCTAAGGCCCCTTGAAAAGGGAGGATGAACAAAGATGCGGTCAGGGGGAGGGTCAACGCTTTTTTCGGGTCGGACCGCCAATAACACGTTGCCAAGCGAACTTCCCGCCGTTGCCTTCGTTTTGTGGAAGATTCCGCCGACACCCCCCCTCCGCCCGAACCAGGCGCTTCCCGGGGTCTGCGCGTCGAAGCCGAGTTCATCGAAAGCCTCCCGGTCGCCCACTGGGAAGGTGACATCGTGCTGGTGGAGTCCCTCAAGGCCGCCGAGAAAGCGGTCGCCCAGCTGGCCAAGGAACGGGTGCTGGGCTTCGACACGGAGACCCGCCCGGTCTTCGGTCGCCCTTCCTACATCTTCAAGGTCCGCGACCGCGGGGGCCGGGCCGACAAGGTGATCGCGGCGGAGAGCAAGGCGAGCCGCGAGCTCGGCCACCTGATGCGCGGCAAGAGCATCGAGGAATCCTACCTCTGGGTGAACGGCAAGGCCTCCTTCCCGGGCCATTACGTCCGCGCCGGCGACACGATCGAGATCGAGCCGCCCAAGAACCTGCCCGCGATCCTGCAGCTCGCCGGCGAGCACTGCGTCTACATCTTCCGCCTGCACGGCCCGATGCGCCAGCCGCTGCTGCACTGCGGCGGCCTCGCTCCCGTCTTCCCGCTGCTCTGCAACCCGCGCCAAGCCAAGGTCGGCGTGGCCGTGCGCGACGACGTGAAGAACCTGCAGGCCCGCGCGCCCTTCGACAGCCGGGGCTTCATCGACATCGCCGACTTCACCAAGAAGGCCGGCATCGAGAACACGGGCCTGCGCGCCCTCGCCGCCCATTACCTGAACCGGCAGATGAAGAAATCCAAGAAGGTCCAGACGTCCCACTGGGACGAGGAGCTCCAGGACAACCAGATCCAGTACGCGGCGAACGACGCCTGGTACAGCCGCGAGCTCTTCCTTGAGCTCGAGAAGCGCGGCATCGCCCCGCGCTTCGAATAAGCGGGGCCGCCGATGGACGCCGCCGACCAAGCCCGCGCGCTCGGCCTGGAGGGCACGCGGCGGCACCTCTTCCTCTGCGTGAAGTCGTCGGCGCAGGCCTGCTGCGCCGGCGAGCTCGCGGCGCGGTCCTGGGATTTCCTCAAGGCCCGCCTGAAGGAACTGGGGCTCTCCGAGCAAGGCGGCGTGCAGCGCACCAAGGCGGATTGCCTGCGCGTGTGCGTCCAGGGTCCGGTCGCGGTGGTCTACCCGGAAGGCGTCTGGTATCGCGACTGCACCCCGGCGAACCTCGAGCGGATCATCCAGGAGCACCTGCTCGGCGGCCGCGTCGTGGCGGACCTGCGTTTCGCCGGGCCTACTTCTTCGTAGGGTCCTTCGGCCCAGGCACGTCGAGTTTCTGGTGCAAGGCCCGGAGCTTGGCCTGCAAGTCGGCGTAAGGCACGGCCTGCACGGGATCACCCGCGCGCGCGGCCATCGCCGCGGCGACCCCGGCGGACTCGCCCAGGATCATCCAGACCGGCTCCATGCGGATCGACGTCATGGCGATGTGGCTCGCCGAGACGCACACCGGGACGAGCAGGTTCGCGCACTGGTCCGCCTTGGGTCGGATCGCCCGATAGGGGATCCGGTAGATGCCGCGATGCTCCGTCCCGAGGTAGAGCATGGAGTAGTAGCCCCCCATCAACGCCACCTTACCCCCGAGCGGGACGGTCGCGTAAGGCCATTCGTCGACGCCATAGGAAGCCAGGCCGACGGAGTCCGCGGGCGTCCCCTTCCCTTCCAGGTCCTTCTGCGTGACGACGTAATCGGAGACCATGCGCCGGGCCTCGCGGACGTAGAGTTGGTGCGGGTAGCCGCGGGTATCGTCGAAGATGCCCTTGGCCAGGCCGACCGAACGCGCGAGCTCCCGCTGCTTCTCCGGCACGGCCGGATCCGTCCGCAGGAAGTGGGTCATCCCGCGGACGAAATCCTGCTGCGCCTTCCAGATCCGGGCCCGGGTGGCGTAGTCGCCGTCCGGGTAGCCGGCGTTGCTGCCGTAGTTCGTGGGCGCGAACAGCGCGCGGGCGAGGTTACCGGCGCCGCCGGAGAAAACGCGGCCGCCGCTCGGCTCCCACCCGTCGACCTTCCCGCGCATCACGCGGCCGGCGAGGATGTCCACGCCTTGCCGGAAGGCGCGGCGATACAGCTCGAACTGCCTCGGGTCGTAGCCCTCCGGCGGGTCGATGGGCAGACGGTCGCCCTTGAACGTGAACTTCCAACGGAAGCCGTAGCCCATCGTGAGCTGGTCCGCCGCCCCCACCGGGGCCACCGGCGTGTCCTGCAACAACGGCAGCAGCCCGCTGGCCGGGTCGCCGGGCGTCACGTAGGGGTCGATCGCGTAGACCGACATCGGCGGCTGCGCGCCCGCGAGCGACTCGCCGTAGGCCTCCCGCGACTCGCGGCCGAAGGCGTAGGTCACCCCGGCGCGCGCCATCAGGTCGCCTTCGTAAGAGCAATCGATGAAGACCTTGGCCTGAATCACGCGCGCCGCGACCTGCGTCGGCTGCGCCGGCGGACAACCGGTGGCGTCGAACGGTGCCCGGTCCAGGGTGATGGCACGGATCCGGCCACCCGTCTTCTCCACGGCGCTGACGCGGTGGTCGTAGATCACGGGGATCCCCGCGTCGGCCAGCATCTTCACGAAGGTCGCGCGATACTGCGGGTCCTCGAAGCCCTGCTTGAGGATCGGGCGGGTGGAGCCGCTGACGGCCTCCTCGCGGCCCCAGTCGACGTGCATCAGCCCGCCGCCGGTCATCCCGCCCAGCCAGCGACTCGGCTCGACCACGACGACCTTGGCGCCTTCCTGCGCGGCGGCGCAGGCGGCCATCACCCCGCTGGCGTTCCCGACGTACACGCAGACGTCGAAGGCGTCGTTAGCCTCGGCCGCGGGTAAGCGCGCGGCCCACACGCCGGCCCCGAGCGCCGCGGTCTGGCGGAGAAAATCCCGGCGGTGATGACGAAGCCCGCTCATCGCAGCGCGGAGAGACGGCGGCGCGCCTCCGCGAGAAGCTCGTCGTAGATGGCGGTGGCCCGGTCATGCATGACCGCTCGCTCCTCCTGACTGGCCGCCTCCCAGCGCTTATCAAACTCCTCCATTTCGCGGGCGAGCCCTTTCCACGGCGACTCCTCCAACATCTTGTCCAAGGCTTCCTCGGCCCGCTGGGAGAACCCGAACAGCCGGCGCTCGTCGGCCAGACCGACCTCCCGCGCGAAGACCTTGAGCTCATCGACCTTGACCTTGCCCAAGTCGTCGAGGGCGGTCGGCCCCAGTTCGGGCGCATCCGGCAACACATTGCCGGCTTCATCCAGCTGAAGCTTGGCCGAACTGCGCACCGGCTGTCCGGTCTTCGTCCGGATCGTCTTGGCGGCGGTGGCGCGGGCGACCTCGCCGGACCGGGTGAGGCCCGCGTGTTGCCGACCGAAGAATGCCAACGCGCCAAGGACCAGGGCGACGACACAGCCCAAGCCAAGCAGGAAGCCGGAGCGGACCTCGCGGTCGGGCGGGGATTCCTGGGACATGACGAGACCTTAACCGCGAGGCCCCGCGAGCAAAGCCGAAACACCGGGACGTTGACCCCGGACATCCCGTCCCCTAAGCCCGCGCCATGGACCTCGCCCCCGCCGCCTACGCGCTGCTCTTCGCGGCCGGCCTGTCGGGCGGCTTCATCGACGCCATCGCCGGAGGCGGCGGGCTCATCACCGTGCCGACCCTGCTCTGGGCGGGCTTGCCGCCGCAGCTCGCGCTCGGCACCAACAAGGCGCAGAGCTCCTGCGGCACGATCCTCGCCGTGAGCCGTTACGCCCGGGCCGGACTCGTCAGCTGGGGCGAAGTCCGGCTCGCCGCGGCGCTCTCGTTCCTCGGCTCGATGGCGGGCGCCTGGACGGTGGGTTTCATCGGCAACCAGGCCCTCCGTCGCGTCATCCCATGGATGCTGCTCGCCGTCGTGATCTATGTCGCCCTGAGTCCGCGACTCGGACAGGGCGCGGCGAAAGCCCGCCTGGACGCCAGCCTCTTCGCCTGGCTCTCCGGCCTCTCGCTCGGGTTCTACGACGGGTTCTTCGGCCCCGGCACCGGCGCGTTCTGGATCCTCGCGCTGGTCACGCTGCTCGGGCAGGAACTCACGCGGGCCAACGCCTTCACCAAGGTCGTCAACCTCGCGAGCAACCTCGGTTCGCTCCTCGTCTTCGCGGCCCACGGGCAGGTCGCTCCCTGGGTCGCCCTCGCCATGATCGCCGGCCAGCTCATCGGGGCGCGCCTCGGCTCCGGGCTCGTGCTCAAGCACGGCGCCGGCCTCATCCGCGGCGTCTTCCTCGCGGTCGTGCTCGGGCTCGTGGTCAAGCTGCTCTGGCCGGCCTGAGCGATCGGGATCGGCTCACTTCAGCGCCTGCTCGATCGCCGCCTTCAGCTCCGCGGAGTCCGGCTCGACGTCGGATTCGAAGCGGGCGAGCAGCTTGCCGTCGCGCGAAACGAGGAACTTGTTGAAGTTCCAGGTGACGGGACCGGGCCGGCCGGCCTCCTTGCCGGTGAGGGCGGCGAACAACGGGTGGGCGCCGGCGCCTTGGACGGAGACCTTGGCGAAGAGCGGGAACGTGACGTTGAAACGGGTGCTGCAGAACTTGCGGATCTCCGTCTCGGTGCCGGGTTCCTGGCCGCCGAAGTCGTTGCAAGGGAAACCGGTGACGACGAGGCCCTTGTCCAGGTAGGCCTGGTGCAAGGCCTGCAGGCCGGCGTATTGGCGGGTGTAGCCGCAAGCGCTGGCGACGTTGACGATGAGCACCGCCTTGGCCTTGAGGGCGCCCAGCGTGGTGCCGTGACCGTCGATATCCTTGACGGGGATGGCGAGGAGATCGGGGACGGCGGCGTGGGCGGTGTTCATCAGGAAAAGGGCGGCGAGGAAGGCGAGGGAGCGCATGGGATGACTTCAGCCAAAGGCTTTCCGGCGCCTTGGCAAACGTCCCCGCCGGGACCGGAACTTATTCACAGCGGGCGGGGTCGATTGACCGCCCTCCCCCATCGGCTAATCCATCTTAATCGACCCCACGGCCACCCCATGCCCATCCCATTCCGCACCTTCTGCCTGTGGCTGTCGACCGCATTGACCGCCTGGGCCGCCCCGACCCCGATCTTCGATGGTCGCAGCCTGACCGGCTGGGAGGGCGACACGACGGCCACCTGGCGGGTGGTCGATGGCTGCATCGAGGCCGGCAGCCTGGAGCGCAACCAGCCGCGCAACGAGTTCCTGGCCTGGCGCGAGGAACTCGGGAATTTCGACCTGACGCTACGTTGGCGGATCGAGGGCACGAAGGGCTTCGTGAACGGCGGCGTGCAGCTGCGTTCGCGACGCGTACCTTTCCACCACGAGATGGTCGGCTACCAGGCCGACCTCGGGGCGGGCTACGACGGCGGGCTCTACGACGAGAGCCGGCGCAACCGCTTCCTGGCCCAACCCGATGCCGCGACCAAGGCGAAGGCGCTGAAGCCGACGGGCGAGTGGAACACCTACCGCATCCGGGCCGAGGGCCCGCGCATCCAGGTCTGGCTCAACGGCATCCAGACCGTCGACTACGTCGAGACCGACCCGTCGATCCCGCTGACCGGCCAGGTCGCCGTGCAGATCCATGGCAACGCCTTCTCGGTCGTGCGTTACAAGGACATCGTGCTCGAGAAGCTGCCGGATTCGCCGGCGGGGCCCGCCGTGGAGCCGACGACCGCCCCCGCACCGGTCGCCGCGGGGGCCGGCCCGACCACCGAACCGCTCTTCAACGGACGCGACCTCACGGGCTGGGGCGGCGAGGCGGCGGCCAGCTGGTCGGTCATCGACGGCGCGTTGACGAGCAACGGCATCCCGCAACCGCGCGGCAGCTGGCTGCGCACCGACCGTGAGCTGGAGAACTTCGACCTGACGTTCAAGGCGCGCACGCAAGGAAGAGTGGGGACGGGCCTGTTCTTCCGCAGCGCGGTGGAACCGGGCAAGTCGATCCTCGGTTGGCAGCTCGACATCGGCCCGGGCCTCGATGGCGGCCTTTACAAGGAAGGCCCCAAGGGCGGCCTGATCTCCTACCCCGACAAGGCCAAGGCGAACGCCGCGGCCAAGCCGGGCGAATGGAACGAGTATCGGCTCCGCGCGGAGGGTCGGCGCCTGCGCACCTGGGTCAACGGCATCGCGATGCAAGACCACGAGGAGAAAGGGCCGCGAAGGAGCCGCGGGGCGATCGCGTTGGAACTCTCGCCCGGCAGCAGCGGCCGCGCCGCGTTCAAGGATTTCAAGCTCGAGACCCTGCCGGATACGCCCGAGTCGCCCGAGGAGCCTTCCACGGAGGGACCGGTGGGCCGGATGACCGGGCACCTCGCGCTCCGGGCCCGCCCCGCCCCGTTCCAAGACGGGCGCTTCACCGCGACGGCCGACGACGTGGTGGTGCTCACCGGTCCGGAAAACCTGGTCCTCGAACAAGGCCAAGGCCATCTGGAGGCCCTGCTGACCGCCCGGCTCGGGGCCGCGACGCCCCGGTTCCGCCACCTGGGCTGGGAAGGCGATACGGCGTTCCGCCAGAACCGGATGATGGAGTGGGGCGATTGGCACGCGAATCTCCGCGGCGCCGGCGCGACGACGGTCTTCGCGTGGTTCGGCCAGGTGGAGGCGCTCGACCCGACGCGCACGCCCGAGGAGTTCGCGGCCGCCTACGAGAAACTGCTGCAGGAGTTCGCGCAAGTCACGCCGCGCGTGGTGGTGCTCGGGCCGACGCCGTTCGAAAAACCCCTGGACCCGCGGGTCCGCGACAACACCGGACTGAACCCCCGCCTGGTCCGCTTCGCGGGCGCGGCGGAGGCGATCGCGCGCCGCCACGGTTTCCTCTACGTGGACCTGCTCGGTCTCCGGGCCCCGGCCGGGGAGACGCTCACGCGGGACGGGCTGCACTTGACCACGACCGGCGCCCGACTCGTGGCCGCCGCGGTCGCCGACCGGCTGACGCCGGGGAGCGCGCAGCCGGACGAGACCCTGCGCGCCGCGATCGTCACGAAGAACCGGCTGTGGTTCGATACCTGGCGGTGCATGAACTGGGCCTTCGCCTACGGGGATCGGACCACGCAGCCTTTCGCGAAGGCCGCGCCCAACCACCCGAGCTTCGTCGAGGAGATCCGGCAGTATCAACCCATGCTGGCCCACGCCGACGCGGTCATCCGGGCCCGCGTCACGGGCCAGGCGAGCCCGGCGCCGCCGCCCGCGCTCCCCGAACGCGCCGACCCGCCCGCCCCGTCACCCGCCGAACAGCTGGCCGGCTTCAAGGTGCGCCCGGGCTTCCGGGTGAACCTCTTCGCGGATGAATCCCTCGGCGTGATCCGGCCGGTGCAGATCCGCTGGGACGAACGCGGGCGGCTGTGGGTCGCCTGCACGCCCGCCTACCCGCAGCTGCAGCCAGGCGAACACGGCAAGGACTTCATCCTCGTGCTCGAGGATAGCGACGGCGATGGCCGGGCCGACAAGTCCTGGCGCTTCGCGGAAGGCCTGACCATGCCGCTGGGCTTCGAGTTCGCCCCCGGGGAGGCCGGCGGGGGGCTCTACGTCGTCGAGAGCACGCAACTGGTGCATCTGCCGGACCGGGACGGCGACGGCAAGGCCGACGGGCGCGTCACGATCCTGAGCGGCTTCGGTACCGGCGACACGCACCAGGACGCGAACTCGCTGCGTTGGGGACCGGATGGCTGCCTGTGGTTCACCCAAGGCTACCACATCTGGTCCTACGTCGAGACGCCTTACGGGCTCACGGAACTCAACCGCAGCGGGATCTGGCGCTTCAACCCGCGCACGCTGCGGCTGGACTCCTTCCTCAACGAAAGCGCGGCGGGCTTGAACTGCTGGGGCACGGCCTGGGACGACCAAGGCCAGATGTTCCATGGCAGCGGCGCCGATACCCCGCTCTGGCATTCCACGCCCGGCCTGGTCCCGACGTTGCATCCGCGGCCTTTGCCCACGGCGCTGGCGCACTCCCGCGGCAAGAGCATGGAGCCCGAGATCCTCGGCAGCTCGCACTTGCCGGAGGAACTGCGCGGGGTGCTGCTGAAAAGCACCTATTTCACCAGCCAGGTGCAACTGTATCGGCTCCGCGACCAAGGCTCGAGCTTCCGCACCGAGGAGCTCGGCGACCTCCTCGCGGGCGGCAAGGAGTTCCGTCCGGTGGAGACGCGCGTCGGGCCCGAGGGCGCGATCTACGTGGCCGACTGGCTCAACCCGGTGATCGGCCATTACCAGGCGAGCTACCGCGACCCCCGGCGCGACCAATCGCACGGCCGCATCTGGCGACTCACGGCGGAAGGACGCCCGCTCGTGCCGCGACCGGCCCTCGGTGACCTCGGGGCGGGCGCGCTCATCACGCGGCTCGCGTCCCCTGAACGCTGGGAACGCGACGCCGCTAAATTCCGCCTCTACCGGCTCCCGGCCGCGGAGGTGCTACCGGCCCTGCGCTCGGTCGACCTCGCCCAGGCGACGCCGGCGATGCTCTACGAGCTCAGCGGGGTGTTCGCCGCCCATGAGCAACCGAGCGCGGCCCTGGTGAAACGCCTGCTGGCGGCCGACGACTTCCGCTACCGCGCCTGGGGCGCCGGGTTGCTCGCCGGCTGGGGCGCCGCGTTGCCCGAGGCGCGGGCCCTGCTCCGCCAAGCCGTGCGCGACCCGCACCCGCGCGTGCGGATGGCGGCGGTGGTGGCCTGTGGCTGGGCTCCGTCGACGTGGGGCGCCGAAGCCGTGCAGATCGCCACCTTGGCCTTGGACCAGCCGCTCGATGCCGCCCTCGAACATGCGCTGACCCAGGCGATCCACGCCTTGGCGCCGGCGTGGCAAGCCGCCGAGGCGAAGGGCAAGCTCGGGCTGGAACAGCGCCCTGAAGCCCTCGCCCGACTCTACACCACGATGGGTCAAACGGACTCGATGGCCAAGTTGAAGGCCTTGGCCGAACGACCCGGACTCACCGCGGAGGCCCGGCTCAAGGTCCTCGCCGTGCTCATCCGGACGGGCGCGGCGGTCGAAGCCGAGTTCGCCCTCCGGCAGGAACCGAACAACGCGGCCTTGGCCGACGCATGGGTGGCGACGGCCCGCCTGCGGCCCGCCCTCGACTACGGGACGCTCGTCCGCGCCTGGCTCGCCCGTCCGGAACCTTTCGCGCAAGCGACCGCCTGCCGGATCATCGCGGTGAGCAACAAAGACTACGGGTCGCTGCCGCGGCTGGAGGCTTGGCTGGCCGAGGGGACCGCCCCGGAGGTCCGCCTCGCCGCCATCTCCGCCTACGCTCGCCTGCGCAAAGCCGAGTCGTCGCCGCGCCTCGCCCCATTGCTCGACGCGGCGGACCCGACGGTGCGGGCCGTCGCCCTCGCGGCGCTCGCCCCGCATGCACCCGCCGTCGTCGCGGAACGCAGCGCGGTCTTGCTCGACGCTTGCCGGGACAGCGCGGAAGCGGGCCCGCTGTTCGGCCCGCTGCTCGAACTCAAGGCCGGCCCGGCGCTCCTCGCCCAGGCGCTCACCCAACGGCCGCCCAAGGCCGCGACCGCCCGCCACGCGCTGCAATGGATGGCGCAGGTCGGCCGCGACGACGAAGCCGTCCGCCGCGCCTTGCAGGCCGCGGCCGGCGTCCACGAGACCCTCGGGGCCTACGACCCCGCGCTCGTCGCCCAGCGGGTGGCCGCGGCGCAGGCCACGGGCGACGCCAAGCGAGGCGAGGCCCTCGTGAAATCCGCGGCGCAAGCCTGTCTGGCCTGCCACAAGATCGAGACGACGGGGGGCGTCATCGGCCCGGACCTGAGCGCCATCGGCCGGGCGATGTCCCCCGAGGCCATCGTCGAATCCGTGCTTTGGCCCAAGCGCCAGGTCAAGGAAGGCTACCTGCTCACGCAAGTGGCCACGAAGGATGGCCGCGCGCTGCAAGGCTACCGCGTCGGCGAGACCGCCGACCAGCTGACCTTGCGCAACTTCGCGATCGGCGGCCTGGAGATCATCGCCAAGGCGGACATCGCCGCCCGCTCCGACGTCGGCTCGCTCATGCCGGACGGCCTGACCGCCGGCCTGAATTCCCAGGAACTCGCCGACCTCTTCCGCTACCTCTTCGAACTCGGCAAATAAAACGGCGGCTGGGCTTGCCTCCGTCCGCCGACCCCTACCGTGGGCGGGATGGAGTTGCATGATCGCATCCGGGACCACATCGCCCCGGCCCGGGCCCGCCTGCTGGCGCACCCGCTCTACGGCCGGATGCGCGACCTCGGGGAGGTCCGCGTCTTCATGACCTCCCACGCCTTCGCCGTCTGGGATTTCATGTCGTTGCTCAAGCGGCTGCAGCGCGACCTCACCTGCGTGTCGGTGCCGTGGGTGCCGGTCGGCGACGCGGAGGTGCGCTACCTCATCAACGAGATCGTCTGCGGCGAGGAGTCCGATGTCGACCCGGAGGGTGGCCGGATCAGCCACTTCGACCTCTACCTCCGCGCGATGCGCGCGGCCGGCGCCGAGGACGCGCCGGTGCGCGCGCTGGTTTCAGCCGTCGCGGGCGGGACCGGTTTCGCCGAGGCCCTGCGGGCGGCGAATCCCCCGGCGGGCGCGGCGCAGTTCACGACGGCGACGCTGCGGCTGGCCGTCGATGGCCAGCTCCACGAAGTCGCGGCGGCCTTCACCTACGGCCGCGAGGACCTCATCCCGGAGATGTTCCTGGGCGTGGTGCGCCGCCTGGACGCCGACCACCCCGGCAAGCTCGGGGTCTTCCGCTACTACCTCGAGCGGCACATCGAGGTCGACGGTGGTCATCACGGCGAGATCGCCCGCCGCATGACGGCCTTGCTCTGCGGGAATGACCCGCGCAAGGCGGCCGAAGCCGCGGACGCCGCCAAGGCCGCGATCGACGCCCGCCTGGAGCTCTGGGACGATATCCACCGGCGCCTGCCCGCCGGCGGCGCCTAACGACGCGGCTCCTTCAGACCCGCGGCATAGGCCTCGAAGACGAGCTTGATCTGGTCGCGGACGCGGCGGAACTCGGCGCGGATCTCCTCCGGGGTGCCGGTCGCGTGCGCGGGATCGCTGAAGCCCCAGTGATGACGGTTCAGCTGGCCGGGGAAGACCGGGCAGACCTGATCGGCGTTGCCGCAGACCGTGATGACGGTCGCGACGGGGCGGTTGAGGAATTCGGAGAGGTGCTTGGAGTGGTGGCCGGTGGCGTCGAGGCCGATTTCCTGGAGGACCGCGAGGGCCTCCGGGTGGACGTAGCCGGCGGGCTTGGAGCCGGCGCTGGCGACCTCGATGATATCGCCGGCGGCGCGACGGAGGATGGCTTCGGCGAGGTGGCTGCGGCAGGAATTACCGGTGCAGAGGATGAGGACCAGGGGTTTGCTCATGGTAAAAGGTTCAGCAGCAACCGCTGCCGGCCTTGCAGGCGTTCGGCACGCAGACCTCGGGCGCGAGGCAATCGGCCTTGAGCGCGCCGAGGAGGAAGACGCGCTCGCCGCCTTCGACGACCGAGCCGACCACGGGGAAGACCGTCAGGAGCGGAAAGTCGTGCTCCACCTCGAGGGGGAGGTCGGTCGAGCCGAGCAGGGCGACGCCGCGGTCCAGGACCTGCAGGGCCTTGGCGCAACCGACGCGGTGGTCGGTGTCGTCCGCCGCCCAGAGCTGGAGCCGGGCCGACGCCTGGGTCCGGATCGTGCCGCCGCAATCGATGAAACGCTTCTCGACCCGCGCGACCTCGGTGAGGTGGAGATGGATCGGGGTGAGCCCGCCGGTCGGCAGCCGGAAACGCAGCCCCAGGGCCGGCGCCAAGGCGAGGGCCTGGCGGAATTCGGCGAACGTGAGAGGCTGGGCTTGGAAAAGGGCGGCCATGTCCGGGAAACATCGTCGCATCGTCCGGCAGGGTCAAGCAATGGGGCGTCGCTAAGCCTTGGCGGTAGGGCGGAAACCCGCCTAGGCTGGGAAACCCTTTCGTCATGCCCTCCCGCCTACTCGCCCTGCTCGCGGCCATCGCCCTGCCCTTCCCGCTCCGCGCCCTCGACCTGCACGTGGCGGCGGACGGCGACGATGCCTGGTCGGGCAAGCTCGCCCGCCCGAATGCCGCGCGCACCGACGGCCCGCTGGCCTCGCTCGAGGGCGCCCGCCTCGCCGTGCGTCGCCTGCCACGCCCGCTCACGGAGCCCGTCCAGGTCGTCTTCGCGGCCGGCACCTACCGCTTGGCCAAGACCGTCGCCTTCGACGACGCCGATGGCGGCGACCCGGCCCATGCCATCGCCTACGTCGCGGCGCCGGGCGCCGACGTGGTGCTCTCCGGCGGACGCGAGCTGCCGGCTTTCCAGCCGGGCAAAGGCGGGCGGTGGGAACTGCGCACGCCGGCGGGCACGGAGACGTTCGAGCAGCTCTGGGTCGGCGACCGCCGGGCCACCCGGGCGCGCTCCCACGGGCAAGGCTACGCTTTCCTGCGCGGGATGGAGAGCGAGAGCAAGGCCGGCGGCGACCGGAAGACCGGCGAGACCTTCCGCCAGAAGCTACGCGTCGACCCGAGGGACCTGCAGGGTTTCGCGGAGGTCTCGGAGACCGAGGCCCGGGACGCGGTGGTGAACTTCTACCACAAGTGGGACAACACCCGGCGGCGCGTGGAGACGGTGGATCCGACCCAGGGCGCGTTCACGGTCGTCGGCGGGGCGACCAAGCCGCATAACACCCTCGATCACCTGACCGGCTTCGTGATCGAGAACCTGCCGACCTTGCTCGACGAGCCGGGCGAATGGTTCCTCAGCCGCGCCGGCCAGCTCACCTACCTGCCCCGCCCCGGGGAGACGCCGGCCGCGAGCCGCGCGACCTACCCGGTGCTCGGGAAGCTGCTGACCTTCCAGGGCGCGCCCGGACGGCCCGTCGCCCACCTCGAGTTCCGCGACCTGAAGTTCCGCCACGCCAAGGGCGTCGAAACCCTGGCCACCTTCGAGCCGAACCAGGCGGCCGTCGCCCGCGTCGACGGCGTGATCACGCTGGAACAGGCCACGGCGATCCGCTTCCTCGGTTGCGAGCTCGCCCACTTCGGCAGCTACGGCTTCTCGCTCCGCCGGGGCACCCATGACGTCACCCTCGAGCGCTGCCTCATCACCGACATGGGCGCGGGCGGGGTGAAGGTGGGTTCGTTGAACGACGAGGCCAAGGACGAGGACGTGGTGCGCGCGAACCGCGTCCACAACTGCATCATCCGCGACGGCGGGAAGCTCTTCCCCTGCGCGGTCGGCGTCTGGATCGGCTCCGCGGCCGACAACGAGGTCACGCACAACGAGATCTCCGACCTCTTCTACTCGGCGGTCTCCGTCGGCTGGCGCTGGGGCTACGCCCCGAGCCGCGCCAAGCGGAACAAGGTCGAGTGGAACCACCTGCACCACCTCGGGCAGGGCCTTCTGAGCGACATGGGCGGCGTCTACACGCTCGGGCCGTCGGAGGGCACCTCGGTCAGCCATAACCATATCCACCACGTGACCTGCTTCAGCTACGGCGGCTGGGGCCTCTACACCGACGAGGGGAGCACGGGCATCACGATGGAAGGCAACCTGGTCCACGACACGACGGACGGCGGCTTCCACCAGCACTACGGCAAGGAGAACGTGATCCGGAACAACATCCTGGCCTTCGCCGAGGAGTCGCAGGTGGAACGCTCCCGCCAGGAAGCCCACCGCTCCTTCGTCTTCGAACGCAACCTCGTGGTCTACGACCGCGGCGGCCTGCTCGGGCATGAATGGCGCGGCACCCCGGAGAACTACCTGATGCGCGGGAACCTCTACTGGGATTATTCCGGACGGCCCGTGCGCTTCCCGCCCGCGGGCCAGGCCAGCCTCGAAGCCTGGCAGCGGACCGGCCAGGATCTCGGCTCCGTCGTGGCCGACCCGCTCTTCGTGGACGCCGCGAAACGCGACTTCCGCCTGCGGCCCGGCTCGCCGGCCCTGGCGCTCGGCTTCCAGCCGCTCGCGGTGGAGAAGATGGGCGTGATCGGCGAAGCGTGGCGCCAGGTCGCCGCGACCTTCGAGCGCGCGCCCGCCGCGCCGAGGCCCGCCAAGCCGGCGGCCCCCGCGCTGAACCTCCATCAGGATTTCGAAGGCCGGATCGCCAACCCGCAGTACCCCTTCCCCGCCGCGCACGCCAGCCTCAGCCGCATGAACAAGCCCGGCCTGCCCCCGACGCCGGCGGACGGTCCGTCCGACGCGCTCCTGCTCACGGGGGCGCAGGCGTCCGCGGGCAAGCAGAGCCTGCTCTTCCGCGACGCGCCGGGACTACCCGCGGCCTACTTCCCGATGCTGACGTTCGCGCCCAACCACCGCGCCGGCACCAGCACCGTGGCCTTCGACCTCTACCTCGAGCCCAAGGCCTACCTCATCCACGAGTGGCGCACCGCCGGCAACCCGTACGCCACCGGCCCGGTGCTGACGATCAAGGACGGTCGGTTGACCGGCGTCAAAGGGCTGGACCTGGTCGTGCCCGTGAAGCGCTGGGTCCGGCTCGAGGTCGTCGCCGAGCTCGGCCCCGCCGCGCCGAAGACCTGGACCTTGCGCCTGACGCCGAAGGGCGAGGCGACGCAGGAGGTCAAGGGACTGCCATACCGCAGCCCGCAGTTCGACCAGCTCGGCTGGCTGGGCTTCATCAGCAACGCCAACGAGGCGACGGAATTCTACCTCGACGAGCTGGATATCCGCTGCGTCGAGGCGAAGCGTTGACGCTCAGGCCGGCGGCGCGGGAGCGAGGGCGGCGCGCCACGCGAACGCGAGCCAGCCCGCGAGGAGCAGGCCGCCGCCGACCGGCGTCACGGCGCCCAGCCAACGTGGCGCGCCCAAGGCGAGCGCATAGAGCGTGCCGCTGAAGATCGCGGCGCCGAGGGCCCAGAGCCAGCCGGCCGCCCCGCCGCGGAGCGACCCGACGGCCAAGGCGTGGGTCAGGAGGTAGAACGTCGCCGTCTGCCACCAGCCGGCGGCCTCGGGCAGGAGGGCGAAGCGCTCCTTCAAACCATGCGCGCCGAAGGCCCCCAGGGCGACGGCGGTCGCCCCGAGGCACCCGGCGATGAGGCCGCGCCGGTCCACCGGCTCAGGCGCCGGGCTCCGGCGAGCTGCTCTTCTTCTGGGTGAAGACGAGCCCCTTGTCCCCGACCGAGACGATCACCGGCTCCTCCTTGTTGAACTCGGCGCGCAGGATGGACTCGGCGAGCGGGTCCTCGAGCAGGCGTTCGACCGCGCGGCGCAACGGGCGGGCGCCGTACTTCTCGTCCCAGCCGTTCTCGACCAGGTAGCCGCGGGCGGCCTCGTTGACGACCAGCTTGACGCCGAGGTCCAGCAGGCGCTTGGCGACCTTGGCGACCTCGATGTCGACGATCTTCGACATGTGCTCCTTGGCGAGCTGCTGGAAGATGACGATGTCGGTCAGGCGGTTGAGGAACTCGGGTTTGAAGGCGCGCTTCGTCTCGTCCATGATGCGCTCCTTGAGCTTCTCGTAGTCGCGCGTCGAGCTGACGCCGGCGTCGAAGCCCAGCGAGTTGCTCCGCTGGAGCACGTCGGCGCCCACGTTGGAGGTCAGGATGATGATCGTGTTGCGGAAGTCGACGACGCGGCCGAGCGAGTCGGTCAGGCGGCCGTCCTCGAGCGCCTGCAGCAGCAGCTGGATGACGTCGGGGTGGGCCTTCTCGATCTCGTCGAAGAGGACGACGGAGTAGGGCTTGCGGCGCACCTGCTCGGTGAGCTGGCCGCCCTCGTCGTGGCCGACGTAGCCGGGCGGCGAGCCGATGAGGCGGGAGACCGTGAACTTCTCCATGTACTCGGACATGTCGATCTGGATGACCGCCTCGGACTCGCCGAACATGCGTTCCGCGAGCGAGCGGGCCAGCAGCGTCTTGCCGACGCCGGTGGGACCGAGGAAGAGGAAGGAGCCGATCGGTCGGCGCGGATCCTTGAGGTCGGCGCGGGAGCGGCGGAGGGCGCGGGCGATGACCTCGCAGGCGCGTTCCTGTCCGATGACGGCCTTCTGCAGGTCCTGTTCCAGGTCGAGGAGCTTCTGGGTCTCCTTCTTCTCGAGGCGGTTGAGCGGCACGCCGGTCCAGTCGGCCACGATATGGAGCATCTCCTCCTCGGTGACGAGGATGCGCTTCTCGTCGCGCTTCTTGCGCCACTCCTCGAGCATCTTCTCGCGCTTGGCGCGCAGCTTCTTCTCCTGGTCGCGCAGGTTGGCGGCCTCCTCGAACTTCTGGTGGCGGGACGCCTCCTCCTTCTCCAGCACGACGCGGTCGATGTCGGCCTGGGCGGCGTCGAGCTCAGGAGGGAGGTTCAGGGAGCGGATGCGGGCGCGGGCGCCGGCCTCGTCCATGACGTCGATCGCCTTGTCGGGCAGGTGGCGCGCGGTGATGTACCGGTGCGAGAGCCGCACCGCGGCGTCGATGGCCGCGTCGGTGTACTCGCACTTGTGGTGGTCCTCGTACTTCGAGCGGATGCCGCGCAGGATGAGGATGGCGTCCTCGGGGGACGGGTCGTCGACCTTCACGGACTGGAAGCGGCGCTCGAGGGCGGCGTCCTTCTCGATGTGCTTGCGGTACTCGGCGAGCGTGGTCGCGCCGACGCACTGGATCTCGCCGCGGGACAGCGCGGGCTTGAGGATGTTCGAGGCGTCCATCGCGCCCTCGGCCGCGCCGGCGCCGACGATGGTGTGCATCTCGTCGATGAAGAGGATGATGTTCTTGGCCCGCTTGATCTCATCCATCACGCCCTTGATGCGCTCCTCGAACTGCCCGCGGTACTTGGTGCCGGCGACCATCAGCGCGAGGTCGAGGGTGATGACCTTGCGGTCGAGGAGGATCTCGGGGACGACGCCGGAGGCGATCTCCTGGGCGAGGCCCTCGACGATGGCGGTCTTGCCCACGCCGGCTTCCCCGATGAGCACCGGGTTGTTCTTCGTGCGGCGGCAGAGGATCTGGACCACGCGGCGGATCTCCTCCTTGCGACCGATCACCGGGTCGAGCTCGCCGGCCTTGGCCAGCTCGGTGAGATCCCGACCGAAGGTCTTCAGCAGGGAGAGGCGCTCGCCCCGGCCCACGCGACCGCCCTCCTCCCCCGACTTGCGGGAAGGCGGCGGCTCGTCGGACGGCTCCTCGGAGGAAGGCGCGTCCTCGCCGGGCTTGTCGGCGGCCTCGCCCGAGGCGGCGGAGGGATCGATGTCGGCCAGGATCTCCTTGCGGCAGCGCTCCAGGTCGACGTTCAAGGTCAGCAGGACACGGGCGGCGACGCCCTCCCCTTCCTTCAGCAGGCCGAGGAGGATGTGCTCGGTGCCGACGTAGGCGTGACCCAGGCTACGGGCCTCGGTGACGGCGTGCGCCATGACCTTCTGGACGCGGGGGGTCAGCGGGATGGTGTCGGGCTGCTTGGCCTCCTCCGGCCCGGGGCCGACCTGCTTCTCCACCGCGGCGCGCACGTTCTTCAGGTCGAGGCCCATGCGGCCGAGGACGTTGACGGCGACGCCCTCGCCCAGTTTGATCAGGCCGAGCAGGATGTGCTCGGTGCCCACGTAGTTGTGGTGGAAGCGACGGGCTTCGGCCCGGGCCAGCTCCACGACCTTGCGGGCGCGGGGCGTGAAATTGTTGTTCTTGTCCTTGTCCATGGGTCGAAGGTAGCAGGGACTATGCCCGGAGCCGCCGGGGGTTCAAGCGTTCCCCATGGATTGTAAAACGGTCGGTTTGGCCGTTTTGGCCCGGGCGACCGCTCCAGGGTGGGACAAACCTTGGGCGGTCTGTCACGTTCGCCCACCGCCGCCCCTTTTGCCTTTGCCAGCGAGGAAGCCCCGTTGTTTCTTCTCGGCTCACATGGCCAACACCCTGACCGCCGCCGGCCCCGCCCTCCGGAACCTCCTCGCGGAGCTCCGCGGGCGACCTGTCGCCATCCTTGGCCACATGCGTCCCGACGGCGACTGCATCGGCTCGCAGGTCGCCTTGGCGCGCCTTTGCCAAGCCGCCGGGCTCGATGCGATCTGCGTGAACCGGGACCGCGTCCCCCCGAACCTCGCCCCCTACGTGGTCGGCGTGCCCTTCCTGACGGGCGCCGATTACGTCGCCGACGGCCGCGTGGGCATCACCGTCGATTGCGCCGACGCCGCGCGCGTCGGGGAGGAGCTCCTGGCCAAGTTCCCGGCCGGCATCCACGCGAACATCGACCACCACGCCTCCAACCCCGACTACGCCCGGGTGAACCTCGTCGTCCGCGACGCCGCCGCCACCTGTCACATCCTCGCCGCGGCGGCCCTGCAGGAAGGCCTCGCCATCGACGCCGCCACGGCGAAGTGCCTCCACCTCGGGATCCTCACCGACACCGGGCGTTTCTGCTACCGGAGCACCACCGCGGACCTGCTCGCCATCGTGGCGGAGCTCGTCCGCCGGGGCGCCGACCCGGCCGAGGCGAACTTCCGCGTCTTCGAGCAGGAGAGCCGCGGCAAGCTCGAGCTGACCAAGCGCTTCCTGAACACCATCGCCTTCCACGAGGACGGCAAGATCTGCTCCGGCGAGCTCACGCAGGCCGACTACGCGGCGACGGGCACGACCAAGGAGGACAAGGAGGGGCTCGTCGAGTTCCCCCGCTCCGTCGCGGGGGTCGAGATCGCCGTGCTGATGGAGGAAGGCAAGGACGGCATCCGCGGGAGCCTCCGCGGCCGCGACCCGAAGCTCCGCCTGGACCTCTGCGCGGGCAAGCTCAACGGCGGCGGCCACGTGCTGGCGGCCGGCTTCAACATGCAAGGCTGCCGGCTCCCGCAGGACCGCGCCAAGATCCTCGGGATCGTCATCGCCCACTACCGCGAATACTCGGCGAAATGAGCGAGCCCGCCGCCGAACCCGCGGGCGTGCTGCTCGTCGACAAGCCGCGGGGCATCACCTCGCACGACGTCGTGGACAGCGTGCGCCGGCTCTACCGCACCCGTCGCGTCGGCCACGCCGGTACCCTCGACCCGATGGCGACCGGCCTGCTGATCGTGCTCGTCGGCAAGGCCACGAAGGCTTCCGACCAGCTGATGGCGCAGGACAAGGAATACCTCGGCGAAGCCACGCTCGGGATCGTCACCGACACCCAGGATGCCGAAGGCGAGACGCTGGAGACGCGCCCCGTGCCGGCGATCGCCGAGGAACAGGTGCGCGCGGCCCTCGCGTCGATGCTGGGCGACCAGCTCCAGGTGCCCCCGATGCACTCGGCGAAGAAGATCGGCGGCAAGAAGCTCTATGACCTCGCCCGCCAAGGGCTCGAGGTCGCCCGCGAGCCCCGGGCGATCAGCCTCGCCGAGTTCGCGCTGCTCTCCTGGGAAAGCCCCCGCATCAACTTCCGCGTCCGCTGCACCAAGGGCACCTACGTACGGACGCTCGCCTTCGACCTCGGCCGCAAGCTGGGCCCGGGGGCCCACCTCTCGATGCTGCGCCGGACGCGCTCCGGCGGGCTCGACCTCGCCCGGGCCCGCACCCTCCCGGAACTCGGCGCGATGAGCGACGCGCAGCTCGTCGCCGCGCTCATCCCCGTGGCCGAAGCCACCGCCGCCGCATGACCACGCCGGTGCACCTCGCGATCGGCGCCTTCGACGGCGTGCATCTCGGTCATCGGGCCGTGCTCCGCTCCGCGCGCGCGGCCGCCCGGGCCGACGGCGGGATCGTCGGCGTGCTCACC
>Ga0214919_10003490_pt1 | contig 23703 bp, 18 predicted proteins | sample LL1503_MetaG_FD_177994 | JGI IMG/M metagenome (GOLD analysis project Ga0214919, IMG submission 177994) | Freshwater microbial communities from Lake Lanier, Atlanta, Georgia, United States - LL-1503 | ecosystem: Environmental > Aquatic > Freshwater > Lake | place: USA: Georgia | collected... | reverse complement strand
AGCTATGGCAAGGCGGTTTTTGCACTGCGGCACAATTGGCTGTGCGCACTAGTCTTCAAGGATGCCATCCATGAAGTCGAACACGGCTGCCTTATAGAGCCCATGGGCAATGGCCGAGAAGTGATCACAGCCGGGCAATAGGGTGGCTCTGGCCCCACCGATCACATCCGCAAGGCCCCTAGGATCCCCGGCCAGATCATCTCGCGTTCCGGCCACAACCAAGGTTGGTACGCCCAACCGCTCTAGTGCCTCCATATCCAAGCTAGACCTTGGCGACCGGCTACAGGCGGCGAGCGCAAGGCGGTCCTCCCCCTGTTCGTCAGCGAAATGGCGAAAGCTTTGATAGAGGGGATTGCTGATGGTCGATGGATCATCGGCCTCCATGGCCAAGGCCAGCCCATCCGTGCGCTCGGATGGCTCAAGCATCTTGCCCCCAATCCCGCCAAGGATCAGGTTCCAGAACCGGTCGGGGGCCTTGATCGCTGTGGCCAGCGCCACATGGGCCCCCATCGAATAGCCCATCAGATCGACCTTCTGTAGGTCCAGATGGTCCATCAGGGCCAGCACATCCCCGGCCAAGGCCGACCGCTCATAGGCGGCGGGATCATGCGGCTTGGCGCTCTTGCCATGACCGCGCAGATCGAGGGTCACACAGCGCAAGCCCTTATGCTTGACTGCATGGACCCATCCGGTCCGGCCCCAGTTCTCATGGCTATTGGACGAAAAGCCGTGGATCAGCAGCAGTGTATTGACCGGGCCGGGGCCGGTGTCGGTGTAGTGGATATCAAAACCGTCAGATAGGAACTGGGCCATGGGCAGGTCTCTTGAGGACTGTCTTCCCTCAGCCTGACCCAACCTGTTGATCTCGGCAAGGGCTGCACGCTCCTCGGGCGTATTAGCCCCCCTCAGGCGCAGAGCAATCTCTGCAGTCGGCTGAAATGACTTTAGCCCTGCGCCCTCGACCAGACGCCGAAGGGGCCAATCGGCCCTGGCTTCCCCATCGATCGCAGTGAGCGGCAGGACCATAGGCAGGGGATAGGCTTCATAATAGGCTCCCTCTAGGGGCTCCAAGAGGGGCGCAAGGTCATGCGGCGTCAGGGTCGGGGCATCGACGGCCAAGATCAGGGCGCGATCACAGCCCTCGGCGGCCAGCCGCTCGGCCGCCGCCACAATGCCGCTGACCGGACCGGCGTGAGGGCTTGGATCAAGAACAAACGGCAGGCCATAGTCACCCCCTGCGGTCAGAACGCACTTGGCCCCCAGCGCGCGGGCCAGATCGGCCACCCGGTCCACCGCCCTTTGGCCGCCCCAGTCCAGCAAGGCCTTGTCTTGACCCATGCGCGAAGAGGCCCCGCCGACCAATATGACCGCCCCAAGCCGACCCACCTCCGGGATCACCTTGGGCAGGAGTAGGTCCTGCTGCTCTTGAACCAAGGACACCATCCAGCGGCGCACCGCCCTCAGCCGCGCCGTGGTCTTGAGGTCTTGGTGCACCGACATCCAGAACGAGCGCTCGATACGCACTTGACGGGGCAAGACCCGCACGAGACTTGGCATCTGGGCGGCCATGAAGGTGGGCAAGACCCCAAGCCCCGCCCCCGCCAGCACCAACTCCATCTGGGCGCGGATCGACGAGCTCATCAGGCGTGGTCTTAGATCGGGCAGGACCTCATCGAGATATCGCAGCTCCGGCGCATAGATCAGGTCATCGACATAGCCGACCAGCTGGTGATCGCGCAGCGCCTCGAGGCTGGCGGGCTGACCCCATTCGGCCAGATGGGCATGGGAGCCATAGAGCCCCAGCTCATAGTCGGTCAGTTTCTCGACCATCAGCCGCGCTGATCTGGGCGGGCTCAGGGTCACCGACATATCCACCTCGCGCATCGAGGGGGACAGGGAGCCGGAATTGGAGACCAGCTCGATGGTCAGGCCCGGCTGGGTGCGAATGAAGGCGGGAAGGGCCGGGGCGAGAATCTGGCCGCCAAATCCTTCAGAGACGCTGATCCGCACCGTACCGGTAACGCCCCCAGACCCATCGGCCTCGCTGGCCGTATCGATGGCCGTCTCAACCGAAAGACCCGCCTCACGCAGACGCGCGCCTGCCGCCGTCAGTTGCAGCCCCTTGGGCGAGCGGACCAGAAGGGTGGACTTTAAACTGGCCTCCAGCCGCTGAATGCGCCGCCCCACCGTGGTTGGGTCCATGTGCAGGCGCAGGGCCGCGCCCGCCAGCGAGCCACTGCGGGCGGCGGCCATAAAGACCCGAAGATCGTCCCAATCCTTCATGAGCCAAACCTAACTGCAAAAATGCAGTCTTAGCACGGAATATTTGCAGCATACGTCAGCCAGGCAAAATGCTAGCCAGTGGCTCAAGACCTTCAACACTAGACCTCATTCGGAGACGCCCCATGCGCGACATCCACCATTTCGTGAACGGCCAGAGCCTGATCGGCACTTCAGGCCGCTTTGGCGACGTCTTCAACCCCAGCACCGGCGAGATCCAGGCGCGGGTCCAGTTCGCCACCGATGCGGAGATGGACCTTGCGGTTCGCGCTGCCGCCAAGGCTCAAATCGGCTGGGCCAGCACCAATCCTCAGCGCCGCGCCCGCATCATGTTCGACTTTAAGCGTCTGCTCGAAGACAATATGACTGAATTGGCCGAACTTCTGTCCTCCGAGCACGGCAAGGTCATTGCCGACTCCAAGGGTGACATCCAGCGCGGCTTGGAAGTCATCGAATTTGCCTGCGGCATCCCTCACCTCTTGAAGGGTGAATATACCGAAGGGGCGGGCCCGGGCATTGATGTCTATTCTATGCGCCAGCCCTTGGGCGTGGTGGCGGGCATTACCCCGTTCAACTTCCCCGCCATGATCCCCATGTGGATGTTTGGCATTGCGGTCGCCACCGGCAATAGCTTCATCCTCAAGCCGTCAGAGCGCGATCCGTCCGTACCCGTGCGTCTGGCTGAACTGTTCATGGAGGCAGGCGCGCCTGCAGGCGTCTTGAACGTCGTCCATGGCGATAAGAGCGCCGTCGATGCGATCCTGCACCATCCTCTGATCAAGGCCGTCAGCTTTGTCGGCTCGTCCGACATTGCCCAATATGTCTATTCCACCGGCGCGGCCAACGGTAAGCGGGTCCAGGCCATGGGCGGGGCCAAGAACCACGGCATCATTCTGCCCGACGCCGATCTCGATCAGGTGGTCAAGGACCTGTCCGGCGCGGCCTTCGGCTCCGCCGGTGAGCGCTGCATGGCGCTGCCCGTCGTCGTTCCGGTCGGCAAGAAGACCGCCGATGAACTGCGCGAGCGGATGGTGAGCGAGATTCAGTCCCTTCAGGTCGGTGTCTCCAACGACCCTGCCGCCCACTATGGTCCCGTCGTCTCCTCCGCCCACCGCGACAAGATCGCCTCCTATATTCAAATGGGTGTCGATGAGGGCGCGGAACTGGTCGTCGATGGCCGAGGCTTCAGCCTTCAGGGTTTTGAGAAGGGCTTCTTCATTGGCCCCAGCCTGTTCGATCAGGTCAAGCCTACCATGCAGTCCTATCGCGAAGAGATCTTCGGCCCCGTGCTGCAGATCCTGCGCGCCGAGACCTTCGAAGAGGCCCTGACCTATCCGTCAGACCATCAGTACGGCAACGGCGTGGCGATCTTTACCCGCAATGGCCGCGCCGCCCGTGAATTTGCCGCCCGCGTTGATGTCGGCATGGTCGGGATCAATGTGCCCATTCCCGTGCCGGTGGCCTATCACACCTTTGGCGGCTGGAAGCGCAGCGCCTTCGGGGACACCAACCAGCACGGCATTGAGGGCGTGAAGTTCTATACCAAGATCAAGACCATCACGGCGCGCTGGCCCGAAGGGGCTGTCGAAGATTCGGCCTTTGTCATTCCAACCATGAAGTGAGACCGGCATGGACTTTGCCCTAAGCGAAGATCAACGCGCCATCCAAGACCTTGCCGCCGATTTTGCGGCAACCGAAATGGCCCCCTTCTCGGCCCAGTGGGATGAGGACAGCCATTTTCCGGTCGATGTCATGCGCAAGGCCGCAGCCCTAGGCTTTGCGGGCATCTATGTGCGTGAGGATGTGGGTGGCACGGGTCTGGGACGCCTCGATGCGGCCCTGATCTTCGAGGCCCTGTCCAAGGGGGATGTCTCCACAGCGGCCTTCATGTCGATCCACAATATGGCCTCATGGATGATCGACCGGTTCGGCTCTGAGGTCCTGCGTCAGAAATATCTGCCGCGCCTGACCAGCATGGACCTGATCGCCAGCTATTGCCTGACCGAGCCGGGGGCGGGGTCCGATGCGGCCAGCCTTGCGACCCGCGCGGTGCTGGACGGTGATCACTATGTGCTGAATGGGACCAAGGCCTTTATTTCTGGGGCTGGGGTCTCGGACCTCTATGTCGTCATGGCCCGCACCGGCCAAGCCGGACCCAAGGGCATCTCGACCTTCGTCGTGGAGTTGGGTACGCCGGGCCTGTCCTTTGGGGCCAATGAGCGCAAGATGGGTTGGAAGAGCCAGCCCACCGCCATGGTCAATTTCGACACTGTTCGGGTGCCGGTCGAAAACCGTATCGGCAATGAGGGCGAAGGCTTTCGCTTTGCCATGATGGGCCTAGACGGCGGGCGGCTCAATATCGCCGCATGCTCGCTGGGCGGCGCAGCGCTGGCGCTGGAAACGGCCAAGGCCCATCTGGAAACCCGCAACCAGTTCGGGCACCCGCTCAAAGACTTCCAAGCCCTACAGTTCAAGCTGGCCGACATGGCCACCGATCTGGAGGCGGCAAGGCTGATGGTCTATCGCGGCGCCGATGCCATGGATCAGGGCGATCCTCGCGCCACGCAATATTGCGCCATGGCCAAGCGTTATGGCACCGATATTGGCTTTGATGTGGCCAATCAGGCGCTGCAACTGCATGGCGGCTATGGCTATCTGCGCGACTATCCGCTGGAGCGCATCGTCCGCGACCTGCGGGTCCACCAGATCCTTGAAGGCGCAAACGAGGTCATGCGCGTGATCATCGCGCGGGAGCTGTTTCGCCCATGAGTGAGGCTGTCCTCGTCCACCAAGAAAGGGGCGTCGGACGCCTGACCCTGAACCGGCCTGAGGCGCTGCACGCCCTGACGCTGGACATGTGCCAGATCATAACCGACGCCCTGCTGGGCTGGTGCGAGGACCCGGCGGTGGAGATGGTGCTGCTAGACCATACCGGTCCGCGCGGCTTTTGTGCGGGCGGCGATATTCGCATGTTGGCCGAGAGTGGGGCAGGCGATGGGGACGAGGCGCGGGCCTTTTTCCATCTGGAATATCAGCTCAACCACCTTTTGATGACCTATCCTAAGCCGGTTGTGGCCCTGATGGACGGGGTGGTGATGGGCGGCGGCGTCGGTATTGCCCTGCCCGCCCGCTACCGGGTGGCGACAGAGCGCACGACCTTTGCCATGCCTGAGACCGGCATTGGCCTCTTTCCCGATGTCGGCGGCGGCTGGCATCTGCCGCGCCTTGCCGGACAGACCGGCTATTGGCTGGCCCTCACTGGGGCAAGGATCAAGGCGGCGGACTGCCTCGCGCTGGGCCTTGCCACGCACCATGTCGAAAGCGCCAAGCTCGAGGCCCTGAAAGCGGACCTGATCGCCGCCAGCGGTCCGGACCGGATTGCCTCTTGCCTTATGGCCCAGGCCAGCGACCCCGGCCCCTCGCCGCTGGAGCCTTACCGCACGGTCCTCGATGACTGCTTCAGCGCCCCGAGCGTAGAGGCCGTGATGGACAGGCTGGAACGGGACGCCAGCGACTGGGCCAAGGCGCAACATGCGGCCTTGCAGACCAAATCACCTCAGACCCTCAAGGTCGCGCTGCGCCAGCTTCAGACCGGCGCGGCCCTGACCGATTTTGCCAGCAACATGGTCATGGAATATCGCATTGGCGCGCGGGTGGTACAGCGCCACGACTTCCTCGAAGGGGTCCGGGCCGTGATCATCGACAAGGACAATGACCCCAAATGGTCCCCCGCGACGCTCGAAGCGGTCGACGAGGCCCTGCTCGACGCCATCTTCGCGCCCCTACCTGCCGATCAGGAATGGACACCCCTAGCCAGAAAGACCCTCGCATGACCCGCATCGCATTTATCGGACTGGGCAATATGGGCGGCGGTATGGCGGCCAATCAGGCCAAGGCGGGCCATCAGGTTCGCGCCTTCGACCTTAGCCCTGAGGCCATCGAGCGAGCCGTCAAGGCCGGGTGCATCGCCGCCGCCACGGTCCGCGACGCGGTGATGGATGCAGAGGTGGTGCTGACCATGTTGCCTGCGGGCCAGCATGTGCGCAGCGTCTATGAGACCGACATCTTGCCCCATATCGCTAAGGGGGCCCTGCTGATCGACTGCTCGACCATCGATGTCGATAGCGCCCGCGCCGTTGCCGCCATGGCTGTGGCCGCTGGCCTCCGCGCCGCCGATGCGCCAGTGTCGGGCGGGACCGCTGCCGCCGATGCTGGCACCCTCGCCTTCATGGCCGGCTGTGAAGAGGCGGATTTTGCCGCCGTCGAGGCCGCCCTCGCCCCCATGGCCCGCGTCGTCATCCATGCGGGCAAGGCCGGATCGGGCCAAGCGGCCAAGATCTGCAACAATATGGTGCTCGGCATCTCGATGCTCGGCGTCTGCGAGGCCTTTGCCCTAGCGGAAAAACTTGGCCTGGAGGCCGACCGGTTCTTTGAGATCGCTTCGAAGTCTTCGGGCCAGTGCTGGAGCCTGACCAGCTACAGCCCCATTCCCGGTCAGGTCCCGACCGCCCCATCCAATCGCGGCTATGAAGGCGGCTTTGCCACGGGCATGATGCTCAAGGACTTGAAATTGGCCCAAGAGGCTGCCGCCAAGTCGGGCGCATCAACCCCCATGGGCGCGCAGGCCGAGGCCATGTATGCCCTGTTCAGCGGGCTGGGCTATGGGACCAAGGATTTTTCGGCGGTGCTGCATCTGATGCGCGGCCAACTCAATGAACTGGCATAGGAATTTGACCATGAGCCCCTATCAGACCCTGTTGGTTGAAACCACCGAAGGCGTGACCCTGATCCGCCTCAACCGGCCAGAAGCGCTCAATGCCTTCAACAATCAGTTGATGGACGACCTGACGACCGCCTTGGCAGTGGCTGAAGCGGACGTGGCCGTCGGCTGTATCGTCATTACCGGTTCGGATCGGGCCTTTGCCGCCGGGGCCGATATTAAGGAAATGGCCTCCAAGTCCTATGCCGAGGTCTATGGCGAAGACTTCATCACCCGCAATTGGGAGGCCGTGACCCGCTGTCGCAAGCCGGTCATTGCAGCGGTTGCGGGCTTTGCCCTCGGCGGGGGTTGCGAGCTAGCCATGATGTGCGACTTCATCATTGCCGCTGACAATGCCAAATTCGGCCAGCCCGAGATCAATCTGGGCGTCTCGCCCGGGGCCGGGGGCACCCAGCGCCTGACCCGCTTCATCGGCAAGGCCAAGGCTATGGATATGATCCTGACCGGACGGATGATGGATGCCACCGAGGCCGAGCGCTGCGCTCTGGTCAGCCGCGTGGTGCCGCTGGCCGACCTGATCGAGACGGCCATGACCGCCGCCAAAAAGATCGCCGCCCTGTCGCCCAATGCGGTCAAGCTGACCAAGGAGATGGTCAATGCCGCCTATGAGACGCCCCTGTCGCAGGGCGTGATGCTGGAACGGCGGCTGTTCCACTCCCTCTTTGCCTTCGAGGACCAAAAAGAGGGCATGGCGGCCTTTGTCGAAAAGCGCAAACCGGTCTTTACCGGCCGCTAGCACAAGATGATGCGGGGCAAGCTGATAGCACGAGCGAGGTTTGGTCTGGCCGTGGGCCTCTCCATTCTCGGCCTCGGCACCGCCCATGCCGCCCCCGCTTGGCAACCCATCGCGGCAGAGAATCTCCTGGTCATCGACAGCACCAAGGGACGGATCATTGTCGAGCTGCGGCCCGAAATGGCCCCGGCCCATGTCGCGCGGGTCCAGAAGCTGACCCGTGAAGGCTTCTATGACGGGCTGCACTTCCATAGGGTCATTGATGGCTTCATGGCCCAAACCGGTGATCCGACCAATCAGGATGATGGCCGCTCGGCCTATCCCGACCTCAAGGCGGAGTTCACCTTCCGCCGCAGCGCCGATCAGCCCCTCGTCGTGGCTGCCGAGCCGACGGGCGCAATGATGGGCTTTATCGGCTCTGTTCCCGTCCAGACCCAGCCAAACCGGGTCATGGGTTGGACCGGTGATCACAAGGCCTCGGCCTGGGGCCTCTATTGCCCCGGCGTGGTCGGGGCCGGTCGCAATGACAAGGAAAACAGCGCCAACAGCGAGTTCTTCCTCATGCGCCAAGCCTATCCCGCCTTGGATAAGCGCTACACGGTCTGGGGCCGGGTGGTGGTGGGTCTATCGGTGGTGCGGGCGCTCAAGACCGGCGAACCGGTTCAGGACCCAGATCGGATGCAGACGGTTAGGCTCATGTCCGACCTGCCCAAGGGCCAACAACGCCGCATTAGCTTGCCGGCTCCCGATAGCCCAATCTGGGCAAGGCTCATCCGCAAGGCCCGCCTCGCCAAGGGGGCTGACTTTTCGGTCTGCGATATTGAAGTGCCGGTTCGGGTCAGCCCTTAAGGGCCGCCCAAGACCGTCATGAGCCTTTGGGCATCGGGGCTCGTCTTCACAACAGTGCCTTGCCAATGGCTCACGGGCCAAAGGCCGTTCAAACTGTTGGTCAGGAAGATGCCATCGGCCTTCTGCAATGCCTCGGCGGAAGCCTGAACAGGGCGCGCCTCAATGCCTGCCTCAGCCGCCGCCGCAAGGACCCGCGCACGCTCCGTTCCCGCTAGGACGCCGCAGGAGAGGTCGGGGGTGAAAAGCTGCTCCCCTTCAATCCAAAACAGGTTGGACGCGGCGGCGCAGGCCAGATCGCCATCCTGATTGAGCATAACGGCCTCATCGGCACCGACCGCGAGGGCTTCACGCCGGGCCATGACATTGTCCAGATAGGCGAGAGTCTTATGGTGTGCCGTCACCGAGGTGGCATTGCGGCGCACATTGGCCAACATCAACCGTGCAGGATGTTCTGGCCTTAGGCTGGCCGCCGCGCTTGCCCACAGACGTGGCTCAAGGGTAAGCGGCCTGTTCAGACCACGACCACCGCTGCCTGCCGTCCAGTTAAGCCGCACCGCCGCTCGCCCATGGGTCAAACCTGACCGCGCAAGGGCCTCGGCCATGATCGTCAGGGCCTGATCCTGATCAGGCGCAGGCAGTCCGAGGGCCGCGCAGCCTAGCCCCATGCGGGCCAGATGGACCAAGGGCCTCTGCACCTTGCCGTCGAGGGCCAGAAGCGTCTCGAACAGACCATCACCCAGCAAGAGCCCGCGATCGGTAGGATCCAGTGCGATCATGGTTCACCTCCCAACAGGGCCGCCCGAATGGCAGAGATCTTATGCTCGGTTTCTAGACGCTCAGAGGCCGGGTCACTGTCAGCAACAATCCCCGCCCCGGCCCGCACTTCAAAGGACCAACCCTCAGCATCTTCAACCAAGGCGACGGTTCGGATCAAAACGCTGGAGTCGAACCCGCCCTCAAACCCCGCCCAGAACAGGACCCCGCAATAGGGCCCGCGCGGTGGCTCGAGCTGAGAAATGACCCTCATGGCCTGAACCTTTGGAGCGCCGGAAATGGAGCCCGGCGGGTAGGTGGCGCGCAAAACCTCGCCCGCATCAACGCCCGCGACAAGCTCGCCCACCACCGTAGAGACGAGGTGATGGACATTGGTAAAGGTCTCAACCTCGAACAGTTCTGGCGTCCGTACGGTTCCGGGCACACAGACCCGCGCCAGATCATTGCGCATCAAATCGACAATCATCAGATTTTCTGCGCGATCCTTTAGGCTCTCACGCAGATTGGCGGCCAAGGCCTGATCGGCCTGAAGGTCACCGCCCCGTGGAGCGGTACCCTTAATCGGCCGGGTCTGTGCCAAACGCGGTTTGCCCGCTTGGATGCTGATGAACCGCTCTGGGGAATTGGACACCACCGCACGGCCGGGCAGCTTCACATAACCGGCAAAGGGCGCGGGGCTGGCGGCGATAAGCCGCTCGATCAGGTCTGCGGGGGTCGCTCCCGACCTTAGCTGCCCCTGCCAAGATTGAGCAATATTGGCCTGAAAAATCTCGCCCGCCTCAATCTTCTTTACGACCGTGGCGACATTGGCTTCATAGGCTCCGTGGCTTGCAGCCGCGTCAAAGCTCTGCGCCAATCGCCCTTGAAAGATCGGCGGTCTGGGCAAGGTCAGCCAACTTAAGGCCATGTCCGCCGCTTCAAGACCGTTGAATCCGCATCCGACCGCGTACAGCTTTCGATGAAGGTGATCGAAGGCCAAGAGGCTGCAATAGCGCGCACAGACCAGATCGGGCCACCCCTGCGACCGGGCCAAATCTACAGGCTCTGACCGAGCGCCCAGCTCATAGCTGGCCAGGCCAATGACACCGCCCTGAAAGGGTGGAAGGTCGGGATCGAAAGACCGATCCGCGCCTACGCTCGACCCGATCAAGATCGAGAGGGCCGAAAAGGGATCGCGCCCCTCCTCGCCGTCGACGCTTAAGACCTCGTCGGGTCGCGCGGCCACATAGGACCAGCGCCCCCTCTTGACCGAACCGTCGGAGATCAGCCCTACAGCATAGTCCTCATGAGCGAGCCCAGCCAAAACCGACGCGGGCTCTTGCCATTCGGACGGAAGAATGACCGGTGCATACATAGGGACGCTGTAGACTGGTGCGCCCGTTCGCACCAGTTCCCTCACTGATTTAGAGGGTCGTGTCCCTTTGCCCACCCTTGACGAACAGCAAGATCACAAAGCCGATCACCATCATGGCGGCGATGGGAATGAAGCCCGCCTGCTGGGTCTTGAACAGGCTGGTGAAGAGCTGGACCATCATCGAGCCGATCCACACGGTCGCTGTGCCGGATAGGGCGTAGAGGCCAAAGAAGGCCCCCGTCTGGTTGGACGGGATCAGACGGGTCAAGAGCGTGCGGCTGGAGGCATAGGAGCCGGTCACAAAGATCGCCACGCCAAAGCCGATCACCAGATAGAGCAGCTCTGGCAGGGTGTTGAAGAAGGGACCGTTCCAGACCTTGGGGTGGGCGGCGGTGTCATAGGCCCAGAAATAGAGGATCCGGTCCGGCCTCATGCCCAACTGTGACACCAGACACACGATCGTGCCCAAGATCGCCACCTGCACCCCGCGCTTTGGACCAAAACGTCCGTCGAGATAGCCACCGAAATATCCACCAAAGACCGCAAAGATGCTGAGGGCCACGCCATAGATCAGCATCTCCAGCACGCCCCAATGCATGACGCCCGCCGCATAGACGCCGCCAAACAGCAGCAAGGCGGTCATAGCGTCGACATAGATCATCCGCGCGCCCAAAAAGATCGCCGCATCCTTGTGGCCCTTCAGCAGGCCCAGCATCCCGCGCAAGGTTTCCATGCCGCCTTTCAGCGCCTGCATCACCGTGGCCCCGGTCTTGGGCTCATCGGGCGTGAACAGGAACAGCGGGATGGTCCAGATCGTAAAGAGCACCGCCGCAATGGGGGCAACGATCCGGTCGGTCTCATGTTTCAAGGGATCGAGGCCAAAGAGGGGATGGGCCGGAATGAACGGCCAATCGACCTTACCCGGCAAGGCAAAGGCCCAGAGCACGAAGATCAAGGCAAGAACCGACAGGCCGTTGCCGCACATCAGGCCAAGGCCAGAGGCCGTGTGGGCCTTGTCCATGCCCGCAGCGCGGATCAGCAAGGCATTGTGCAACATCTCGATATAGTTGAACAAAACCCCAATAATGGTCGCCAAGACCACCACGGCCGCGACGCTCAGGCCCGAGCCATCGGGCTTGGTCCACCAGAGCGAAAAGATCATCGGCACCATCAGGGCTACGCCGAGCAGGATGCCCGGTTTGCGCGGTCCAAGCCTATCGATGGAGGCACCGAGCAGGGGTGAGGTGAAGGCGACGATCAGACCCGACCACATGCCATAGGCGGCGACCATCGCTTGGCCGCGCACCGGGTCTCCGACCACGACCGTCGAGAAATAGGGCATGAACACATAGATGGTGATCAGGATGACATAGGGGTCTCGCGCGCCCTGATGCAAAGCCCAAGAAATGGCCCCCAACGAGAGGCCGCGCGGTTTTTCGGCTGCTGACGCAGTCCCGATCGCCTGATCCGTCATCTATCCTCCGGACGGACCCTCTTTTTGTGTGGTCTCGCCTAGAGCAACGGTGGACCGCCAATAGGGGTTTGTCAGCCCCCTAATCGTTGTTTCAAGGTCGGATGGGCATAAAAACTAATCGGCCAGACGGGCCTCTACGGCCGCCAGCACATCCTTTAAGGACAGATCAAACCCCTCGGCTGCCAAGGCTTGGCTCAGGGCGGTCAGGCATGTCCGCACACTCAGCGGCGTAGCGCTGGCCCCCATCAGACCGATGCGCCAGATCTTACCCTTGAGGGGACCAAGTCCTGCGCCAATCTCAACGCCGTGGGTGGCCAACATCCGCGCCCGCACCGCGGCCTCGTCGATGCCCTCAGGCACCTTGATCGGATTAAGCTGTGGCAGGCGGTCGGCCTTAGCCGTCAAGAACTCTAGCCCTGCCGCCGTGATCCCTGCCGCGAGGGCCTCGTGACAGCGCCGGTGACGGGCGATGGAGGCCTCGATGCCCTCTTCGAACAGAACGCAAAGGGCCTCATGCAGGCCATAGATGGCATTGATCGGGGCTGTATGGTGATAGGTCCGCCCGCCAACGCCGCTCCAATAGCCCATCAGCAGACTGACATCGAACAGCCAGGTGCGGGCCTTGGTCTTGCGCGCGGCAATCGCCTCAAGTGCCCTTGGACCAAAGGCAATCGGGGCCAGACCGGGAGGCGCGCCGAGGCATTTTTGGGTCGCAGAATAGACGACATCCGCGCCCCACGCCGCAACATCGACCTCGACCCCGCCAAGGGCCGTGACCGCGTCGACTATGCTCAAGGCACCATGTTCCCGTGCGAGGGCACAGAGCGGGCCGGGATCAGAATGGACGCCGGTCGAGGTCTCCGCCTGAACAAAGGCCAACACCTTGGCCCCGCGCGCCCACAGGGCGGCCTCGACCTTGCGCAGGTCAATGGGCTCGCCCCAAGCATGTTCGACCCGAATCACTTCGGCGCCGGCCCGTTCGGCCATATCGGCCATGCGCTCGCCAAACTGGCCATTGATGGCGATCACCGCCACCTCGCCCGGCTCGAGCAGGTTCATGATCGCCGCCTCCATCGCCCCGGTTCCGGGCGCGGGCAGGGGCAGACAGACATGGTCCGGGGCCTTGAACAGGACCTGCAAACCAGCCTTGGTCTCTTCCATAAGCGATTGAAAAGCTGGATCAAGATGGCCGATGGTGACGCGGGCATGGGCCTGGAGCACACGCTGGGAGACCTCGGACGGACCGGGACCCATTAAGAGCCGTTGGGGTGGAAAAAAACTACGCATAATTATCCGTTCTCACGCCTTGGTGATTAGCGTCGTTGGCGCATTTGACCCATAAGAAAGGTCCCTGGATGGAGGTCCACGGTACCAGTTGCGCCCGTCGCTAGACCGTGAGGTCAGGCGGCGGGCGTTTTGATTTAGGCGAGGAGCTGCTGGGCCACCCTGTCACGCAGCCGATCATCGACCCCAAGCGCCTTGACCAGATAGTCGTCGAGGCTGGAATAGCGATCTTCGATCATCTCAAAGGCCCGCGCCAGATAGGAGGCCTCAACCCCTAAGAAGGCCTTTACGGCCTCTGGCGTCGGTTCACCGCCGAAATAGCCCTTGACCATTTCGGTCGCCGTCGGGACCCGCTCTTCGATTCGGGCGGCGACATTGGTCAGCAGATAGTCTTCCATCACATCGTCGCGGTGAACCCCCAGCACATGGTGGGTCAGGGCCGCCAACATGCCGGTGCGATCCTTGCCCGCCGCGCAGTGGATCAGGACCGCGCCCTTACCCGAAGCTACGGCTTGGAAATAGCGGGTGAACAGATCGATGTGACGATCTTCAAAGGGGGCGTGGGTATAGTAGTTGAGCATATAGGCCCGCACGGCCTCTTCATTAAGGCCAGAGGCGCGGAGCACCTCCATATGCGGCGCCTCGACCTGATCGCCCGTGTCATTTTCAATGACCTGACCGGTAAATCCCTTGGGAAACCGCGATGGCTCTCGCAGCCGCTCTCCGGGACGGCGCAGATCGACCACATAGGCGATTCCTAGTCCGGCAAAGGCCTCGAGGTCGGCATCGGTCGCCTGACTGAGGTTGGCTGACCGGAACAGTTGCCCCGATTTGACCTTGCGGCCAGCGGCTGTGACGTAGTTGCCATAGTCACGAAAGTTGTTGATGCCATCGAAGGCGTGAATGCGCTTGCTCATAGGAACAATTCTTAGCGCCCCAAATCGGCATTGGCGAGCCTTTGACAAAGAATTCACACAGCGGCCATAGTGGGCCATGACCCACGCGCACCAGTTCATCAGTTTTGATGGCCAGACCATCGCCTATCACACCCTCGGCGAGGGGCGTCCAACCCTTCTGCTCCATGGTTTCATGGCCAGCACGCAGCTCAACTGGACTGCGCCGGGCATCACCGCCAAGATCGCGGCCTTGGGACGCAAGGTCATTGCGCTCGATTTTCGAGGCCACGGGGCCAGCGCGCCCTTCAATGGCGAGGCTGACTTTCCCCCGGACGTGCTGTCGATGGATGTCGAGGCCTTGCTGGGCCATCTCGCTCTGAGCGATGTCGATCTGGTCGGCTACTCGATGGGGGCGCGGACGGCGGTGCGGCTGCTGATCCGAGGCTTTCGGCCCGGCAAGCTAGTGATGGGCGGCATGGGCGATACCGGCGCGACCACCATCGGCAATCGTATGGCCTTCTTTGAGGACAGCCTTCTCAACGGTGAGCAATCGGCCAATCCCGCCGCGGGCAAGCGGATGGCGGCGATGCTAGCCGCTCAGGGCCTTTCCCCCCTGTCGATGCTGAAGGTCCTGAAATCCCAACTGCCGGTCGATCCCGCAGCTCTAGCCACCATCCCAACGCCGATCTTGATCATCAATGGGGCGCAGGACGACGATAATGGCTCACCCGAAGGCTTGGCCAAGCTGTTCCCCCATGCTCAGGCCAAGCGGGTTCAGGGCGACCATATGACCGCCATCGGGGATCCCGCCCTCGGCGACCTGATCTGCGATTTTTTGGGGGCGAGCTAGGCCTTATCCCCCCCTTACCGGAACGGCGGCTCGTCAAAGGCTCGCAGCTTGCGAGAATGCAGGTGCGCGCCTTCGCGTCTCATCAGGTCAACGGCGGTGATACCGATCTTCAGATGCTGGTTGATGGCCTGATCATAGAAGAGATTGGCCTGTCCGGGCAGCTTGAGTTCACCGTGCAGGGGCTTGTCCGAGACGCAGAGCAGGGTCCCGTAGGGTACGCGGAACCGATAGCCTTGGGCGGCGATGGTGGCGCTTTCCATATCGATGGCCACGGCGCGCGACTGGTTAAAGCGATAGGCGGACTGCGAATAGCGCAGTTCCCAATTGCGGTCGTCCGTGGTCACCACCGTGCCCGTGCGCAGCCGCTTTTTCAGCGCCTCCCCGGTCTCACCCGTGACGATCTCGGCGGCGCGGTGAAGCGCCATCTGCACCTCAGCAATGGGCGGGATGGGGATTTCTGGGCCGAGCACATCATCCAGCACATGATCATCGCGCAGATAGGCGTGGGCCAGCACATAGTCGCCAATGGTCTGGCTGGAACGCAGGCCACCGCAATGGCCGATCATCAACCAAGCCTGAGGCCGCAGCACGGCCAGATGGTCGGTGATGGTCTTGGCGTTAGAAGGCCCAACGCCGATATTGACCAGCGTGATCCCCCGGCCTCCGGGGGCCATCAGGTGATAGGCCGGCATCTGATGCTTGCGCCAAGGCCCATTGGCGACCGCCGCCTCTGGATCAGGGGTCTCAGCCGTGACCACAACTCCGCCCGCGCAGGATAGGGCTGTGTAGTCGCCGCCCGCCGCCAACTGCTCACAGCCCCAGCGGACGAACTCGTCGACATAGCGGTTATAGTTGGTGAACAGAATGAACTGCTGAACATGCTCAGCCGGGGTGCCGGTATAGTGCTTGAGCCGGGCGAGCGAGAAGTCGACGCGCAGGCCATCGAACAGGGCCAGAGGCCGGTCCTCTTCCGGATCCATGATCCACAGGCCATCGGCCAACTCATCGCCGATATGGGACAGGTCCGTGGTCGGGAACCAGCGGCCAAGATCGGCCGAGACGGCCCCGTCGAGCGACAGCCCTTCGGCCCCATCGAGCACATAGGGATAGGGAATCTCTTGCTGCGATAGGCCAACCTCGAGCGTGACATCGAAATCCTGCTGGAGCAGGGTCAATTGCTCGACCAGATAGTCGCGAAATATGGCAGGCTTGGTGATGGTCGCGGCATAGACGCCCGGCGCTGTGAGGCGGGCAAAGGCCCGGTGCAGGCGTGGCTGCACCTCGCCGCCATGAATCAGGCGAAGTTCGGGATAGGTAAAGGCCCCAGAATCCCGCAAGGCCGGGTCCGGCCTCTGTCCGGTCGTCAAATAGTCACGAAGCGACATGCGCAGGTTGCGCACCGATCTCTCATAGAGATCTTCAAGCTGGTCTAGGATCGCCAGCGGATTTTGCGTGTCTGTCATGGCCATTCCTACCTGAAATGGCCATGATTGGGAAGAGGGGCTGGTTTTGCCCCTACTCCGCCGGCAACAGGTTTTCGGTACGCTTGGACAGGAGCTTATCAAACTCGCCCCAGACGCCCTCTGCCCCGTGCCATTGGCCCTTGGTCGCAGCCTTGGAATATTCGGTCGAGCGGGCCTCGAAGAAGTTGGCATGTTCGACGCCGGACAGCAGAACCTGCAGCCAAGGCAGCGGGTTTTCCGTCACGCCATAGACCGTTGGCAGGTCCAATTGGCGCAGGCGCCAGTCGGCGATGTAGCGGATGTAGGTCTTGATATCCTCGGGCGTCATGCCCTCGACCTCACCGGCCTCAAAGGCCAGGTCGATGAACTTGTCTTCGAGGCTAACCACGTGCTTACAGCAGTCAACAATATCGTCAGCGACCGCCTTAGTGACCACGCCGGTCTCGGCATTGAAGGCGTGATAGAGCTGGACGATACCTTCGCAGTGCAGGCTCTCGTCGCGCACCGACCAGGACACGATCTGACCCATGCCCTTCATCTTGTTGAAGCGCGGGAAGTTCATCAGCATGGCAAAGGAGGCAAAGAGCTGTAGCCCCTCGGTAAAGCCGCCGAACATGGCCAGCGTCCGAGCAATATCGGCATCGGAACCGACGCCGAACTGGCCCATATAGTCGTGCTTGGCCTTCATGGCCTCATATTCGAGGAAGGCTCCGAACTCGCTCTCGGGCATGCCGATGGTTTCGAGCAGCAGGGCGTAGGCAGCAATATGGATGGTCTCCATATTGGCAAAGGACGACAGCATCATCTTCACTTCGGTGGGCTTAAACACCGTGCTGTAGCGTTCCATATAGTTGTCAGCGACTTCGATGTCCGACTGGGTGAAGAAGCGGAAGATCTGGGTCAGAAGGTTGCGCTCGCCGTCATTGAGCTTGGTGGCCCAATCCTTACAGTCCTCGCCCAATGGCACCTCTTCGGGCATCCAGTGGACCTGCTGCTGACGCTTCCAGAAGTCATAGGCCCAGGGATAGCGGAAGGGCTTATAGGCCGCCGAAGGGGTCAAAAGACCCGGACGCGTGATCAGCCCAGGGCGGATAAGCGAAGATTGAACGGTCATCAGGTCAGTCCCAAAAGCAAATCAACGAATCGATAGCAAAGCCAAGCCAAAGGCGACGTTAGCAGAGCTACACGCTCTATCTAGGGCGCGATCATCATCCGCCCACAAGATGTTGAAGGCACTGTGGATAACAGAGCCTTAATAGCATCGGTGAACCGACGAGAAAATTAGGCCTTCACCGCCTCGTGATCGCAGAACTAGGGGCGGGGGTGGATCGACATTGAGAAGGCGACCATGGAATCACCCCCCATGCCCGCCCCGCGCACGCCAAACTCGTTCTTCACCTCTCGGTGCAGATAGCCCAGCGAAGCCTGCAAGGCCCCCTTGCGCCAACCGAAACCGGCTTGGCTGTCGCCAATAATGGCGGCAGAGGGATCGACGGACCAACCGCTGCGCCGCAGATCGCCGGTTTGGCTGTCACGGGTCATGTTCAGGCCCACAGCCCGGCCACTGGCGGCGGCAAACAGGTACCAGCGACCTTGATCACCATAGCGCGCGCCATCCACAGCATGGATGCCGAGGCCAGACGCAAACCTCTGGACAAATTCAGTATTAAGATTGGAACCGAACCGGACCATAGCCCCGGCCTCGGCAGAGCCTCCGGCATTGGACATGCCCAGACCCGCATGGGGCGACACATCCAGATCATAGGCCCCGGCCTTGAGGGTCAGGGCCGATGGCCAGCCGCGCGTGTAAGAAAGATCGAACGTCTTAGGGTCGAGGTCCGCCGCCTCTAGGTCTCGGCCCATCGCCAGGCCAGCAGGCAAGCGCGCCATAGCCCCGATGGTCATGCGCAGACTATCGATTGTGCCCTTAGTACGCCCATTGGGCGTGCCGAGGATCACTTCTTCAGTGCGCCAAACCATTGGGCCTTGACCGCTCGGCTTTGAATTGAGCGTGAGGCTGACCGGGTCTAGTGGTGTGCTGCGATAGGCGGGCATCTCGAACACCCCCCCGATCGCGCGAACAGGGTGATCATCCCCTTTGAACTGTGGACTGGTCGTAAATTCATCAAGGGTCGCGCGTTGAAAGCCAGGGGCAGGCACCGTGAAGGTTGGCCGTGCCATATCCATCATCAGGAAGGACCGCTCCAATGGTCCCGGTGACACCGGGGCCTTAGCCGCAGCGGGCTGAGGCCGAGCGGACGCAGCAAAGGGCGCCGCGGCAAGCGCGCACCCCATTCCCGCTATCACCCAGACCAAGGGCCGCATAAACCGTCCTCGCCAATCCGAAAATCCAAAATGGGACATAAGAAGCCAATCACACGACTCGTGCCCATGACAAGCCCGAAACTGACGAACCCGCTGTTGGGGTCCATTCTATTCGGTTTTTCTAAACAATGTCTGAGCAGCAAAACGCCACCGGCTCTGTCGAACCGATGGCGCTTAAGTTTCAGCAACGTGTTTTAGGTCCGCTCGGCCGGCCTATTGGCAGGCGAGACATTCCTCATAGTCCGTCTTGGGTGTTTCCATGGCTTCGACAGCAGCGTGGGTCTCGCTGCCGGCAAAGGCCGCGCGTTGCACAGATTTCGAACGCAGATAGTAGAGTGACTTCACGCCGCGCTCCCATGCCGAATAGTGCAGCATATGCAGGTCCCACTTGTCGACATCGCCGGGGATGAAGACGTTCAAGGACTGTGACTGGCAGATTTCAGGCGTGCGGTCGGCGGCCAGCTCGATGATCCAGCGCTGATCCAGTTCGAAGGCCGTCTTGAAGATGTCCTTCTCGTCTTGGGTCAGCCAATCCAGATGCTGGACGGAGCCTTCATTCTCGAGGATCGAGCTCCAGACCTCTTCGGTATTGCGATCCTTTGCGGCCAGAACCTGTTCTAGATAAGGGTTCTTGACCGCGAACGAGCCAGACAGGGTCTTGTGGGTATAGATATTGGCGGGGATCGGCTCGATACCGGCAGACGTGCCACCGCAGATGATCGAGATCGAAGCGGTCGGGGCGATGGCGATCTTGTGCGAGAACCGCTCCATCACGCCCTTTTCGGCGGCATCGGGACAGGCACCGCGCTCTTCAGCCAAGACCCGCGAGGCCTTGTCTGATTCTCGGCGCAGATGTTTGAACAGGCGCATATTCCACGACTTGGCCAGCGCGCTTTCGAACGGCACGTTCTGGGCCTGCAGGAACGAGTGGAAACCCATCAGGCCCAAGCCCACCGAACGCTCGCACTGGGCCGCATAGCGGGCCGGTTCCATCGCAGGCGGAGCTCGGTCGATAAAGTCTTGCAGCACATTGTCGAGGAAACGGTAGACGTCCTCGATGAAGGTCGGGTGATCGCGCCATTCCATGAAGGACTCGGCATTGACCGAGGACAGACAGCAAACGGCGGTGCGCTCCTGGCCCCTATGGTCAGGGCCGGTATGGAGCATGATTTCCGAACATAGGTTCGACTGACGTACCTTCAGGCCCAGATCGCGCTGATGCTGCGGCATGGCCCGGTTCACCGTGTCGGAAAAGATCAGATAGGGCTCGCCGGTCTGCAGGCGGATCTCGAGGATCTTCTGCCACAGGCTACGGCCATCGACATGCTTGACCACTTCACCGGTCTTGGGAGAGCGCAGGCCAAAGGGCGTGCCATCGCGCACCGATTCCATGAACTCATCGGTCAGGGAAATGCCATGGTGCAGGTTCAAGGACTTGCGATTGAAGTCGCCGGAAGGCTTACGGATCTCTAGGAACTCTTCGATCTCGGGGTGGTGAACGTCCAGATAGACCGCCGCCGAGCCCCGGCGCAGAGAGCCTTGGCTGATGGCCAAGGTCAGACTGTCCATGACGCGGATAAAGGGGATGATACCGGAGGTCTGGCCCTGGCCCTTAACCCGCTCACCGATGGAGCGAACACTGCCCCAATAGGTGCCGATGCCGCCGCCATTGGCGGCCAGCCAGACATTCTCGTTCCAAGTGCCGACAATGCCTTCGAGGCTGTCAGAAACCGAATTGAGGAAACAGCTGATCGGCAGGCCACGGTCGGCGCCGCCATTAGACAGGACCGGCGTGGCGGGCATAAACCAAAGCTTGGAAATATAATCATAGATGCGTTGGGCGTGATCGGCATCATCGGCATAGGCCGTGGCCACGCGCGCAAACATATCTTGGTAGGACTCACCGGGGAGCAGATAGCGATCTTCTAGCGTCGTCTTGCCGAAGTCGGTCAGCAGGGCATCACGCGAGCGGTCGACCTCGACCTTGCGCACCAGTTGAAGCTGCGCGCGCTCACCTGGTCGCGTCGAATCAAAACGCGTTTCCCGTTGGCGCACTTGCGGCTTTACAGCTTCATTTGCAGTCATGTTCTTGCCCATATCCCCAAAAGCGACCGAGGCGAAAAGGTTCGCCGCCCCGTGAAGCCCCTACATCTTGTGGGCCCCTGCCCAGTAGCCCGTATATATGGGGGCAAAGGTAGCCCCATCGTCAATCGTGAGAATGGGCCTTACGCAGAGTTTTTCGTTAAGAAACTGTTGATGACCGAGGCAAGTCGAACCGCTTCTTCACACCCCATTAAGACCTAGCCCGGCGGGCCGCTGACTCAAGCCCCCTGTCAATAGCCGAGACGCTCGAACTTAACGAATATAGTCAAAATTATCGTTTTGAGAGTCGGACTGAGCGACGACCAACCCCGCCCCGAATCGGATCTCCGATTCGGTCGCCTCTCGTGCCCTCAACGCTTCCAGCCGAGCGACTGCATACAGAGTTCAAAGCGCGCCGATTGGCGCAACTTGACCGAGGTTTCATCGATAGAATCACGGCCCAAAGCATTGGCCATGGCATTGACGGCGCCGTAACGGGGGTCCGAAAAGGAGTCCGCTTGGGTCCCTTGAGAGGATTTGGCCGTCACCTGACAGGTGCGCATGTCGGCCTCTAATTTTTTAGGATCATTCTGGACCGTCGCATTGCTGGCGATCCAATTTGACTTGGCCAAACCCATCTGCGGATCGGCGCTGCAGGCCGCCAGCAATAACAGGCCTCCCAGCCCCAATAGCTTGCGGATATGCCGACCATACAGACGGGCGCGGTGGCTCTGAAAACCAAGAAAAACCATAGTTTCAACACGCATTTAAGTCACAACCTGAAAGCTTGACGCACCTGGGCCCTATGATGTCCCATCGGCTAGGCCATATGGCCCCTTTTGTTCATCGTTCATCAATCCTATTTAGCGTCATCTCCGGCAAGGTTAATCGCCCTCATCTTTGGGGGCACGAGGAGTCGAGTTCGATATGGCAAAAGGGCAATCCCGTCGGAACCAACCGGCCGGTGGCAGCGGACCGCGGGCTCGGCGCTCGCCCCTGCAGGCTCTGGTCTATTGGGGCGCCGTTCTCGGCGTCTGGGGACTGATCTTCCTCACGGCCTTCTTCGCCATGTTTGCCACGGACCTGCCGGACACCTCCAAGATCTTTGAGGTCAAGCGTCAGCCCTCGATCTCCTATCTCGACCATTCGGGCGGGTTGGTGGCGGTGCGCGGCACGCAATATGCCCCCCCGATCAACCTCAATGAGCTGCCCGCCTATGTGCCCGAAGCCTTCATCGCCATTGAAGACCGCCGCTTCTATTTCCACCCTGGCTTTGACCCCATCGGCATTGTTCGCACCGCGATCAACAATGCCCGCGCGCGGCGTATTGTCGGCGGAGCCTCGACCATCACCCAGCAGCTCGCGCGCAACCTGTTTTTGACCCCCGACCAGACCATCCGGCGCAAGGTGCAAGAGCTGATCCTCGCGGTCTGGCTGGAAATGAAGTTCAGCAAGAAAGAGATCCTCTCGCTCTATCTGAACCGGGTCTATTTCGGGGCCGGGGCCTATGGCATTGAGGCCGCCTCTCAGCGCTATTTCAACAAGCCCGCGACCAAGCTGTCCGTCGGTGAAGCTGCGCTCTTGGCCGGACTGATGAAGGGGCCATCACGCTATAGCCCGCTTTCGGACAAGGCCCGGGCGGAACGGCGCGCCACCATCGTGCTCGACGAGATGGTCGAGACCCACGCCATCACCCCCGAACAACGCGATCTGGCCTTTTCCACGCCGGTAAGAGTGTCCCCGACCCTTGCCAGCCAGAGGGCGCAATATTTTATCGACTGGATCGATGCGGAGGTCCGCTCCTTGGTTGGTCAACCCACCGAGGATCTGGTCGTCGAGACGACGATTGACCTGCCCGTTCAGGCCAGCGCTGAGCGCTCCATCCGTCAGATCGTCACCCGAGACATCACCGAGCGCGGCATACAACAGGCCGCCCTCGTGGCCATGGACGGCGAAGGCCGCATCCGCGCCTTTGTCGGCGGTGCGGACTATACCGAGAGCCAATATAACCGCGCCTCAGACTCGCGTCGTCAGGCCGGCTCGGCCTTCAAGCCCTTTGTCTATCTGACCGCGATGGAGATTGGCCGGACGCCTGAAGACAAGATGGTCGATGAGCCGGTGACCATCGGCGATTGGGTACCGCGCAACTATACGGGCAAATATCTCGGCGAAATCACCCTGAAGACGGCGCTGGCCCAGTCGGTCAATACGGTGGCCGCACGCCTCGCCAACGAGGTGGGCACCAACAATGTCGCCGCCACGGCCAAACGTCTTGGCATCAGCTCTCCCATCCAGACCGGCCCCTCGATCGCGCTGGGTGCCGTTGAGGTCAGCCCGCTGGAAATGGCGCAGGCCTATTCTCCCTTTGCCAATGGCGGATACTCCGTAAAGGGCTACGGGATCGAACGGATCCGAACAGCCAGCGGCAAGATCCTCTATGACCACAATGTTGCTCGCCCAAAACGGGTTCAGGTCATAGGCGGGCCAGCCCTGCCCGAGATGACGGCCATGATGCGCGAAGTCCTAGTCTCCGGCACGGGAACGCGGGCCAAGATCGGT
>Ga0214919_10003489_pt1 | contig 23704 bp, 15 predicted proteins | sample LL1503_MetaG_FD_177994 | JGI IMG/M metagenome (GOLD analysis project Ga0214919, IMG submission 177994) | Freshwater microbial communities from Lake Lanier, Atlanta, Georgia, United States - LL-1503 | ecosystem: Environmental > Aquatic > Freshwater > Lake | place: USA: Georgia | collected... | reverse complement strand
CCTTCACCCAAAGCACCACCACCATATGCTCCTAAACCAGCACCAATACCAGCACCAATAAGAGTACCAATACCTGGAAAAATCATGGTACCTATAGCAGCACCAGCAGCACCACCACCATATGCTCCTAAACCAGCACCAACACCTTTTAAACCAGACCTACCTAAATTTTCACCTTTACTCATACCATTAGCTTTATTGTTTTGATATTCATTATATGCTGTAAGTAACCCAGCTGCAACACCACCTAGTTTTAACATTTTAGAACCTAACGCAGTATTAAAGTTAGCACCAAAATTACTAGCTGTAGTACCAGCAGCTGTAGTACCTGGACCTAACCCCAATGTACCAGAAGAACTAGCCATAGCTGAAGTACCCATGAATCCTTTTGTTCCCATTAAAAACCCACTAGCCAATGAAAGACCATTAAGAAACCATTTACCTAAATCAAAAAATAATTTACCACCAAATAAAACAGCAAGTGTTCCTTTAGGTCCAAGAGTCATTATTAAATCACCAATAGTTGTAAATATTGGTTTTAATTTAGTAATAAAATTACCAATATCTTTACCAAATTGAATTAAATCTTTTTTCCAATCTTTATTTGCCATAAATTTATCAACAATAGGACCAAGTGTTTCATTGATACCATCAATTATTGGTAACATATATGTTTTTATTTGATTAATAAGATTGGTTATTTTATCATCAAAGTTTTGAGCGGCTTTGGCTCTGTCAGCCATTGATGCTCTCAATCCAACTTGTGTTTTAACCCATGTTTTATCGGCATTAGTTAATTGACTTACTAATTTAGTGTCACCATCAATTTCAATTGTTGCTTTACCGTTTTTATCTAATTGTGCTGTGTTTGCAATGAATTCTTTCATATCATCATCAACACCTGATAATTTTATTTGAGAACTAACTTTATTTAGTTTAAACATTTCTTTACCAGATTTTACTAAATCATCGTATTCCAAACCTGTTTTTTCAGCAATGATTTTAAGTCTAGACATTTCCATACTAGACATTTCAATACTACCATCTTTAGCAAAATGCATAGAAGCTTGAGAAGCTTTAGCGATTTCTTCTGTTAAACCAGCAGCGTCTTCACGAGCCATATACATTAAATGGAAAGGGTCAGCAAGCTTAGCCCATGCACCACCCATAACTTGTAATTGAGCTGACATATCAACAGCACCTTCAATATCCCACATTTTATCAGCCATACCACCAACAAAATCCATTTTAACACCTAATTTAGCTGATAATTCCGCCATTTTAGCTAAACCTTTAATACCATCTTTAAAATGGAATTTATTAAGCATTTTAATGTTACCAGCTATATTTTTAACAACTTTAGAAGCATTAAGACCCATTTTATGTGAGTCATTCATAGTTTGATTAATGTAATCACCAGTACGTTCAGCTGAAAGACCAACTTCATCCATATTAGCTGCTAATTCACCAACACCTTCAGCACTTAATCCTGTAGCAACTGACATTGCAGCCATTGATTTAAGACCTTTATCACCAAGCATTACGCTTCTACCTAAATCTTCGGTATATTGACCTTGCATTTTAGCCAATGCTTCAATACCAACACCAATTTCGTTAGTATCTGCTGCTGTTTTTCTAATAGATTGAGAATATGATTTACCTTCTTTACCTAATAAACCCATTTGAAGAGCTGACATTTTAACAGCTTTTTCCATTTCAAATAAACCAAAACTTTTAAGTTTACCCCAGTTTTGTTGTACTAAACCAGGTAACTTTGCCAAACCATTAATACCAGCTTTACCTGTTGCTATTAATGCCATTTGATATTTATTAGCTTCTTTAACAGCTAATTTTAACATCGTTATTTGTCTATCATACTCTTCATTTTGTTCTCTGATATACTTAAGTTGTTCTTCTATTTTATTAACAACATCAGTTTCACCTCTAACTCTAGCTTCATTTTGTTGTTGTATTAACTTAGCATAATATTTTACGTTATCATTTATCGTTTTTTGATAAATTTTTAATTTTTCAATACCTTCTAAATAACCACTTAAGTTTTTTGATATTTCAGCTCTTAATCTAGCTTCTTCTAATAAATCTTTAATACTATTACTTGCCATTATTTTTCTTGTTTAATATTAAAACCTGTTGATTGTAAAAATTGTAATTCAATAGGAATTGGTTTATTTGGTATTTGATTTCCTTTTTTTGTAGAATATGTAATAATATAACAAAGAAATAAATTAGGTGTGTTTTCTTTACTAATATTTTTTGTCACTATTAATTTAAATTTTCCACCTTTATCTGTTAAATTTCTTTGTTTGTTGTTTTCACTAACATTACCAACTTTAGCTTCTCTTTCACCACCTGCTTTAAATGTGAGATAATATGGTTTATCTTCAACATAATATGGTATATTATATTCTTTTAAAGTTTTATAACGAGCTATATTGTTTTTTATGAAATTTCCACCTAAATATTCATTACTACCTTTATCTTTATAAGAATCAAGCAATTTGTTTGCAATTATAATACCATGACCACTTGGATTATTTCCAGTTAATCTTTCCCAAAAATTAGGTTGTTTGTATAATGCTTGTCTAAAAACATTATCACTTTCCATCTCGGCATCAATATTTTTAATCATTTCTTTATAATCATTATCATCGTAACCATCTTCTTTATCGGTTATTTTAGCGTTAGGGTCTATTTCTGCTGGTAAATTATTTTTATTATCTGGTTTTTTTGGTTTTGGGTGTTTGCTACCACTACCAGGACGTATATCAACAATTTTACCATTTCTTATAATATCTAATTCAATAACCTCATCTGATTTATCGACATATTGATTGGTATTTTTATTTAATTCTTGGTAATTAAGTTTTTTAGTTTGTTCATCATATGAATTAAACATAAGTTTTATTTTATTACCGTGATTATCAGCAAGTATTTCACCACTAGTTTGGTCAACACTCTTAATGTCTAAAGTGTAATCACTGCCAGCAGGTGTTTTAAATTTTAAAACATCACCAACATTAACAAAATCTAGTGTGTGATTAATATCAGCAGTTTCAAACAATAGTTCTTGTAATTTTATATATTGAGATTCAGTAATAATAATTTTTCTTTTCATATTAAAAGTGTTTTGTTAATAAATATCTTATAAAATAAAAATACCTGCAATTGACGCAGGTATTTATTAATTTAATGGGATATCACCATTTTTCATTCTATTTTTTAAAGCATCACCACTTACTGTTGATGAACGATTACCTTTAGAATTTGATTTTGCTGCTTTTGTTTGTTCTTCATGATGTTCTTTTTGTTTATTGATTTCTCTAGCCTTAAGACTTAAAAAATACCTTCTTTCATAAACTGGCAACGCTAAAACATCTGAATAAGTAAAACCATCCATATGTTGGGTGCAAATATATATTTCTTCTAACAACGGTGCCTTATACTCGGAAGTCAGGCCAAAAAAATCCGAGGTTAAGCGGAAGAAATGTATCTACGGAACCACCTCCAGGGGTCCCAACACTAATATTTAAATCAATACCACTTTCAATTGATTGAACATATTTGTTAAAATCTTTACCATCTTTAATTCTAATTGAAGATACAAAATCTTTAATTGCGTTTTTATCTCTATTTCCATTAATTTGAACAATCATTTTTTCAAACATATATGTTGTTGAATTATCAACTAATACACCATTTTCTTTTTCAGATTCAACTAATTTATCAATATCTTCTATTTCCCCACAAGTAAGAAATTTAAATTTAGCATCAACTTGTGATAATTTAAATTTATAATCAAATAACCCTTCTTCATCTGGTTCAGCACCTAAATTTTTAGTTTTAAGTTCATTAAGATTAATTTCAGCTTCAAATGGATTTTCATTTTCATCTAAAATTGTTACTGGATACATTTCACCATACCCTGTTGCTCTTAACCAAATCATAATAGCATTTCTATCACCAACCAATAAGTCTTTATATCTTAATTCTGGTTCAAGTATTTTTCTATTAATTAGAATACTTAAAAATTCACCACTTTGTAATAAATTAGGGCTACTAAGAATATTTTCATCAGCTGTAGTCATATAACTAACTCTAATATTTTGTTTTTTATTACGATAAACTTTACCCTGTGAAGGTAATGGAATAACATCAAAAGGTGAGTTATAATTTGGTTGACTTATCTCTAAAAGATAAGGGTTAGTAGTATTAGACGCAGGTGCTACAGGTGTAGGTTGACTAATAGTTTGTTGTGATGGAACTGGACGAGGTGTGTAACCTTGTTCGTAAGATTGATTAGTTGTCATATTTTCTTCGTAAGAGTTTGTTTGATATTTTCTAGTAGTAGCTTCTTCAGCTAATCTTTGATAATTTTTGGTTTGTTCAATGTTCTTTTGTAGTTGAGCATCACGAGCTTCAATTTGTTCTTCGCTACGTCTTCTAGAAGCTTCCATATTGATTTTTGTAGTACTTTCGGCTAATTCTGGTTCAACAACATTACCATACATTTTATTTTGTTCCAATTGTCTAGCAGTACGTTCTTGCATTGCAGCTAGAGCATCGGCATGTCCAAGTGGTGTATCTTGTAATTTTGTTGGCCCCATGTAGATTTCATTGGTGGCAAGATTTTTCTCAGCTTCAAAAGCTTCTTTTTTAGCTCTGTCAGCATTGGACGAAGCCATTTGGTCCTTTGTAGGGATTACCTGCGGTCTTTTTTCACTCATTTGTTTTAAAACTTATTAATAATTTATTATAACTCTTTAGGTATAAATATACTAGTTTTAGTTTTTTTGTAAATGGTAAGATATTTATATATTCATGAATAATGTTTATATTCTTTATTTTTATGAATTAAGACCTATATTTGAATATAAACAAAAACTAAATAAATTTTTATGATAAATAACAAAAAAATTAAACCGTACCTTGGGCATGACCCAAAACTAGTAGCAGAACAAACAAAAAGAATTCAAAAAAACTCTGCTTACATTAAAAAAATTATTGAAATGACAAGAGATTTCAAAACTATAGAAAATATTGTAGAGTCACCTAAAGTTTTAATTCCAGAACCTAAGATTGGTTTATATACTAGAATTAAAAATTACTTCAAAGGTTTATTTTACAAATATTTTATCGAACCAGAACTTAAAAAAATTAAAATAGAAAAAAAGTTAACAATACATGAAAGAATATTAAAGACTTTAGAAGAAGGTAAGAAAAAAATATATGAAACTCAAAAATATGAAAAAGAACTTTATTTCGAAAGAATGAGTCGAGCTAGAAATGAAAACAATGCGATAAGAGTTGTAAACACCAGTCCATTATTTTATGACCCTGAAGCTGTAATAGCACATAATGAAGATGTTAACAGAGAATCTAAACCAAGTCTTAAAGAAGTTAAAGAAATGGAAGATGCCGCATCTAAAAAAGTATTTAGTATCCAAGATAACCCTAAATTACTAAAAAAGAAAGCTAAGTTGATTAAACTTAACGCAATTCAAATATAAATAAAAAACCACAATATTTGAAATATTGTGGTTTTTTATTTATAAGTAATTGGTAATCAAAATTTTAAAACAAAAGTATTGCCCTATCAAAACGTAACGTAGCCGTTACTTCAGCGATACTATCATCATCCATTGCTAAATCACCAAAACCTACGTTAGTAAGCATTGTTCCATCTAACAACCATTTTTCGATAACTACCCCAGTTGGGTCAAGCATTTCAAGTTCTACAGGTCTTTTATAACCAGCAGCATAACCTTGACGACCTGTAATAGATTCAGAGTGTAAACGTACCCATTCCATAATTGCTTGTGTAGCAGATGGTCCGATTGGGTCACGGAATGTAACATCAATTGATTCCCAAGTAAATCTACCTAAAACCCACGTAGATGTATTAAGGAATTGAATTTCAACCTCATTTTGAGTAATTGAAGGTCTAGACGCTGTAGATAACCACCATTGTTGGATACCTAAATCGGCAGGGAATGTAATTAACCAACGATTTTTTTTCTTAGGCTCGTATGGTAAGGGCATTTTCATTAATAAATCAGCCATGTTCTTTTTGTTTTAAGTGTATTATTATTTTATTTATTTATAAATATGTTGTTTTTATTTTTTATTCTAACTTAACATAATTTTTTTAATTCTTTGTATTTCTTCCATCAATTTTTGATTTTCTTGTAAGTCAGCTTTAAGTTGGTCACCTGGTTTAGGTTCTTGATTATCTGTTTGTGGTTGTTGTGATGCGTTAGTTTTCTTTTGTTGTAAATATTGAAATATCCCTATGATAGTATTTAAGAAATTTGTTAAATTCTTATTAAATGTTTGTCTACTATTTGCATCTCTAATAAAATCTTCACTTGGTGCTGTAGCACTATATGCTTCAGCTTCATTAAGTTTATTAACCATACTACCAAATTCAGAATTACTATTATAAACATTTGCTAATGTTTGGTTTATAAATTTCCCTAAGCCATCTATCTCATTTGTATCAGATGGATTAACTTTTGTAAGTTTTATAAAACTAGTTAACATTATTGGGTTTGAATCTAATTGTTTTAAAAAATTATCTAAAGTTTTATCACCAGTATTAGTACCAATTTTTTTAAGTACATTTCTAATATTTTCAATTCTAAGCATTAATTTTTCAAAATTTGTAACTTTATCAACACCGATTTTTTTCGATAAATATGGTAAAATTGTATCTTTACCAAGATATCTACCTTCAGTTAAAGGAGTTTGTTTTTGTGTTGGTTTAGTTTTATTGTTAATAATATTCTTATTATTAACAATAAATTTAAATAATTTATCTAAATCATCATATAATTCATCAGTTGTAGGAGGTGTTTTAGTTTTATTAGCTGCTGCGTTACCACCAGTAGCTGTACTAGTTGGTGTGGCAGTATTTGTTGGCTTACCTGTGTTACTTCCAGTACCTAATGCACCAGCATTTCCAGTGTCAGTATTTGAAGTGTTTCCAGCACCTATACCAGTAATATTACCTATACCATTTCCTGATATAGCACCTGTACGTGCATTAACATCACCAGTACCTAACGCACCAGCATTACTATTTCCAGTATCTGTAGTATCAGCACCATTATCACCACCTGCAGTTAAACCTGTATTAGTTTGGTCACCAGTTGTTGCTAGACCTGTTTCTTCACCACCAGATACATCACGCATAGATTGATATAATGCATTAAGAGTTGCAGCTCTAGATGATTTTTGACCTTTAATTCTAATTAATTTAACAAGAGCACCAGCAGTAACTAAACCAAGACCTATAGGACCTAAAATAGCACCAAAACCTTTAGCGGCAATATAACCAGCACCAGTTTTTAAACCAGTTCTCATTACTAATTTTGGAACTGCTTTAATAATTGTATTTATAACAATACCTTTTAAACCACCACCTGTTTGAGTTACAAGAGAATCACCTAATGACCTACCTGTACCAGCCCATTTACCTTGAAATATTTGACCTAAATTATTACCGTGACCATGAGGGTTATTAACTATTTCAGTTAATACTTTTTTAGCAGCTACAGGGTCTTTAAATATACCACCTTGTTGTGATAAAGCGTTAATACCATCATTAACATTACCACCACCTAAAGCTTTAACACCATTAATAAATTCTTCTGGAGAAGAATTTGGGTTAAGGTTCATACCATTCAATCTATTCATGATTTGAGTCATACCTTCGTTAGGTTGAATTGACGCAAATACGTTTGTTTTTTCTTGAACAGCTTGTTTTATATATTCAATAGATGGGTTTTTAGTAACCACATCAAATAAGTGTTTGAACCATTCAGTATTTACTAACCATGAAAAAGCACCCAAAGAAGCTCCAACACCAACTAGTGTCATTGGTAATTTGTTAGATTTAAGAGTATCCATTCTAGTACTATCAAAATCTTTACCATCACCTTTTTTTGCTTGTAAATTAGCTCTAATATCTTTAGAGTTTAAATTACTTTTTTCAGCAGCTTGACCATTAGAATCATTTGGAACCTCTTCATAATCCACATCTTCAATATCGTCATTTGGTTGATAACTACCACCAGTAGCTTTTCCACTAACATTTGGGTTTTGAGTATTAGTTGCTGGAACTTGTGAATTATTATTTCTTGCTTGAAGTTGATTTGGAGCTTCATTTAAACCAAAACGTTCATCGATTTGTTTAATTTGTTCTTCATCAAGTTCATATTCTTCATTCATTAGGTCAGTTTGACCTAGTTTATCTTCACTCTCATCAAAACCAGAATAAACGGCAGCTAAATCAGTATCTAAGAATTTTTTTGTGTAATCTCTTAAATCTTTAATAATAGCGTTAGCCGCTTCTACAGGAATAGCTTCTTTACCATCTTTTGATTGTTTAGTTCCAGCAATTATTGAATCATAAATTTCAGCAATTTCCATAACAGTTGTTAGAAATTGTTGTGGGTCTTTACCATTAGGAAATTCAGGATTTGTTTCTTTAATTTTAGCATCAAGGTTTTTGATTAATTCATTACCTTTTTTATCTATAATTTGTTGAATTTGTCTACCAGCTTCTTGGTCAATTTTACCTTTACCAAATATTTTACCATTGGCTTTATATCTACCTAATTTAGATAATCCGTATTTTACTGAATCCCAAACACCTTCATCTAAATTTTCATCAGCTTTAACGTTATTAATATTTTGAATAGTTTCCTTAAGAATTTCGTTAATAATGAGTGCGTGTTGTTCTTCTGTTAATATAATTTTTTTTGCCATTTTAAACTTTTTATTATAAATATTTGATAATAAATAAAAAGTTGGTATATTTGCAAATAAAATTAGTATTATGATTAAAGAAGAAGAATTATTAATAGAATATAATAGATTAACAAATAGTATTCTAGACGAATGTGATTGGAAAACACATTTTACTGGTGAAGAAGTTTGTGGTTTGGTACATAGTATTATCTCTAGAGATGAAAACCAATTAAATGTTACACCACAAGAATTATATAAAATATATTCAAACCAAATAAGTAATTTAAACCTTACTAATGAAGAATGGCGTACACAATATGGTGTTCCACAAATAATTCATATGATTTATGAAATACTTACTGACCTAAATGATGTAAATTTACCAACTCCTTAGAACCTAATTTAACATCAAAACCTTTTTCTTTTGATAATCTATTAAATTTAGTTATTAATTGACTTTTAGTATCAAATAATTTTTTCTTTGGGTCTGGCATTCCTTTAACCTCAAAAGAACTAATTAATTCTTTTATTTTATCTTCAGAAGATAAAATATCTTTAATTGCTTTAAATGTTTTTTGGTCTTTTAAAGCGTTTTCAGCTTTTATTTTATTATGACCAGTAATGTTAAACCCTAAAATAGTTCCAAGAGCTAAAAGAACCCCTAAATCGATTGTAATAGCTTTTTCAGCTTCATTTAGTATTGAATTAGCTGTTTGTATTAGTTTTTGTTTTTGATGCTCTAATATCGCTTTATATTGTCTTTCAGTAATAATTAACTTTGTCATAGTATTGTTTTAGTATAAATATCTATATAAAATAAAAAAACCCTCTTTTTGGAGGGTTTAATTATTTGGTTATTGTTTTAGTTAGATGTTTGTGAAAGATGCACCAGTGTTCATAATCACAAATTCTAATTGAATAAATTCTAAAGCACGTGTTGGTTTCAAGAATATTTGTCCAGTTAATTGATTTCTATCAATATCTTCTGGGCTGTTTGAAAGCACCACTCTAAAGTCTGTAAGACCTCTTTCAGTTCTAATGTTATCTAAGATTGGGTTAACAAGTCCTAAGAATTGGTTTCTAACAACTGAATCATTTTGTTCGAAAAGAAGTCTGATAGATACAGCAGAAATAAGTTTTCTTGCTTGTAATAAAAGTCTTCTAACGTTGATACGGTTAAGAGCTGATTCTTTAACTTGAAGAGTTTTGTTACCCCAAATTTTAATACCATCACTTGTAAATGTTGCAATAGGGTTAATTCTATTTTCGTATAAATTATCTCTATCAGAAAGAGTAAGTTTTTTACGAGCTTTAATAGCATCAACATCCCCACGTTGGATACCTGCAGCTGCAAACCATGGGAATGCAATATTGTCAGTTAACGCAATGTTTCTTACGACATCTCTTGTTGGTGGAACATAAATTAATACATTGTTTTCAGTGTCATTAATTTGAATCCATGGCCAATAAGTACATGTATAGTTACTATCGTAGTTACCATCCATAATATCTACAGCTTCTTGTACTGATAATTCACCACCATTTCCATAATCTGGAGTTGTAACTATATAAAGTGAATCTGCTCTATCTTGTTCAACCATTTCAATTGCAGCTTCAACTAAATTTGTATTATCCCATGTATCAATACCTGGTGTAGCAAATACATTAATATTTACCGCTTCTGGGTTTTGGAATGTGTAAATAGCTTCTAAATAAGCATAATAATCAGAATTAATAGCTAAATCACCATTTTTCAAAGACATCTGTGTAAACGCACCATTAACTTTATCACCAAGACCAGCAATACCAGCTTGACCATTAATTATAAAATTATCAGTATTACTTCTTCTTGTTCTATAGATATCCCATCCATCAAATCCACCATAAGGTGCAAATGTGAATTTACGAGCAAATATTTTTTCATATGGTCCACCCACTAAACCAGCATCTGTTCTAAATTCCCAATCACCTGTTTGGAATTCAAATATTGGATTATAAGTACCACCAGTTCCTAATGGCATAACAACATCATCAATAGTAACACCTGAAGCATCAATATCCATGTGGAATCCTGAAGTTAAACCAGTCCATTCAAAATATGATGAACCTACTATTGGTTTACCTTTGTAATCAAAGAAATCAGAATCAATGCCTTCAGTTTCAGAAAGACCTAAAAAGAATTTACGTTTATTTTCAAATTCACCATATTTTGTTTTAAATGTCATAACTGGGTCAATAACACTAGTTTGAGCATTTGCTTGGTAATCACGGATTGGATAACCAACAAAACCTGCTGGGAATGCTTCTGAAGTATCAGATTCTTCATCTAATTCAACAAGTATATAATTTGATTTTGACATATATAAACCATCTAATGTACCAATTCTTCTACCAATAAAGTTAGCTGAATTAGGGTCCATTGTACAACGGCTAAATTGTTCTAAAATTGTTGGTTGAGCATCAGTATCATAAAAAGCTCTAACCAATACGTCAAATTCTTTAGCATCTGGTTTAATATTAACAATAGAAACTTTAAATTGTTCATTTGCTGCATTACCATCTGAAATAGTGATAAATCTGAAAAGTCTTAATACTTTATTACCACGTAACTCAGAAACAACATAAGGTGTTTCAGCTGGTTGGTATTCTTTACGATATTCTTCAAATTTATTACTATAATAAATTGGAAATTGTTTAATACCTCTTACTTTACCCATATTCATTGCATCAGCAAACATATTAGGGAAAAATTCTTCTAAAAACAAAGCTGTTTTACCATCTTGAGCACTTCTACCTAAAACTCTAGGTAAATAATTCATTTTAGTACTATCTAAAGATAAAGTATAATCAAAATTACCTTGAAGAGTTGAAAAACCACTCAAAGAAAAATCTCCCATTGGGTCTTCAGTTGCACCTGAATATGCTGGGTCAAATATAACTTGTGTTGAAGCTGTTACTTCAAAAGCTGGTAATTGAGTTGCAGAATTTATACTACCTCTAGAACGTAATAAACCAACAATTTGATTATTAACATCAGTATAAGAAGTACCTGAATAACTAATTGTTACTCCACTAGTTCTACCAGTAATTAAACCAGCAAGATTAGTTCCTTTATTAACTAACGTATAAGTAAATGATTCACCTGTAAAATTAATTCCATTGGTTGTTTTATACATTAATTGTGGAACACTACCAGTAGTACCAGTAGATTGATTACCTAATACCCCTAATGATGTTGTTAATAAACCTTTATTCCAAAGAGTTTGTAAGATTGTATCAGTACTTACTAAATTTGTTATTACACTATTTGAACCAGTTGTTGCTGTAAAATTAAATAATGTTGTTGCTGTAGTTGCTACTGATGAAGTACCACTAGTTGCAGGGTCCATATTAGCATCTAAAGCAATACCCCATGCAAAACCAGCTTTATAACCAGAAAAACCTAATATTCTAGTTACAAATAATTGATTTGCTTGTGATAAATATGATTTTGCAATATAAGGTAACTCATATTGTGGAGCACCAGTATCTTTTACTTTAGTAGCGTTTTGACCACCAAAGAAAGATTGGAATTCACCATAATTAGTGATGAATATTGGTTGGAAAGCTGGTCCAATTGTTGTCTCACCTACTAATCCAAGAGTTGTTACACCAACTTGACGAGTGATGAATGAAATGTCTTTTTCTGAGGTATAAACACCAGGACTTACGAATACATTTTGTGACATGTTGTTTTGTTTTTATTTTTGTTATTATTACTTTATTCTATTCTTTATTATAAATATTCAGTTTTTTTCAAAAGAGATATCTAAACATAATAATAATTTCTTTTAGTATGAAAAAAAACATACTTTTGACATACTTATCAGATAAAAGAATATGAAAAGAGATAAAAACCTTAAAATAACACCAACCACACATGAACTATTAAAAAAGTATTGTGAAGAAAATGGTTTAAAAATGTTTGCTTTTGTGGAGAGGCTTATTAAAGAGAAATGTACACCTAAAAAAGATTTATATGGTGAATAGATTATGCTTTACAACCTCTTTGTATATTAAGTGTCCATGTTAAAACAACAGGTGCTGTACTTTCAATTTCATTTCTAAATCCTACGGTAATAAAATTATTACATGCATCATATTTTTCTCCTTCTACTAGTGTATAACTTCTAGAAAAACATACATAGTTATGACTAAACGTATCAAAATTTTCTGAAGTCAATACATTAGCATTAATTTGATTATCAAGAAATCCAGCACATGAAAATGTTTCCATCATAGTATAAAACTTATTTCCATCTACTGAATCAGCACAATAAGCCATACCACAAAGAGTAATTTTATCACCTGTAGTTACATCCATAGGAAAAGGAATACCACAATTTATTTGTGGTAGGTCTATTGCGTCACCAGCAATAAAAACAACATCAAGTTCACATCCATTCCAACCACATCTACTATCACCAACTTGATATTGGTCAGCTCCTAAGGGTATATTACTATAATTTGCAGAACTTGATGCAATTAATGTCGTAGTACATGGGGTACTTGGAGTACTACCAGGAATTGTTACTGTAACATTATCAAAACCATCAGAAGTTGCAGTAACACCAGCACCAGCAAAATTCATAGATACCAAATTAGAAGTTATTGGTAAACCTTCATCTAAAACTTGTATCGCACCACCACCACCAGTACTAAATCCTGTCACATTAAATGTTCCACCTGAATTATTTTTAAACGTAGCTGTTCCTGAAGAATAAGTTCCACCAGTTACATATATGTCTTTAGGTAACCCTAAATATGTTGTGGCACTAAATGTATTTGCTGTTAAACCATTGGTAAATCTTGTTGGGCCAGTTACGGTTCCACCAGTAAATGTAGTACCACCACCTCCAGCGGTTATTCCAGATATTGTACCTAAAGTACCAGTACCTGAAAGAGTTATTACACCTGTTAAACTAGAATATGTTCCACCAGTTGCTGCATTTATACCTAAAGGTGCACTATATACAACCCATGCGGAACCATTCCATTGCCAACTTAAATTGTTGTAGGAATATGTTTGATTTAAAATTGGTGAAGAAGGAAAATTTATCATATTTTATGCTCTTGCTATTTCTGTTATTCTAAGCCACATTGAAGTTGCTGTATTTACTATTGTTATATTATCATCAGCAGAATCCCTACGACACGCAACGACTATCGATTTAGCGGTTGTATTTGAATTCGTGTATCTAGCTGTTAACGGAAATAGAACACCTGTACGGTTACCGTTAACAGTACTTTGTCTTGAATATGAATATTCAACGCCATCAACTTTTATTCTAGAAAAATATGAGTCATTTCCAGTTCCACCCTCAAATGAATAACTAGCTAAATGATAATGAATAACCAAGTAACTACTAGAACTCAACGGGGTATAACTATACGTTAAAAAATCTGTATCAGAAGTACTAGTTGCTATAGTTGTAGTACTAATAGTTACATCAGTATTTGATAACATTATATCATTAATTACCTGACCAGCTCTCCATGCATTTGCTTTTACAAAACCATTAACTACCATATTTCCAGATGTATCAATAGCCAATTTTACAGCACCACCTGACTCGTTTAAATTATTTGTAATACGCCAAATTTGACCGCTTATGACATCATAAGAACCATTCCAACTATCAATACCATAGTTACTATTATTTCCATAATACATTAAAATTCCTGGTGTATCAGTACCACTATTATCTAATAATATATCACCACTAGCATATCCAGATTTTGTAAATGTTCCGTTACCTTTAAATGTTGTTCCAGTTATTGTAGTGTTTGCATTAACCGTTAATCCACTAATGTTAGCAATAACAGATGGTACTGTTAATGTTGTTGCAGATATAGTATTAGCAGTTAAAGAACCTTGTATTAAAGTATTTCCAGATACATGTAACGCTTCTGATGGTGTAACCACATTAATACCAATTCTACCATTTGTTTGTCCTGTTATCGATGGGTTACTACCTGTATTACTGTATGTACCACTTCCAAATAATATACCACCAATATTAAGGCTATTTGTAGTTCCATTAGGTAATGAAATATTGGTACCTATAATTATATTATTTGAACCAATATTATTTCCAACAAATCTTTGACCAACTTGAAAACCAATAAGATTAGAATAACTAGAACCTGTTGCTTGATAACCAGCATTACTACCTATGAATGTTGAATACGTTGAGCCAGTTGCACTATAACCAGCACTTGAACCAATGAAATTTGAACCAGTTGCATTTGTTGCTCTATAACCAGCAGTACCACCAATAAAGTTTGAGTTACTAGCACCTGTTGCTAAATAACCAGCTTGATTACCAATAAAATTTGAATAAGTAGAACTAATTGCAATTCTACCAGCATTTAAACCTAAAAAGTTTGAGTTACTAGCACCTGTTGCTAAATAACCAGCATTACTACCTAAAAAATTTGAGTTAAATGCATTAATTGCACCATAACCAGCAAAATCATTTAAAAAGTTTGAGGAACCAGCATTAGTTGCACCCTGACCAGCTTGATTACCTAAAAAATTTGAATTACTAGAACCTGTTGCTTGATAACCAGCATATTGACCAATAAAGTTTGATGTACTTGCACCTGTTGCTTGATAACCAGCTTGATAACCCATAAAATTTGAATTAGAAGCATTATTAGCTTGATAACCAGCTTGATAACTCATAAAATTTGAATTACTAGCACCTGTTGCTTGATAACCAACTTGATAACCCATAAAATTGGAATTACTAGCACTTGTTGCAGCATTACCAGCACTTTGACCAAAAAAGTTTGAATTACTAGCACCAGTTGCAGCATTACCAGCATTTTGCCCTATAAAATTTGAATTATTTGCAGCTGTTGCATCTCTACCAGCATTTAAACCAAAAAAATTGGAATTACTTGCACCTGTTGCATTACTACCAGCAGCTTGACCTAAAAAATTTGATAAAGTTGCACCTGTTGCTAGATAACCAGCATTTTGACCTAAAAAATTTGAAGCACTAGCACCATTAGCTTGATATCCAGCTTGTTGACCAATAAAGTTTGATTGAAAAGCATTTGTTGCACTACGACCAGCATTTTGACCTAAGAAGTTTGAACCAGTTGCATCAGTTGCACCATTACCAGCACCATTACCTATAAAATTTGATAAAGTAGCACCTGTTGCTAGATAACCAGCACCACCACCTAAAAAGTTTGAAAAACTAGCACCTGTTGCTTGATAACCAGCTTGATAACCTAAAAAGTTTGAACCTTGAGCTGCAGTTGCTTGATAACCAGCATAACCACCTAAAAAATTAGATTGAACTGCACCTGTTGCGTTTTGACCAGCTTGATAACCAAAAAAGTTTGAATAAGAAGCACCAGTTGCTGATTGTCCAGCAGAATTACCAAAGAAATTTGAGTTATTTGCATTTGTTGCGTTTTGACCAGCAGCGACACCAAAGAAATTTGAGTTATTTGCGTTTGTTGCACCATAACCAGCATTTTGACTAAAAAAGTTTGAACCATTTGCAGCACTTGCATTTTGACCAGCTTGTTGACCTATAAAGTTTGAATAAGAAGCACCTGTTGCACCATAACCAGCAGAATTACCTAAAAAGTTTGAGTGAGTAGCACCTGTTGCTTGATAACCTGTATAATAACCAATAAAATTTGAATTACTAGCACCAGTTGCTGATTGTCCAGCAGAATTACCAACAACAAACATATTTATATTTCTTGCTTGAGCCCCATCACCAATAGCTATACTATTACCTGATAGTACGATTGGACTAGTTACAGGTGCAGCTGAAAATTCAGCATAGTATTTAATTGGTAAATTTTGATATGTTGTTGCTGATATTATGGTAGCATTTAATCCAGTATTATTAGCTGTAACACTAGATGTTTGTAAAGTTATACCAGAAATTAAACCATCAGCACGGATAAATGATGTTGTATTACCAGCAGTATTTAATCCTTCTAATAGATTAGTTGTTGCATCAGCATTTCCAGTACCATTTTTTATACTTAACCCACCTAACGTTGAATTTGTTAATATTTCTGGGTTTGATGAATTATTATATGCTTGTTGAAGAGTTGTAGTTGAAATACCACCAGTTCCACCTACTGCTTCACCAAACTTTGATGCAAAAGTAAATTTTGCTTGTTCTATATCACTTAAAAGTGATGCATCTGACCTAATAGATAATATTGCAATTAATACTGCATTATCTCTAAAGTTTGAAAATGTTGTAAATGATTCGGTGTTAACAGCTGAAATTGCGGTTGTTAAATCAGAATATATTGTTTGACCATATTGTATTCTAAATTGACCATTTTGTAATAAATATATCCTTTGATTTGTTGCTTGTTTTGCTGGACTTCCAATTGTTGTTATTACTCCATTTAAATCATAACTTCCTGGAATAATTGTAGTTATGTTGGTTGCAGTTCCACCTGTTTGTGTTCTATATTGGAATGTTGTTGATGAGTTTCCTGATACATTTAAACTATTTGGGTTAAGTTGATTTGTTATAAATCCAATACCTAAACCCCATACAGTTCCACTACTAGTATTAAAAGTCAACCCAGTGTTTGGACTTGGGTAAACATTTTCATTTATCAGTTTGATTGGTGTAAACATATCACGAAATTGTGATAATGGTGATATGTCTAAATCAGGTTCGTTGAATGCGTTAATAAGACTAGTTTTATTACCATGACCCATTTTACCCAAATAAACATTTTGCCTTCTTTGTTGTGGTGTTGGAAACGTTGTTTGTTGTGTTATAGTACCAGCACTAGTAAGCAACAAATATGTTTCAGTTGCTGTATTATAATAAAGTGATAGGATATTTGTTTGACCAGAATAGTTAACATAAAGAACTTTTGGTATTAAAGGGTTAGTTGTATTATCAACAAACCAAGCATCTACTGGTGCAACGTTAAATGTATTGCTGGATGCCAACGTTATTCCAGTAAAATTAAAAACACCTGTAGATATTGTATTACCCAATAAAACGTTTACCTCTTTTTGTGTTAAACTTTGAACCTTGTTTTCATTTGAAATAACAACAAGTATTTTACCGCTTGTTGGACTTGATTCCAAACAAAAACCTACATTTGACACCCTTGATGTAAGTGCAATATTATTTGAATTGTTGGTTAAACCCCCATCAACCGTATCGGATAAATATATTTCATCACCAGCTGTAAATGTACTTGTATTTATGTCTCTAACAACACCAAAGTTTGTCATAAATCCATATTGTCCATTAGGTATATCGTGAGTTGCAACACCTGAAGTTTGTGCTAAACCTTGAGTAGTTGTTGTAGCAAGTTTTGATGCGTTTGCCAAAGCAACTGTTGGTGTACCACCTGTTGTTGTAGACCCTGTAATGTGTAAAACTTGGCCATTGTTGATTTGGTACCCTAAATTATTATAAACCCTTATTAAAGATTCTTGACCCAAATTTACCGTAACATCATTTTGATTTGTGATAGGTTTATACGATAATGCATTTTCACCTAAATCAAAATACAACGTACCACCTGTAATATTTGTAACAGTTGCCCCAGTATTAAACACAATATAATCAACTTTGTTTATTGAAGTTGCAGATATTGTGTTAGCCGTAAGACTACTAGTAAACTTTGTTGGACCAAATACCGTACCACCAGATAATGGTAAATATAAACCTGAAACTGATGGATAATTTAAATATGTGGTTGCAGATATAGTATTTGCAGTTAAATTACCATTAATTAATGTGTTTCCAGATACATGTAATGCTTCTGATGGTGTAACTACATTTATACCAATTTTACCATTATTTGGTGTTAATATTGGTGTAGCACCAATTGTATTATTAGTACCAGTACCAAACAATACACCACCAATATTAATAGCATTAGATGTTGATGGTGGTAAACTAATATTAGTACCTATTATTATATTATTAGGACCAATACTACCTACAACATTTTTACCAACGTTATAACCAAATAAATTTGAAAAATAACTACCACTTGCTTGATATCCAGTATTTTGACCTATAAAGTTTGAATTATCAGCATTATTTGCACCATAACCAGCATTATTTCCAATAAAGTTTGAATTATCAGCATTTGTTGTTTGATATCCAGCTTGATAACCTATAAAGTTTGAATAATCTATATTAGATGCTTGATAACCAACACTAGCACCAATAAAATTAGAATAATTAATATTTGATGCAAAAATTCCACTACTACCAATAAAATTTGAAAACGTAATACCTGTTGATGCATTACCAGAATTATAACCAAAGAAATTTGAACTACTTGCACTATTAGCTTGATATCCAGCTGAATACCCAACAAAGGTTGAAAATGAATTACCTGTTGATGCATTACCAGCACCACTACCTAAAGATAAAATATTATTACCTAAAGCTTTTGCTGCATTACCTATAGCTACAGAGCTAGTACCTGATGCTACAGGACTAGTTGAAGGTGCTATTGATGATTCAGCGTAGTATTTAATAGGTAAATTTAAATATGTTGTTGCTGATATTGTATTTGCTGATAAACCATTAGAAAAAAACGTTGAACCCGTTATTGTTCCACCAGTATTAAAACCAGGTATGGTAAATGTACCACCTGAACTATTTTTAAAAGTAAGTGTTCCTGATGAATAAGTACCACCAGTTACATATATATCCAAAGGTAATCCGTAATAATTTGTTGCTGATACACTAGTACTAGCTAAACCAGCTAAAAATGTTGAAAAACCAGTTACATTGCCACCACTAAAAGTAGCACCACCACCAGTTCCACCACTTATTAAAGCGGTTATAAGACCTGGATTTGGTTCAATCCATTGAGATGAATTTCCATCATCCAAATAAACGAATTCAATACCGTTTGTTGTATCAAACCATCTATCACCATCATATAAAGTGGCAACAGGTGTTGAACCACTAACATAATAATGGTTAATACCAGTTAATCCAGAAGAACTTCCATAATAAGTAGTTGCTGATATAGTATTTGCAGTTAAACCAGCAGTAAATATTGTAGGTCCAGTTACTATACCACCAGTAAATGTACTGCCAGTATAAGTAGAATCAACCATTTGAACCCAATAAGCTAAACCATCTTTATTTACATATTTTAGAGCTGTATATAAATCAGTATATTCAGACCCTAAACTAGATATATGGTCAGGTATACCATATCCAGCTTGTATAAATATTGGTGGTAATTCATATGATTTTATTTGTGTTGACATTAATTACGTTTAAATATAAATATAAGGTTATGGTAAAATATGTAAATTCAAAAATTTTATTTACCTTATTTATATTAATATAATTAAAAAGTTATCGTTTTAATAACTGGCTCTTCAACTATAGGTTGTAATTCATAAGAAGCTGGATTAATCATAGTAACCACCCAATTAACCATTGTATCTTGGTCCAATTGTTCAATTGGAATAAAATTATCTGATGGTGCTGGTAAATCTAATGTACCGCTTATTGTTTGAAACCCTTCTAATGAATAACTCCAATTTAATTGAATAACAACATCACTGAAATTATCTAGTGAATCTATGTATCTTATTTGTTCTACTTTTATCATAATGTTTAATTTATTACTAAGAATTTTATTACTGTTTCAGCTGTAGGAGCTGAATAATTTATTGCGATTGAATTTGTACCCTCAACTACTGATTTTATTACACATGAAGCATCGTTTGTACCTAATTCACATAAAACTATACTAGATGTTGTCACTGCTGAATTTGTTACCACTAATGAAGTTGTTCCAGCAGCAGCATTTACTTTACCAGATATTTTATTAATTGTTTGAGCTCCAGTTGTTCCTGGTGGTGTTATTGTACTTGAAAAGACTAATTTACCACCAGTAACTTCAATTGCTCTAAAATCTGTTGCCGCACTAATAGTTGGGTTAATATATAATCCACGAGTTATACCACTTGCACTACCAGTTTGATTAACTGTTCCACTATATACAAAAGCAGCGTAGTTTGCAGTACCTGAAGTTGGTGAAAATGGGTAACCTGTATAATAATCAAATAATGTACCACCTGTATTACTAGCCGCAATACCAACAACATTATAAAATCCTTGTCCACCAGCAATTGTATTTCTTGCATAAAACGCTCCAGCTGAAATATTTGAACTAGAACTTATAGATGACCCTGCGGTAACAAGTCCAATCCTACTCACTGTAAATTTACTCACACCACCCACTTGTAACTCCATAAGATTTGTTGTCCCTGTGGATACAATTGATTCTGTGACATTTAATTTAATTGATGTTACTGACGCTCCAGATGAATTCAAAGTTTGTCTTAAATCTAATAAAGTGGTTGCTGAAGTTGTATCAGTAAATATTACTTTACCATTTGTAGTTTCTATGGCTCTAAAATCTGCTGCTGATGTTAATATCGGGTTAATAAATAAACCTCTTGTAACACCACTTGCACCACCAGTTTGATTTATTACCGAACCAAATTGATAACCATTAAAAACTGCAGTTCCAATTGTTGGGTTAAATGTAGTTGATGATAATTGAATATAATTAAACGTACCACCAGTAGAGTTATAAACATTACCATTACCAGCGTTTTCAACATTAAGACCATAAGTCGTTAAAAAAGCAGCACCATTAAATCTCATACTAACACCAGAATTAGTTGATGAAGCTTGATAAATATTCTGTCTAAAACCATTGGATGCAGCAACTGTACCATCTTTTGTTACTGAAAATTTAGTTGTACCAGTAACTTGTAAATCCATCAATAAAGATGATGAAGCAGAAGCCGTATCAGTTACATTTAATTTTATGGCTGTAGGAAGTCCTCCTGTATTCCAAGTTTGTGCAATATTTAACACTGAACCATTTAAAGAACCAGACCCTGCTAATGTTGTGTCTGATAAATTTATTGTATTTGCGGTTAAAGTACCTTGTACAATGGAGTTATTATTTGATATAAAACCATTTTTTATGTTAAATTCTGCTGCCATAATGTTTTACTTTCCCTTTCCAGTAAATGTTATTTTAATATAAATATGTCGGATATTATTATAATCCAAATTTTGATTTTGCTGCGTTATAATTTTGTAGAACTTCTGTTGATGAGAGTGCTCTGTTGTATATTTGTGTTTGACTAATGTTACCATTTAGAAAATAGTTGTTACTTAAATACATACCTACTTGCAAATTATTGGTAGTATTTGATAAATTTAAGTTACTAAATGTTACTGGTGTTCCTTGCTGTACGCCATTTATAAAAAGATTTCCTTGTGATGAGGAATTGACAGTAGCAGTGATATTATACCAAATACCATTCGTGAATGTATATGATTTAGAGGCAAAGTTATTAACACCCCCTGCGTAACCACCTGCTGTATTTCCAAAACATGTATAGTTAAAGGAATTTCTATTAAGTCTATTCTCATAAGCAAACCAAAAACCTGAACTTGGTGTACTTGGAGGACTATCAGTTTTACCTTTGTCAATAAATGTAACTAAACTACCTGTATTATTTACATAATCTAATCCTGAAAATTTAATCCACGTATTTAATGTAATTTGAGAAAATGTTTGAAGATTTGCTGGATTCCCACAATTCACATAATTACTAATACCATCAAAAACAAGACTACCACCATTTGAATAGTTGTATGTAAATCCGCTTGATAATGTTCCATTATTTCCACCCTTTGATATGTCGGTCCATGTTGGTATTCTTGATACAGGAACCGTTGTTGTTGGTATGTATGTTGTTGCAACAGTACCCACTTCAAATTGTCCACCCCATAAATAAACACCTGAAACACCATCACCTGTATAAGAAGTTGTATTTCCTGAATTAAGCAACATTATATATGGTTGTAATTCAGTTGCACTAGGTATATATCCAGATATAGAACATCTATACCACCCATCTCCAACGCTAACAACTGACGAGTTCGTTAGAACACCAGTACCTATATTTGATATTGTTGATGTGGTTCCTGATTGTAAATTAAAATTTGCATAGAACCAATTTGTATAAGTAGGGTATTCATAGATTGCCATTTGAATATTTCTACCATTAAAATTTTTTGCATATACACTAAATGTATAGGTTTGACCACTAGTCATACCACTAATTAATTTATTAACACCTCTCCAACCTGTTAATCCACTTGTTTCAATGTTGGTATCCGCAGTAGTAGTTCCATCAGGTGCTGTTGTTGTATTAGCACTAACCGATGATTGATAATAACCCCAATTTTCAAATTGTTGGCTATATGTAATTAAATTTTGACTTGGAACATCAGCCAATGATTTTGTATTGGAAGTATCCAAATACATAACCAATCCATCTCTAACAATATTTACTCCTCCTCCTACTGTACTCATAATCCAAATCTTCCTTTTGCTGCGTTATAATTTTGTAGAACTTCTGATGCTGATAGTGCTTTGTTGTATATTTGAACTTGGGGTATGTTTCCCCCAAATGCTGGAGCCCATCCATTACCTATTTTTAGGGAGTTAGAACTTGTTCTTATGTTACTATCGGTAAATGTGTTAGTTTGTCTTAAAACACCGTTTTCATATCCTTTTATTGTTGTCCCCTGTTTTGTGAAACAAACATTAACCCATGTATTTAATATAGTTGTAATAAAACCACCCCCATTTTCTATAACATCACTTGAATTTTTTTTCCAAAAATTAAGAAGTGTTGAGTTTGATGTAAGATATAACATATAATCATAATCATCTGATAAAGGACCTTTTGTTACTATTCCAATACCCGACTTTGATAATGTATTAAAAATCCAAACATTAATTGTTAAATCTGACGTTATTTCTAAAGATGTTGATGTTGGTACATCAACATAGT
>Ga0214919_10003488_pt1 | contig 23712 bp, 22 predicted proteins | sample LL1503_MetaG_FD_177994 | JGI IMG/M metagenome (GOLD analysis project Ga0214919, IMG submission 177994) | Freshwater microbial communities from Lake Lanier, Atlanta, Georgia, United States - LL-1503 | ecosystem: Environmental > Aquatic > Freshwater > Lake | place: USA: Georgia | collected... | reverse complement strand
CCAACGGCACTCAAAGGGACTAACACAGACCAATTGGCAACAATGGCAGCGCTTATTAATGCGCTTGCTGATTACACTGCTACAACAAGTTTAACAGAGTTGCTGGCTTTAAAAGCTAATTTAAAATCACCAGCATTTACTGATAAGCCAACAGCACCGACTGCACCCAAAGGAACTAGATCAGATCAGTTGGCAACAATGGCAGCGCTTATTAATGCACTTGCTGATTACACTACTACAACTAATTTACAAAATAACAGCACTAACATTGTAGCTAGCTACATTAATGCAATTAATAGTGTATCATCAACAGGTAAGGGTGATCAGAATGGCTATGGCTTTGTAGCTACTACGCCGAAAGGTGTGTACGCTCCAAATGGCAATAGTGACTTCGGTAATATTAGCATGAGAAAGAGTACTGCCACTCAAGGCATAGTTTATCCAAATACACCCAATGCGGCTGGTCCGTATTCAATGGAGATTGGCTGGAATGGCTCAAGAGTAGTGGGACGTGTTGATAATAACAATTCGGCTTTATTTACTTTGGCTAATTATTCTGATGTTGTAAATGCTGGTGGAAATAACTTTCTTTGGTTAACGAGTGGCACATTTTCGGGAAGTATAAATATAGGTGGAACACTGTATGCTCCAACTGGAAATTATGTACTTATACTATCCCAAGTCTTTGTTATCTCAAATGATGCTGACTCTCGCGCCAGTTTTAGCTTTAACGGTTTTGGCAGTACAACTGCATCCTTTGGTGCACGCCTGAATACAGGATCAGCTACTCTGCAATTTTTGTGTCTATGGGGTAAACGTGGATCAATTCCTGGTATTTAAAAGGTAAATAAATGAATAAATATGCGGTTTTTAATGAAGACGGTTCTTTCAGCCACTTGCTGAGCGGCTATGATGATATTGATAGTGATACTATTATAAAAATTACAGATAAACAATATAGCAAATATGAAGCAGTATTGTGCGAGTTTAAATCAGTTTTGCAACTAAAGAATGGACGAATCAATATAATTGACAGGTTCTCATCTTCAGAAATTAAGGAGCAAGAGAAAGCTCGGTTAATTGATCAGGCACAGAAGATATTAGATGATTCAGACTACCGCGCCACTACCGATAAAATGGAGTCATACACACCAGAAAAACGAGCTGCAGTTAAAGAATACCGAGAAGCTTTACGTGAAGTAATCCGCCAAGCTAAATGTGGTAATTTGCTTGAGCTACCTTTATTTGAGCAATATAATCGTGAGTAAATTTACGCGCAAGTAACTGGCTTTGCAGAAAGCTCTCTAATCTCTATAGGATAAACATGGACACAACTAAACAATCGTTTAACTCGGTTAACCAAACAGCATGGGAAACTTTTATATTCTTGACGGCGTGGGATACTTTTAATGACACAATCCCAGCTATGCTTGGGCTGATGCTGATTTGTATAGTTAATGGAGTATTATTACAGAGTCGACAGTATATTAAGAAATTTATTGTCATGGCTTTTATCTCTTACATTTTTTATTTTGCCCATATTTGGCTGTTAAGAGGTGAATATAAACTGTTTGATACTGACCTACCTCTTTATGACTTTATAGTTAGTTATTTTATTGTCTGGGAACTCCATGTTTTATTAACTTTTGCTGACAAGGTCTATGGTTTAAGGATACCTTTGATTACCAACTTTTTTGAAAAGTGGTCTGAGATGATGGATCGACAGTCTACTCCTCGTCATAAAAAGAGAAATGATGATTAAAAATAATAACTTGAATTTGACTGCTTTTATTGTCAAATAAAATTAGAGGGTAATTATGAAACAAATAACAGTAAGTGAGATTATAAAACAATTAACCAGCTTTGGTATCACCAATAAGCTTGAACAGGCACACTTTCTAGGGCAGGCAGATCATGAGTCTACCGGATTCACTAAACTGTCAGAAGATACCAGATACCGCTTTGGCAGAGCAAAAGTAATCTGGCCAAACAGAAAATCGGTAATTAAAGCAAAACAAGATGAGCTAAAAGCTAAAGACGATGACTTTTGTCCGCAGCCTTGGTTGTTCAATACGGTTTATGGTTCGCGCATGGGTAATGAAAGGAACGGTACAAATGATAACGATGGCTTTGACTACCGAGGCGGTGGAATCTTTCAGTTAACCGGAACAGATAACCATCTGGCTTTTATGAACTGGCTGCATAAGAACGGTAAATATCTTAGTTTAACTTTGGATAAAGTTGATGAGTTCGTCAAGAGTAAAGAGGGCGCGATTTTATCAGCGATCTGGTTCTGGCAAGCTAATGGAATTGGCTCAGCAGCAAGAGCTGATAATATTACAAAAGTTAGTATTGCGATTAACGGCGGCACGATTGGATTGGAGGAGCGTCTGGAGTTAACTGAGAAATATAAGAAAGAGTTAGGTGTTTAATGAACTTACAAACCAAACTATTCGGTGTGCTGATTTTATCCTTGGCTTTTATTAGTACTTATACCGCAGGATCGCGTCAAGGTAAATCAGCCGAACGACTGAAAGCAGAACAGACCTACAATGTAAAGCTGGTGCAATACAGTCAAACTCTGCAAGCAGTAACTGAATCAAATAACCAGCAAAGACTTAAAATATCAACTTTAGAAGTGAGTTTAAATAATGAAATATCTAAAAATGCTAAGTTACTTAATGATAACAATCGTATTAGCAAGCAGTTTACAAAGCTGTACGACAGTTCAACACGCTTGTCAATTGCCACCAGTTACGAATCAGATGCTACAACCCCCAGCGCCGCTACTCCAGATCGAGCCTTGAAGATAATGAAAGAAAACAACTTAAACCACCAACAGTGTATAGCTGATTTGATTGTTTGGCATGAGTGGTATCGTCAGAATAGTTAAATAAGCATTAATAATGTCAATACTATCAAATGAGGATCACATTTGGTTTGCCTGCTTTGTTAATGTTCCAAACTTGGATATGCTAAAATTCGTAACTAATTGTTACAACTTACTCTAGAAGACAAGGGTATACCATGAGTATAAATTACCTATCAATTTTTGCTTTGAGCTCATTAATGTGCATTACTAATGTTTCTGCAGAAAGTGTGATGAACGATGGTAGAATTGTAAAAATAAATTTTGATTATCGTCAATCTACTTCCAATGTACAATCAAGTGATACATGTCTTGGAGTTTTATTAGATCCATTAGTCGTATTAACTTCTTCTGAATGCGTTTATAATCAAGATTTGAGTGAAATAGATGTAAGTACTCCAGATAGTAATACTACAATCGCATACGGAAGCAATTTTTCCAGCACAGTTAGCTTATTTAGCACAAAAGAAAATATTGGTTGGAGATTAATTCCTAATTCAAGTTTAGCACTCCTAAAACTTAGTAAGCCAATAACGTTTACTCCTAAATACAATATTGCACAATATTGTAAACCAGATCAATTATTATCAAAATATACTGACAGACCTACAACAATCTACGCGTTTGATGACAAAGATAATAGTAAAATCATAAATGATAAAAATAAAATAACTAATGTTTTTGACGTAATAGATCATAAAGGGAAAGTAGCTACTTTAGATGATGGTTTAATAATAAATAAAACAGATACCGGTGGTGCGTGGGTCTCTGGAAACAGTATAATTGCTATAACGGTTAGAGGCATCGGAGATCATTCAATTTTTGGTGCACTGATTTGCCCATATTCGAAAGTCGTATTTCACGAAGCAAGAGTACTTGAGTATAATTAAATTTAGAATATATGCTTTAAAGCATGAATAAGGTTTATCCAATCTAAACCTTTGGCTTCTAAAATATTTTCAAAGGCATCTTCTAGTAGGTTTGCTATAGAAAATATAAAACTTGCATAAAATAGTCTTTTGCCGTTCTTTGGGCTTAAATTAAGAAATATTTTCATGTTAAGGTATCCGGAAATAGCTGTAGCTATAATTACCGTAACTAGTAGACTGGTTGAAATATTAATCCCTTGACTCATAAAAGTAGCAAACGACAAAATTTGAATAATTAACGAGGGAATGATTCGCTTCTGTACCGCTTCAACGTGGCTGGAACCTAATAGTGTATATAATATACTGATAATAAGTCCAGCACCACCAACAGCACTGCCACAAATTCCTGCAAATATTGGCAGTGTACACATAAAGAAACCAGCTAGATATGAGCCTTTTGGCTTAAAGATGACTAATAAAAACAACCCAATTAGAATGATTGAAATGATGAACATTAGGCTGGTATTATCGAGTTTGCTTAGTAGTGAGACACTCAATAAAACACTTAAGCATGATGTGATTGTAATAGTAAGATCGCGTTTATCAAATTTGGGTATCTGTTTACCATTAATTAATGCAAACAAGTTAAATAGTACAAATACAACGGCACTAACTCGAATTAAGACCATTACTTCTTTAATATCATAATTCATCATAAGAAGTGAGGGCATCAGAATTAAGCCATTACCTCCAGTGACGGCAACTAATCCAGAAATGATTGTTACTATAAATACACCAAATAATGCCAGCATCATTAAAACTTTCTACTTGTTACTTAAGCTATGTATTTTACTTGAAACGCCAACCATTTTGCTATGGTTGGCAGCAATAAATTAAGATGAGTGTTTCTTCTTCCATGAGCATAATCGCTCTGCCTCAAGATTGTATACTCCAAAATCGTCAGACATAACATTATAACTAATGCCATTGTGATTGATTTGCTCGCCAACGATTAATCCGTGGTGCGCTAGGGGATGATTAGATGTGATTTTCATGATATAATACTCTTTCTATAAAAAAGAGCATCAACGATTAAATTTTCTCAGTAAAAAAACTTAATGATTAATGCTTGTTATTTTTTAGTCACTCAGTGACTAAGTTAAGTATAAATAGGTACATTTAAGTACATTATTTACAATGTGTAAAATAAAAATATATAATAATAACAGCTTGTTGCTTGATTTCGTAGCTTTATGTGCTCGGGTTCGAATCCCGCCTTTTCCGCCAAAAAAATTCAATTCTTTAATTTTAGTTAGCATGGATTATCGCGCTCTCTACTACTGGAATCATAGTGTCGTCATAGCTACTAAATGAATCTTTATTTTTAAATTTGACATAGTGTGGTAAACCCGAAACTACACGCCCAAAAAATTCATAGCCAAATTTTTCCCAAATGCTGCCAATTGGCGAGCAACTAAATGTACCAATTTCGCCGAACTTTATACCCGTGCTATAGAAACTATCATCAAATTGTGGTAAATTGCTACTAGTGCGTGCATAAATAGCTTGCGCCATATTTTCTAATTGGTATGGATCTAATTTTAATACTTCGGCATAAACCGCATTGTAAATGGCATGTTCATCACTATATTTGCCAGTTAAAGATCCTGAAATATGATGTAAAATATCATTGGTATACTGCATGCTAAACGCTTTATAGAGCATATATTGTTGTCGATATTTGGCGGAGGTAACGCTCAAAAAGGATTGCGTTGTTGCATCACAGCCGTTGGTAGCAAAGTCCATCGCATTAATTGTGTAAAGATAAATGTAGGTTTCAAAAAGCTTCTGATAGTTACGCTTTGGGATATGACGTTCTTTAGTTACGATATAGAGATGTTGTAGTGCATCTGGGAGCGCGGCAAAATGTTGTGTATCAGGGTAGCTTTTAATAAACGCTCTATTTATTCTTTCTAAAATTTCAATTTTATTAATATTGTCAAAGAAGAAATTCTGATTTTTACCGTATAGTAATAGAATATTACCGTAATATGGATCAGCGTTGCTGCTGGTAATAGCAACAAAGCGACTAATCGGAATTGAACAATATTCTGAAGAAAAAACGCCTCCTTCGTTACAGCTGATTTGATTCGGATTTTGCATATCAATTGAGTTGTAATTAATCGATGGTATCATTGAAGGAACCATTGAGGGTAGAATAGTAGCAATACTCGGACAAGCAGTTAGCATCATGCCCAATGGAATTAAAGCTGCTATTTGGTGGAGGAGGCCATTTTTAAATAGCCTTTTCATTAAATTAAACACCTTGTTTTAGACACGCTTCAATAAACGGATCCAGGTCACCATCCATCACACCGCGAATATTACCGATCTCAACATTGGTACGTAAATCCTTAATTCGTGATTGATCAAAGACATACGAGCGAATCTGATGTCCCCAGCCAATATCTGTTTTACTATCTTCAAGTTTTTGCTTTTCAGCTTCTTTTTTGCGCAGCTCAAGCTCATAGAGTTTAGCCTTAAGCATCTTCATCGCCTCATCACGATTTTTGTGCTGTGAACGATCATTTTGACATTGTACAACGGTATTGGTTGGAATATGGGTAATCCTCACCGCAGAGTCGGTTTTGTTAATATGTTGTCCACCAGCACCAGATGCGCGGTAGGTATCGGTGCGTAAGTCAGCTGGATTGATCTCAATCTGAATGTCGTCATCAATTTCTGGATAAATAAACACACTGGCAAATGAAGTATGGCGTTTATTATTCGAGTCAAATGGTGAATTACGCACTAAGCGATGTACACCAGTTTCGGTACGTAAGTAACCAAAGGCATAATCACCTGAAATTTTAATCGTGGCATTCTTAATCCCCGCAACCTCGCCAGATTGTTCTTCGAGGATTTCTGCCTGAAAGCCTTTGCGATCAGCATAGCGCAGATACATTCTAAAGAGCATATCCGCCCAATCTTGCGCCTCGGTTCCACCACTACCGGATTGAATATCAATAAAACAATTATTCGGATCCATCGGGTGCGAAAACATCCGGCGAAATTCTAGCTTATCCAGCTCTTGCTGTGCAGCTTTTAGATCACTTTCGACAACCAACATGGTTTCTTCATCATTTTCCATTTGGGCTAGTTCAAATAGCTCATTACATGCGTTAAGACTATTGCCCAGACGCTCTAGTGTCATCACAACTGTTTCTAGCTGTTTTTTTTGTTTGCTTAATTCTTGAGCTCTGTCTGGAGTATTCCAGATTTCAGGATTTTCCAGTTCTTTTTCTACTTCATCCAATTTGGCCTTCTTGCCTGTGTAGTCAAAGAAACCCCCGTAGTTCGGTGAGTTGTGTAGTTAAGATTGCCGGTAGGTTGGCGATTTCATTGATGTGTTCAATCTCAAGCATTGATTTATTTCCTATATTTTAGTAGATTTTTAAGTAGGTTATTATACCTGATTTAGCAGGTTCTTTGTTTGTGGGAGTGGTTAAAAGTTCGATTGTGAGCTTTGTTTTAGATAATAGCAGTAAAATGTCTAGATTTTTCATTAGATCTAAGCTAGACATTTGTGGATTGTGTAATTAATATATTGTTATAAATTAAGAAAATCTATTAGATTGTTCTGGAGTAAGTTTTAAAAATGTCTAGATTTTTTCTTATAACGCTATCTAGACATTTTTTAATTTCCACGATTTGCCTTTGTTAATTTCAATAAGACCTTTATCTTTCAGAGTTTGGAGTACATTGCGAATTTTATTTTTCTTCTGGATGTTACTCAATATATCCGGAAGTTTATCCCGTATAATACGCTCAAAATCTTCACGGGTACCAGTTTTAAACTTAGTCAGATAATCAACAATCATTTTACGACAATACTCTAAACTTGGTTTTTGAGCTAGAGCTACAGCGGTATATTAAGTTTATTTAGTGCATCTATGATATATTTTTCTGGCATTAATTCTTTCTTTCGCTCACCCCATTCTGGATGTTGTATTGACCAATTCCAGACTTTATGGCAAGCAGATTTTATATTATCAGCACCTTCATGATTAACAACCCAATGCACAGTTGAAAGTAATTCCATGCCAAATGGATATTCATACCCTGAAATTAAAGCTTGAATATTATCAACACATTTAAGATCGTGGTTGTTTTCTAAAAAAGCGCTAGCCAAACTATGAGCATGATCACTAACTTTGTATTGATAATCATTACTCTCATCATTTTTAAAATTTTCAACAAATTTATTTACCACCAGTAAAGCTATTACTTTTTTTAAATCAGGAGAATATGGACCAAATTTATTTTTTTCAAAGTTAAGTTTAGATAACGTTGGCTCACCTGATTCTTTAATAAAATACGCTAATTTCTGGACTTCTAAACTGGTTAACGCATAGCGCAAACCCTGATAGTGATACATTAATAATAAAAGAATAGCTCGTCCAACAGTTATATTTTGAAATTGCTGATCTGTGAACTTTTCGTTGACTTGATCTGTTTGCGGGGTTGGAGCAAAGATGTTAATATCAATATCTAAGCATGATAGTTTTTCAATAATAATTTGCCGAACTTCATCCCATTCTAATCCACCATTACCACAACCTAGCTGTGGTATGGCTATTGATTTAATTTGATACTGTTCAATTACTTTAATTAAATCATCTAAACCGCTAGTAATATACTCAATTTTTGAATTATTTCGCCAATGTTGTTTAGTCGGAAAATTAATAATATAACGTGGATTTTCGGATAACATGCCACAAGCATAAACCAGCATCTTGCCAGTTGTTACATGGCCAGACTTACACTCTTTGACATAATACTTAAAATTATCAGGATATTTTTGTTTAAATTGTAGTGCAATACCTTTACCCATTACACCTACACAATTAATAGTATTTATAATTGCTTCGGCTGGATAAGTCAATAAATTCCCAGAAACATATTTAATAGTCATTATTTATACCACTCTTTTTTTATAACCGTTGGCAATCCAATACCAAATTCTGTACATAGTACACCTAGTTTTTGCTTTATCTTTTCATTCATGACTGCAAAACCAACGATATTGGTTAAATCAACTTTATTATAGATTAAAAACTCGGCTTGTCGTTTTGATTTACGATTTGCCCATCGAACATTATCTGATCGATCTTGCCAAAACTGTGCATACTCTCCTAGCCGTGGACGTTCAAAGAAAATATCCCAATCTAGTTGATTTAAATCAGACAGGTTATTATACCATGCTACAGTTGGCTGCATAATTGGGTGATGGTCACAGAAAATAAAATCATCGTTAGTAAAATTTTCTACATAGCTGACAAAATATATCATATCTTCTTGCTTAGTTGTGCAATTAGCAATAATACCATCAGCAATTGCAAATAACATTGGAGAACGTGGTGCAAAATGAAATGGCACATAATCATGCAAATTATTACCATTTGGCAATGTTATTCTATGCCGCATATCTTGAATGTCTTCATATGCAACGTTAATATAATCTACACTGTTGCGAGATAACATATTTTTTGCCAATAATCCACCAGATGTAAATATCTTAGGTAAATTATCAATTGCTGTCATATGAAAAATTCTGGTTTGCTTAAATAACCATTTAGGATAATCAGGTGGCATAGTCTGGATCTTTTTGTAAAAAATTAATTAATTCATAAAACAATTTAGTTAAATGTCCTTTATTACCCGTATATCCTAAATACATTCCAGTTATAGTCTGATATAAACCAGTTCCATTTAACTTAGTAAGCAATGCCTCTACGTAATCCTGTGATATATTGAGATTGTTTATTGCTTTGGCAATAAACTCATCCCAGTATTTTGAAAGCTCAATTAATTTATTGTCTGCACTGGCTAAACTTAATGATTGTATCTCATAAGAGTACAAAATATTAAGTAAGTGAAACTCTTGTAAAGACAAGTTTTCGATTATCTGCAAAATAAATTCATATTTATCAGTGAGTTTCTCATTATGTTCTGGCTTAAGCTTGTGACAATAAGATATAAATAAATCAGCTAATAATTTGATTTTTTCTTGTTGACGAGTTTTAAGCAATGTTTGCTGAGTTAAATAAGCTGTATGCAAAATATCATAATCATTCAGATTTTGAATGCTAATATCAGCAGTTCCGCGTTTAACTTCATCTAAAAAGAAGTTGAATTTTTCTTGTTGAAATTTTTTATATATATCGGTAAAAGTATTCACATTAACATTTAAACAAGGGATTGAAACCTGCTTGATTAGGCTTTCTGCTGCAATGCGAACTAAAGTAGGTATATTTTTCATAACGGTTATCATTTCTTTACTTATATAGTTTAAAATCTCTTTTATTATAGCTCGGCATAATAAAATTCATTTTTGAGATAGTTTAAGTATTTATCCAACTTGATAACTTTTATTGAATTAGTTCTGGCATATTGGATTAATTTTTTTATATTTTCATCTTCTAAGCTGCAGTTCCAGCCCAATACAATTGATGTAGGTCTATTAAAAATAACCTCATGATTAACTTTCTGTTTTGAGGTTTCTATATATTCTAACAATTCAATACATGTTTTATCTGTAACTGCACCACCGTATTGTGAAATAAATCCTTCATATGCTGCTGATGAAAACTTATAAAACCTAAGCTCTTGTTCAAATTGCCATTGGGGTGTTTTAGAAATAGCAAAGCTTTCAAAAAAATTACTTAAAGCTTGTATATTGTTTTTACCACGATAACGATATTCATCTAAGCAAAATTTGAATTTTTGAATTGGATTATAGTTCTCAATATAATTAACGGGTTTGAAAAATAAAAACTCATTTGAATTGTTGTTATTAAGGTTATTATATACTTGAGCAATTAAATGATCTAATTCAAATGTTAAAGCAAAACCTGAGCCATTATCACCGTAAAGTCCCCACATATGGTTAGAGTTTGTAGAAAGTGGATTATTTAATGAAAATGAAGATACATTAAATGAGTATTTTGTCATTGCATGTAAATATCTTACTAATGGCACATTTTGTTCGTTGTTATCACCAAGAGTAAACATTTCATTGTCATGCAAGTGAAGCTGGCAATCAAATCGATCATTAAAATCACATGGAAAAGGCATATAAATTTTATCATTAATTATAGTGTCCACTTTTTGTGTACCAAGATTAGCTAAACTTATCCATTTAGTGAATGTTGTATATGTTTTTTGCGTATTTTTATTTTTTACATCCGGTCGTTGAAGGATCTCATTTACTTTTTCAAATGGGGCATCTTTATAATACACAAAGTTATCTTTAATTATTTTTTTTAAGAATAACTCTGTGGTAGTACTAAATTGTGATTCTGCACAAAATTTTGTTAAGATTGAAATATCTTCCGAAGAGAAAATATCTTTTATATCTGAACGCATTGCTTTAGTTAATTTTGGGATGGCTTCTAACTTATCAAATACACTATGACGTAAGTTAAAAACCGTTTTTAGTTGCTCCATCGGTTCGCAATAATTATTGTCACCAATAACGACAAGTGGAAAACTAGTCGGAAGATTATTATTTACTAGAATTCGCATTTTCTTAAATATCCAATTTAGGTAAATTGTTGACTATTTTTACGGTTTCGAGGCTAACGGTGATAACGCGCTGCAATAGTTCCAATGGGCAGTGTGGATTACTCATGGTTTCAATAGCCCAATCGTTAGCATTATCTACAGCTCCATGATCCTTATATGCTGATATGCTTTGATATTTCATAATGCTCCCAGTTGTAAATTATAACCACTATTGACTATTTTTACTAAATAATATATAATTTATGCTTAGTTCATCCTTCATTTGAAGGAAGGAAATCAGAAAACGCATAGTCTAGATATTATGCGTTTTCTGCTTTAATAAGCCTCTAATAACCTTCTCTTATATTTTTTCATTATCTTATCCCGCGCTTTATCTTTCTCTTTTTCAGCAAGATTCAGTCGGTTTTGTAGCTCTTCTTCAAATTGGTGATCACGAACTTGTTTTAAAATGTCAGCAAATCCAGCTTCATCAACTTTGAATGCTTTTTTACAATGTGGGCAAATAATTTTGTTCATATTATTATTTCCTAAGTTGGAGTTTATGGCTTCTTTGTTAGTGTTAATTTTGCTCTCATCAATTATTAATAGAGATAGAAATGCACAATGTTTTTTATCTATATTAACTGTATTTTGAGTAAATCACACCCATTGTCAAGTATTATAATTATTCCAATGTCGATGAGAAATCATCTCATTAACATTAATTGTGGTGGCATAATTTGAATATGTTATAACATTATTTCCCATCATCTTATTTTCGAATACTTATAACAATGACCTTTTTTATAGTACTGATCCAGATATTGACCAACTGAATTAGCATCACGTAATGCCAAAAATTCTTTTTCTGAAATATTATAATACTCATATTGACTGCCATCAAGAAATTGGACTATTACTGATTTTATATCAAAATTATAACCAACACTATGTACATTAGATGAGCTAACTCTAATCATTTCAACTTTATTAGTCATTTATAAAATACTCCTTAAAAATATTTTGTTCAATCATTTTGCGCCATTTTTCAGGGACATCACTCCATGATGCACCCCATGTTTTAGTTTGTTGATATGCCTTAAATGGTTTTTCAGAAGATGGTGGGGCGTAACCTAAAACATCTTCAATACAATTATCCATTTTTTGAAGTTTTGAAGAGTCTCCATTTAGAGCCGTAAGGATAGGTTCATTAAATCTCTCTGCACCTGCTGTTCCAGTATCTGAATCATGGATCACAAACAAATCAATGGAAAGAGCTTTTAAATATTTAACGAGTGGAATAATTGTTGCTTTGCCTCGAGCTTTTATTATTTGTATTTCAGATAATATAATTTTTTGCTTATCTGGAGACATTCGATTGATGGTTTCCCTTAACACAATTTCCTCTGTATCACCTTCTACAATTAAAGTCTTTCTAGCAAAAAAAACTCTAGCTAAGCTGTCATCAAATCGTGCCAACATTTTTATATACTCTTTATCGTTATCTTGTAGTTTTAGGTATTCTGCATGAGTATTAAAGCTTATTGATTTTGTGCCGCCATTACCATCGTCAATAAAATTATTTAATACTTGCTTGACTTCGCGATCTAATGAAATCATATAAGGCGAATGAGTAGTACAGATTATTTGAGTATTAGTTGAGGCTAACTCATAAATTTTGTTACGCATCTGATTTGCCGCATTTGGATGTAGGTATATTTCTGGCTCTTCAAAACATACTATAAGATTTTGGTTCTCAGGGCTTTGTTCTCTCAATAAATTTTGCTGTCTAAATAATAATAATCCAAATACCGCAGCTCTTATTGCACCAGTCCCCTGATGTGATATTGGAGTAATAATATTACTCTTCATGTTTATGTTAAAAATGGCTTTAATCGAATCATCAGCCTTGCTTAAGTCAGCTTTTGCCATAATCGAAGATTCGGGAAAGACGCTGTCAAGAACTTGGTTTAAAGATGACATTAATTTGCCAAAATCACTAGTTTCATCTGATGGGTCTAACTCTGCTGATAATTTATTAAGAAAAACCTCTGCATTTTTAAAATTTTCTGATTTATTTCTAACATCTTTAAATAATGTTTCTAGTATTTTGCTCAACGCCCCCTTTGATTCCAGCTCTTCTGTTTTATCTTCAGCTGGAATAATCAATATATCAGGTAATTTGCTTGAAACGATTTGAGGAATTCCACCCGGGTTTTTAACCCATGAGGTTTGACTATTATCAATATCCCATAATTCATTATATTCTTCGAGTTCTTGCTCTGCTGGTTTACTATCCAAATCCTTATTCCATGAGGCAATGAGTTCTTCAGTGATATCCTCAGATACAAACTCTCGCCATTTTTTTGGTTTAGCAATTTTTAAAATTCTTTCATTTTGTAACATTTCAATAATAGGTTTTATAGTTCCCTTGTCATTTATGGTTCCCTTATTAAATGTTTTTCTGTATTTGATAATCAATTCACCATTATCGTTAGCAATACGCCCTTTAAATCCTCTCCATGTTGGAGCATCTGGTGGCAATCCTCTAAACTCCGCGGTTAAAATAATTTTATCAGAACTCTGTTTATTAATTGATTCCTCAATGTCAAAAATTGAAAAATAATCATGTTCTGAAATATCTTGCTTAAGGTTTAAGACTAACTCTAATGCTTTGAAAATACTACTTTTACCTTTGTTGTTTTCTCCGATTAAAAAAGTTGAGTCTCCAAAGTAAACCGTTGTATTATTTAATTTCCTAAATCCTTCAATTTGTAATGAATATAAATACATCATATCTCCATTTTAATGATGAGTTAAATATCTAATTTTGGTAAATTATTGACTATCTTGACGGTTTCAAGGCTGACGGTGATAACGCGTTGCAGTAGTTCCAATGGATAACGTGGGTTATTCATGGTTTCAATAGCCCAATCATTAGCATCGTTGATAATGCCGCTATCCTTATGCGTAGATACGCCTTGGCGTTCCATAACCCACTCAATAGCTGATTTACCATTAACTACATAATCATAGGCTTCAAGAGGAATATTTTCTAAAGTAATTTTGCCATTATAGATAATTTTAGATTTATCAGCTTTGCTGGCAAATTTCATTTTGATAACCCGATAATCATTGGCTTGCAATTGGCTAATATCTTTAGTGAACGTTACGGGATATAGCTCTTTATTTTCATAATTAAGATGTAAATCAGCTAATTTGCGTCCAGCTTGCTCAAATGCTCTAAAATCGGCAATGGTTTTAACCCGTGGAATACGTGGCAAGGCTTTGGTTAAATTATCGGCATATTTGGTTTTGTATTCTTCAGAATGTAATAATCCATAGATGTAATAAAATAAATCTTCTTTGGTGATTGAAGCATCACTGTAAAAATCAGTAAAATGCTTTAATCCAGCATCAGTAATTGCTTCTTTACGGGTATATTGCGTGCCACTTGGCGCAGTAACCACATCAGAATCATCACTAAAATCAAATCCATTAGTTGATTCTTCTTTGGGTTCATATAGGTACAAAGGAAAACTTTGACCATTATCTAACGTTTGATAATCAATTATGTTATTGCTACACAAAATAGAAAATCTTGTTCTTGCCCCAATTCCACTTGTTCCAAGAATAAGATTATCAACACCTCTTTCTGGAATAATCTTTGGCATTTGGTAAACTCTGGCAGTCAGATTTGTATCATAATATAGCCATTGCGTACTAAAAGCACGATATGTCGACTTCACTAAGCAATGCTTAAATTGATGTACTTTCTTTTTTGCAAAGTCATCTTTTAAGTTTCCAGACCATGCAATTTTTTTACTATCATTATTGACAAAACCGGCAACATATTTTTCAGCTTCAATTGATTTAGTTGGTTGATTCTTAATAAAATCACTTACTTTATAACGCTCTAACTCACTTGTATAAAAATCTATCATGTTTGATATATTTTGGGTGAGTTTAACTTTTGAAGCATTGTATAACCACGCATCTCTGCTGGTCAGTATTCCTTGAGAATAGTTTTCAAATAAGGTAGCTGAAGCTTTATCTTTTTTATCACCTAATGAAATATAATCATAAAAACCATCATCACGCTGATTTAACCAATCGTTATATTTATCCGGAGTAATCTCTTGCCATAAACCTTGCTGGGTTATGCTTTCAATAGAGTTAAAATTAATAATCTTTTCTAATTTTTCTTGTCTATTGAGATAATTACCAATATCGTGATAGTAAATTTTACCTTGTTCCTTTGCTTCTGGGTTCTTGACGAAAATAGTAATAGCTACACCCGTCATAATATCAAATACATTTTGTCCTTCTTTTTTTGCTACATCACCTGATTTACCACGAATTGCACCTTTTAAATCAAAGATATAAGTACTACTAAATTCATCAACTATACATTTGCGCATACCATCTGTTGTTGACTTATAAATCCACCCATTATTAGTAATAAAGCCAATTACACCATATTTATCAATTCTATCACTCGCCCAGCGAATCGCTCGGATATATGAGTCATACGCGCTTTTTGATAATGCTGCATTAGAATACTTAACGTAAGTTGATTCAATACTACTATCAAGTTTTAAATATTCTAAATTTTGATTATTGTCATTTGCATTTGATTGTCCAGCTGAGTACGGCGGATTACCAATAAATACTCGAATCGGAAGTTTTTTTTGAGTTTTGCGGCGATGGTTATTATCCGCTAATTGTGGAGTGATTAGATCTTCTGATTTTTCATTAAGTTGAAAGGTATCAGTTAAACAAATACCTTCAAATGGTTGATATTTGCCGCCAACAATGGCATGGTAAACCGCTTCAATATTGATACTCGCGATATAATAAGCCAGTAAGACTATTTCATTAGCATGGAGCTCGGTAGTTTTAATCTTTTCACCATTAACGGTTTTATCTTGTAGGTTGTATTTGTACTCAAGCTGTTCTTTAGTTAATAAACCACTTTGCATTAGTCGCGTGATAAACGTACCTGTACCAGTAAACGGATCAATGATATGAGTATTTCTATCGCCGAGTTCTTGATTAAACTCTTGTTTAAGTATATCGTTTACGCTATGAATAATAAAATCGACGCATTCAACTGGTGTATAAACAATCCCAAGCCTTTCGGTCATGCGCGGAAAGGCATTACGGAAGAATTTATCATAAAGTTCAACAATAATTTTTTGTTTGGCTTCTGCATTATCAATACCATCAGCACGACGTTTTACGCTTGCGTAGAACTTATCGAGTTTTTTAGCTTCGTTGTCAATATGATGTGCATCAAGTAAATCAATAACCTTTTGCATTGACCTAGAAATTGAGTTATTATCCGCAAAATTATAATCACTGAATAGCGCATTAAATACTGGACGGGTAATAATATGCTGTGCCAGCATTTCAATTACTTCTTCTTCGGTAATTGAATCATTGAGGTTGTTTTTTAATTCCTGCACAAATTCAATAAAAGTTTGATATTCAAGACTGCTTTTATCTTCTAATGTGGTTTTGATCCGTAAGATATGCTTGCTGGCAATATCGGTAATATCATTCGCCCAATCTTCCCAGTAAGTGCGAGTACCGCATTTCTCAACAATCTTGGCTAACATGGCCTTTTGTACAGTATCAATGCTTAAATCCAGCTCAGCTTGCTGTGGTGTGTCACGTTCGCGGTCATTATCACCATTACTAGTTTTGGAGTCGCCACCTGTACCCATGCCGGACTTTTTGCCTTGGCTTTGTTTGGTATATTCGGGTAGTTTATCTACCATTGCGACAATTTCAACGTGTTTTTGAATAGCTTCGATTTTACTCTTTAAGCTATCAACTAACTCCACCTTGTTAATATCTGAGTCTAGCCGTTCATCATGTGAGCGTAGGGCATTTAATACATCCCAGACAATTTGATAACTTGGATTTTTCTTGAGTTCTTCTTCGGAGCTTTTACCTTCGGGAATAACCACCGGAATAATGATATAGCCGAGTTGTTTATTAGGGGCTTTACGCATTACCCGTCCAACCGACTGCACTATATCAACTTTGGATTTCCGCCCATGAATAAACATTACCGCATCCAGTGATGGTACATCAACCCCCTCAGATAAACATTTGGCATTGCTCAAAATGCGGCAAGTATCCTCGGTATTTTCTTTTAGCCAAGATAGTTTTTTGCCTTTTTCGGTAGCGTTCATTGTGCCATCAACATGATCTAATTGGCAAGTTATGTTTCCAATTTCAGGATGGATTGCTAAATACTCATCAACAACTAAACCAAACTCTTTGGAAAAATCCTTGGAGGCAGCAATACTTTTACAGAATGATACCGCGCGCTGCATTGGCTTATGATCATTAACTTGTAAGCCTTCCTTGATTAATGCCTTATAGCAACCAATCATCTTGGCTACATCGTCAAGATCTAATCCACCGCCTGAGCTTTTGAAGTATTTCTGCATATCGCTACTGACTTGTTTGGCATCAATAGCAAGAACAATTACTTTATAGTCTGTCAGTAAGCCTTTTTCAACCGCTTCACCAAATTTTAAACTATAAAATACCGTGCCAAAAACCTCGGTATCATCCATTGAGTATAATTCGGCTTTGTTTTCTTTGGCTTTCTCTTTTACCGTATCAATATAAATGCGTGGGGTTGCGGTCATATACAGACGTTTTGTGCCACGGATAAAATCATTATCATGGATTTTTACAAATTCTGAATCATCCTCACCAGCTAAAGTTGCGCCAGTGGTACGGTGTGCTTCATCGCAGATGATTAAATCAAAATCAGCCATGCCATATAGTTTTTGGGCTTTATTAATTACGTCGATTGACTGGTAGGTTGAAAAAATCACCGTCATTTTATCTGGGTATTGTTGCTGATTCTTCTCGGCTAGTTTTTTAGCATCGGTAGTCGCCGGATACGCCAGATCATGAGTATTTACCTCGGCAATATCATCCTCACTAGCTTTGCGTTTACCAACGTCAACGTCAGAACAAACCGCAAACGCATGAATCGGCGTAGTGGTTTCAATACTCCACTCAGTAATAGTTTGGCTGGCAAGGGCTAACGATGGCACGAGGAATAATACCCGTTTATTTTTACCAGCACAGCTTTCAGCTATTTTTAGCGCAGTAAAGGTTTTACCTGTACCACATGCCATAAAGAGTTTACCTCTATCGGCAATTGTAAAGCCTTTTTTGGTTGCGTTAAGAGCTTCTAATTGATGTGGTCGAAGTGATTTTTTGGTGACTTCTTTAATGATCTTTTGCTGTAAATAAAACTCCCAGTCAATCGAGCTGGTTTCAAACTCATCCAGTGAAATGCGGGTAAATTCTTTTGAGGAATTATTTAGTTGTTCTTCGACAACTTTATTTAAACCTTTGTCGGTAGTATCAATCAATAAACGACGAGTAAATTCGCTACTATCTGATGCTGCCATAAAACTATCAATTTCAGCTTTGGATATTGAGGTAGTATTATAAAATTTACACTGTATCGCGGTATAACCCTCACCATACTCAGCGCTATTGGTTGCAACTAGATCAATACCGCTATCAAAGCCAGATTTATTTTGTTTTTTTGCCCATTCGCTAAAGGTTTGAATTTTGCTAAATTGCGGTGCAAAACGTGCATCATTTTGTAAAAATGGAATTACTAGTTTTTCAAAATAATTGCCTTTTTCGCGTTGGGTTTCTGAATTGTCTCGGTAGATTGATAGTAGTTGCTGAAATGGTGTAGTCATCTTGGGGTTTTCAAATAGATAATAATGCCAGATTTTATCATATTATACGGTTAGAGCATTAGCTTATCCATCTTGCAGTTGCTTGGTTTGACATGCATTCAGCGCTGGCAGCAGCGCGCTATGTTTAGGGGTGTTACTAATTGAAAAGATGCTTATCAGTTCGTGTTAAGATGTAGTCTTGAGTAGATATTATCAGGTAAATATGTGATGAATATTGAGCTGATTTTAAAGCAGTTAATAAACTGTAATATAAGTTCGCCACTTGAGCAAGCGCATTTTTTAGCGCAATGTGAACATGAGTCTGCCAATTTTAAGCATCTGAGTGAATCCAGTAACTATCGTTATAAAAGTGCGAAGTTAGTTTTTGCCAGATATAAAGCGCAAATCGAGGCTAAGCAAAGCGAAGAGCATGCAGCTGATGATAGTTTTTGTCCACAACCATGGCTCTTTGATTTAGTCTACGGTACTCGGATGGGCAATCAGCTCAATGGAACTAACGATCATGATGGTTTTAATTTTCGCGGCGGTGGTTTACTACAGTTAACTGGCAAAGATAATTATGCTAAATTTCTTGAATTTGCCAATACTCATGGGCATGACTTGACTCTGGGTGAAATAGCCGAATTTATCCGTAGTGATGAGGGCGCAATTCTCTCAGCAATCTGGTATTGGCAGATTAATCAAATTGGGCAATTTGCACTTTTGGATGATGTTGTCTCGGTGAGTAAATTAATTAATTGTGGGAGTATTCATAAGCCAGATAGCAGCGTGATTGGTTTAGCTGAGAGAGTTAGTGCAACTGCTAAATATAAAAAATTGTTGGGATTAATTGCAGGTAATACCGCAAACAGTTAGATTGACTTGGAAAAATTATGATTTTTATGGAACACCCTAAAACGCAAAAATTCTACTGCTTGACGGTTGAGCAGGATTTATTGGGCACTTGGTGCGTTAAAAAGGTATATGGTAACTTACCAGATAAAATATTAGGCAGCGAGTTATTGCTTTGCGCAAGTGAGCATGATGCATGGCTGCAATTATGTGATTTGGAAATAGCTAAACGAAAACATGGTTATGTTTATTCTCAACGTGAATCACAATACAATGAGTAACTGTGAGTAGAGATAATTTTTGCTAAATCACCCAATATTTAGAGATTTTTTGCTTATACACAGAAGCTGTGGATAACTCTGTGCATAAAAAAGTTCTTGACAAAGAAAAGTCTGTATTTTCAAGCGATTACAAGGATTTAGTACAACTGTTTAAAAATTCAATATTAAATTATAACAATATGTTATGATTTGTCAAGTAAAAAAATAAATAAAATAAAAATTTTAGCCGTAATTGTGGATAAGTGTTAGGTGTTTTAAGCAAAAAGCCTTGAAAATAGGCGGTTTATGGTTGAGGTATTAATTTTGCACAGAGATAATAAATGAGTGATAATTTACTTTTTTTCCAAAGTACCGAGATTGGTGGTAATCCAGCTAAGTTAGGTTTAGTTGATTTATTAATCACGCATATTAAGGGTGATCAAAGCTCCAATTTATTTACCCGACAACAAATCGTGGTACCAAATCAGGCAATGGCTACCTGGCTCAAAGATCTGATCGCAACTCGTGATGGTATTTGTGCCAATCTTGATTGTGTGGTATTGCTTGGTCCGGTGCTACAAAATATCTATCTGGCAAATAATCCACAGGCAGTCCTCTATGACTTTAGCCAAGCTAAGTATTTAATTTATGAGTTACTGTGTAGCCAGAAGATTGAATGTGACGATTCGACTGAATTGAATAATTACATTTATGATGCTGACAGTAAATTAAACAAATTACGCACTTATCAGCTTGCTAGTCAACTTCAGCAAATTTTTCATGAATATCTCTATCTGCGCACGACTGAACTATTAAATCTGAAATCAGCACGTTTTAAAAACTGGCAAAAAATAATCTGGCAGCATCTAGTGGCTAAAATCGGTGAACAAGCAACCTTTTTGGAGGTTTATTCCTATTTTGCCAAACTTGATCTGGATTCTGCTGATATCAAGCTACCTGAGAAATTATTTATCTTTGGTTTAACCAGTGTTTATCCTTCACAACTGGAGATAGTTCAGAAACTGGCGGATAAAGTTACGATATATTGGTATTACCAGCCTTGTTCATATGAGTATTACGGAGACTTACTGAGTCATAAAGCCCGGGCTAAATTAGAACAGCGCTTGTTGCGTAAACCGGATTTGAGTTTGGATGATCTTTATCTCTTGGATGGTAATCCTCTTTTGGCAAATCTTGGACAACAGTCGCGCGAATTTATCGAGCTGCTACAGGCAAGTGATATTGAGGTGTATAATTTCAATACTGATTCTAACCCAGAACTACCTCAGGCAGCCACTATGCTTGAGATTATTCAGCATGATATTCGTAATCTAAGCTATCGTTTGCGTCCTGAATATCGTTTGGGTAGCAATGACAGGTTTTATGCTAATCCTCTGCAGCTTAGTGCTAGTGATTCTCCGGTAATTTATGATCTTATGGGTGATCAACTTTCGCTTAAAGTTAATGTTTGCCATAATGCGATGCGTGAAGTACAGGTAATGTTCAATGAGCTTGCGCATATTCTGAATAACAATCCGGATACATTGCTGAGTGATATTTTAGTAACTGCGCCAGATATAGATGATTACGCGCCATACATTAAAGCAGTTTTTGATAATGAGTTAGTTCAGCGTGCTGATGGTGAAGAAATACGCCTCGGATATAGCCTGACTGGTAATCGACGTCACAAAAATTATAAAATCCTCGAAACGCTGCAACTGATTTTAAATGCACCATATCATTTACCTGTGAGCTATTTATTGGAAATTTTGGCACAAAATGAAATTCAGCTTAATCTGGAGATTAGCGCTAATGATATTGATTTAATTAAAAGCTGGCTTAAAGCTAACGCTGTGCATTTTGGCTATGATGCCACGGATTATGCCGAATTAGGCTATCATGATTATCCGGTGCATAGTTTTAAACAATTGCTGAATAATCTGGTGCTTGGTGCCTGTCTCAATCAAACGATTATGAGCTCAGGTGATAAGTTACCACTTTATCATAGCGCTAGTGGTGATTATGCTCCTTATGATAATTTGGATAATGCGCAGATAAAGTTGGTTAATAAGCTAATCAAATTAATTTCTTTGCTGGAAAATTTAAAAACCAAATTTTATCTGGATGCGCTGAGCTATCGCGAATTTAGTTTTGCCGAATTACATGAGATTTTGACTAATTTACAGACTGAGTTAGTCAGTGATGATGATTCTTTTAGTATCAGCAATGATTTTTTGTCTAGTATTAGCAATCAAAATAGCGAGTTAACTCTTAACTTAGCGATTGTTAATCTGCTCTTTAGCGAATATGTTAGCGATTTTAAGAGCAAGCTTACTTTTAGTGGCAAAATTACTTGTGCGTCACTGCAGTATATGCGCAATCTACCGTTTAAGCATATTTATGTACTGGGAATGAATTTCGGTGAGTTTCCACGTGGATTTCGTCCCAATCAGCTGAGTTTATTGGCGCATGACTGGTCATTAGCTGATCGTAATTACACCAATGAAGATAAACAGGTTTTTCTGGATACGATTCTTGCGGCTAAACAACAGATTATTTTTAGCTATATTGGGCGCAAAGAAACTGATAATAGCACAATTAAACCTTCTCCATTACTCGGTTTATTTTTGGATACGCTAGGGCAGAGCTTTAGTGATTTTTGGCTTGGGGATGATTTGACTCAGCAAAAATTTGATTATAAAAATGTAGTTCAGCAACATTCACTGCATCCGTTTTATCATAATTCACAACTTAATTACTCAGGTTTATGGCAACAGTTATCTGCAGTGAGTGCTAATCAATATGCTGATTTACGCTGGGATTTTACAAAGATTTCACCATTGAAGCTGACGGCTCAGCAAGAACAGAAATATTATCAGCTAGATACCAAGTCACTTTTGAATACTTTAAGTTATACTAATAATAATCTATTCCAGATTTTGGGATTAAACACCTATAATGATGAAATTGAGTTATCGGACAAGGAAAGTTTTGAATTAACTGAGCGTTATCTAGCAAATAGCCTTTACCAAGCATTTGAAGCTTACCCAAGCGCAGAGCAGCATGAGTTAGTCAACTACTTGCAATTAAAAGGTGTGCTTGGCTATCAGCATATCGGTGAGTGGCAATTTGCTTACTACCGTAATTTATACCAGCACTATAAAGCTCAGCAGCCATCTGAAGTGGAAATGAGTCTGAGTTATCGCTTAGAACGCAATCAGAACTTATTTGAATTAAACTTCAAAGACAAGGTACTATTTGCCGATGGTTATATTATCGTAATGGATGCATTTGCGAGTATTAGTGGTAAAAGCCTTGCTAGTAAGCTAAATGATGTTCCATATGCCTTACGTATGCGTGGGTTAATTTATGCTGCGTTAATCTCTGCCGATGTATTGCTTAATGACGTTGCAATGCAGATTGAGGGCGTTATCATCCGCCAGCTTAATGCTAGTGGTGAATATCATGATTTTAAAGTCAGTTTGGAAAATCCCGAGGAAGTTTTATCTACCTTGATGAGCTATTATATCCGCAGTCTAACCAATCCGGTATTGGTGCATCGTGGA
>Ga0214919_10003487_pt1 | contig 23717 bp, 15 predicted proteins | sample LL1503_MetaG_FD_177994 | JGI IMG/M metagenome (GOLD analysis project Ga0214919, IMG submission 177994) | Freshwater microbial communities from Lake Lanier, Atlanta, Georgia, United States - LL-1503 | ecosystem: Environmental > Aquatic > Freshwater > Lake | place: USA: Georgia | collected... | reverse complement strand
GGCGAGGGCGTTCGTTGCAGCGTGCGAATACCCGCCCAAAGGCGAGCGCAGCTGGGGACCGACTCGCGGCGTCCTCTACGGCGGGCCGGATTACTTCGACAACTACCGCAGCGAGATCCTCACGATCGCGTTGATCGAGACTGCGAAGGGCGTGCAGAATCTCGACGCGATTGCCGCCGTCCCGGGGCTCGACGTGATCTACCTTGGGCCGAATGACCTGGGTGTTTCGCACGGGGCGAAGCCCTCCTACACGCCGAACCATCCGGAGGTCGATCGCGCGATGGACCTCGTTGTTGCCGCGGCGAAGAAGCACGGTATCGCCGCCGGCATGCATACCGCTTCCAAGGAAGTGGCGATGGCCGCCAAGGCCAAGGGTTATACGCTGCTGTCGCTCGGCTACGCCTCCAAGATCATGATGGCGGCCGCGACGACTGTCCTGAAGGACGCTTTCCCGCAGTAACCGTAGTTACAAAAAAGAGTCAGGAGACGAGAATGAGAATCCCCGCTGGCGCGGCACTGTTGTTTGCGACCGCCACTGCATTTGCGCAAGGTTTCCCGACCAAGGCCGTCACGCTGCTGGTGCCTTTTGCGCCTGGTGGCGGCAGCGACACCGTCGCGCGCACGATCCAGTCAAAGCTCGGCGAAAAACTCGGCCAGCCGGTGCTGGTCGAGAACCGCACCGGTGCGTCCGGCGCGATCGCCACTGCGGCCGTGGCCAAGGCCCCGCCAGACGGGCACACACTGTTCCTGTCGTGGGACACGCACGCGATCAACCCGGTGATCATGAAGGACCTGCCCTACGACACCTTCAGGGATTTCGTGCCGGTTACGCTGCTGGCGCGCCTGCCGCTCGTGATGGGCGTCTGGTCCGGGCTGCCGGCCAACACCATGGCGGAGTTCATTGCGCTGGCCAAGCGCCAGCCGGGCAAGCTGAACTACGCATCGGTCGGCACCGCCAGTTCCAACCGGCTGTACTCCGAGTACATGCACAGCCTCGCGGGCATCGAGCTCGCGCACATCCCCTACAAAGGCGGCGGGCCGTCCATCCAGGCCATGCTGACCGGCGAGGTGGCCTACAGCCTGCTGTCGTTTGCTTCGCAGAAGGGCTACTTCCAGAGCGGGCGGTTGAAGGCCTTTGCAGTCACCGGCGCCAAGCGCATGGCCGACCTGCCGGATGTGCCGACGCTGATCGAGAGCGGGTTCCCGGGCATGGAGGTCTACGGTTGGATCGGGATCTTCGCTCCGGCAGGCACGCCCGAGGCGGTGGTCGCGCGGCTCAACCGCGACTTCATCGCCACCATCCAGGATGCCGACGTGGCGAAGCGGCTCGCCGCCGCCGGGGTGGATGCGGTCGGCAGCACACCGGCGGAACTCGACCGGTGGGTGCGGTCCGAGTACGACAAATGGTCGAAGTTCGTGAAGTCGTCGAACCTGAGCTTCAAGGAGTAGGGCAGGCGTGCACTAAGGCGGTGCGCCGGGAGAGGGCAAGCGAGCCCCCCCGGGGCTGAATGGCCCTCTACCGCATTGCACAGTTATTGCTGATACTGTGGGTAAGTCCTGAGGAGTTGCCCCGGTGTCCATTCACGTCTGCCTGAACCACGTCACCCATTACAAGTACGACCGGCCGGTCAACCTCGGCCCGCAGGTGGTCCGCCTGCGGCCGGCGCCACACTCGAGAACGCCGATCCTGTCGTACTCACTCAAGGTCGAGCCGGGCAAGCACTTCATCAACTGGCAGCAGGATCCGCAATCCAATTACCTCGCGCGATTGGTGTTCCCCGAGCAGACGAAGGAGCTGCGGATCGAAGTCGACCTCGTCGCCGAACTCTCGGTCATCAACCCGTTCGACTTCTTCCTAGAGCCGCTCGCCGAAAAATTCCCGTTCGCCTACAAAGACCCGATGCTCCTGCACGAGTTGGCGCCGTACATGGTGAAGCTCGAGCCCACACCACTGTTCGCGAAGTACCTCGCGGAGATTCCCAGGAAGCCGACGCCGACGATCGACTTCCTGGTTGCGCTGATTCAGGGCCTGCAGCACGACATCAAGTACCTCATTCGCATGGAGCCCGGGGTGCAGACGCCGGAGGCGACGCTCTCCAACGCGAGCGGCTCGTGCCGAGACACCGGCTGGCTGCTCGTGCAGTTGCTGAGGCACCTGGGCCTCGCCGCGCGGTTCGTTTCAGGCTACCTGATCCAGCTCAAACCCGATGTGAAATCGCTCGATGGCCCTTCCGGTACGGAAGTGGACTTCACCGACCTGCACGCGTGGTGCGAGGTCTACCTGCCGGGCGCCGGTTGGATCGGCCTCGATCCGACCTCGGGCCTGTTTGCGGGCGAGGGCCATATCCCGCTGGCCTGCTCGCCGGAGCCGGGCAGCGCTGCGCCGATCACCGGTTTGACCGACAATTGCGAGACCGAGTTCACGCACACGATGAAGGTCGTGCGGGTGTGGGAAGCACCGCGGGTAACGAAGCCGTATACGGAAGAGCAGTGGGCGGAGATCGAAGCGCTGGGCGACCGGATCGACACGGACCTTGCCGCAGAGGACGTACGGCTCACGATGGGGGGCGAGCCGACTTTCGTTTCGGCCGACGATCGCGACGGGGCGGAGTGGAATACCGACGCCGATTCCCCGCCGGGCAAGCCCGTGAAGCGCAGGCTCGGCGCGAGCCTGCTGGCCAAACTCAAGGCGCGTTACGCCCCCAAGGGCCTGCTGCATTACGGCCAGGGCAAGTGGTACCCGGGCGAGCAGCTGCCGCGCTGGTCGTTGTCTCTTTTCTGGAGGAAGGACAAGGAGCCCGTTTGGCAGGATGCGAAGCTGCTTGCCGACGAGTCGGTCAACTACGGTGCGAACGAAGGGACGTCGAAGACATTCCTCTCTGCGCTGGCCTCGAGGTTGTCCCTCGATTCGCGCTACGTCTTCCCGGCGTTCGAGGACGTCTGGTACTACCTCTGGAAGGAACGCAAGCTTCCCACCAATGTCGACCCGTTCAACGCCAAGCTCGACAACGCCCTGGAACGCGCGCGCCTCGGCAAGGTGTTCACGCAGGGACTCGACAAGGTGGTCGGCCACGTGCTGCCGGTGCAGCGCAGCGGTACGCCGGAAGTCCGCTGGCAGAGCGGGCCGTGGTTCCTGCGGGCCGAGCGGTGCTACCTGATCCCCGGCGATTCGCCGCTGGGCCTGCGCCTGCCGCTCGACTCGCAGCCCTGGGTCTCGAATGCCGACTACCCGTGGATCCACCAGATCGACCCGACGCAGCGCTTCGCCCCGCTGCCGGCCTGGAGCCAGATCGCACAGCTCTTCGAATCGCCTGAAGCGGCCCGTGCCCGCATGCAGGCGCGCATGCTGACACAGACGCAAGTCCGGCAGGGCCAGTCGCAGTCCTCCGGGACCGGCAAGCCCGGCAACGCGAAGGCCGCGCCAGCACCGGACACGCTGCCCGCGCGCATGCAATCGGCTGGCTGGATCACGCGCACAGCCATCTGCGTGGAGTCGCGGAACGGCGTGCTCTACATCTTCATGCCGCCGGTGAGCCTGCTCGAGGACTACCTCGAACTGGTCGCGGCGATCGAGGCCACGGCCGCCGAACTGAAGATGCCGGTTGTGCTTGAGGGTTACGAGCCGCCGCGCGATCCCCGGCTCGAGACGCTGCGAATCACGCCTGACCCGGGCGTGCTCGAAGTCAACGTGCAGCCCACCCGCACCTGGCGCGAGCTGGTCGATAACACCACCTTCCTGTACGACGCAGCGCACGTTACCCGCCTCACGACCGAAAAGTTCATGCTCGACGGCCGTCATACCGGCACGGGCGGCGGCAACCATTTTGTGCTGGGCGGCGCGACCACCAACGACTCGCCTTTCCTGAGAAGGCCGGACGTCCTCGCCAGCCTGATCGCCTATTGGCACAACCACCCTTCGCTGTCCTACCTGTTCTCGGGGATGTTCGTGGGTCCGACGAGCCAGGCGCCGCGGATAGACGAGGCGAGGAACGATTCGGTGTACGAGATCGAGATCGCGTTCCGCGAGATCTTCCGGCTGGAGGGCGAGGGCGCTGCTTTGCCCTGGTTGGTCGACCGCATCCTCAGGAATCTTCTGATCGACTCCTCGGGCAATACGCACCGTTCCGAATTCTGCATCGACAAGCTCTACTCGCCGGACTCCTCAACGGGGCGGCTGGGCCTGCTGGAGTTGCGGGCGTTCGAGATGCCGCCGCATGCGCGGATGTCGCTCACGCAGCAGTTGCTGTTGCGTGCGCTGATTGCCCGCTTCTGGCGCCGCCCGTACCGCCCGGCGCGCCTCAAGCGCTGGGGGACGGAGCTGCACGACCGGTTCATGCTGCCGCACTTCATCTGGCAGGACTTCTGCGACGTGATCGCCGAGACCAAGGAGGCGGGCTTCCCGCTGCGCGCAGACTGGTTCGCGCCGCACCTCGAATTCCGTTTCCCGCGCTATGGGGAGTTCTCCGCCATGGGCGCGAAGGTCGAACTGCGCTTCGCGCTCGAACCCTGGCACGTGATGGGCGAGGAGGGCGCGCAGGCGGGCACCGTCCGCTACGTGGATTCTTCCGTCGAGCGACTGCAGGTGCATGCCACCGGCCTCGTCGGCGACCGGCACGTGCTGACCTGCAACGGGCGCCCCGTGCCTCTCGCGCCAACCGGAGATGTCGGCGAATCCGTGGGTGGTGTGCGCTATCGCGCCTGGGCGCCCCCTTCGGCATTGCATCCGACCATTCCCGTGCATGCGCCGCTGGTGTTCGACCTTGTCGACACCTGGATGGGCCGCAGCATGGGGGGCTGCCAGTACCATGTCGCGCATCCGGGCGGGCGCAACTTCGAGGACTTCCCGGTCAACGCCTACGCGGCGGAGGGACGCAGGCTTGCGCGATTCTTCCGCATGGGCCATACGCCTGGACAGGTCAAGGTCCTCGATGAGCCGCGCAACCCGAATTTCCCGTTTACCCTCGACCTGCGGCGTTAGGCGGGAGTTACTGCGCTAAACTGCGGCACCCCTTAATTCCTTGGCGCTCCATGCCCAGGCAGCTGCTGTCCGCTTACCCGCCGGCTTCCGCCCGGTACGACGAGATGCTCGATGCCGGCCGCGAACCCCGCGAGCACTGGCACTCGATGTTTGAGCAGCTCGCCTCCGCGCCGCCCGAACTGATGCGCGAGCGATTGCAGTCGGTGCAGCGACAGGTCAGCGAGAACGGCATCACCTACAACGTCTACGCGGATGCGCAGGGCGCCGACCGCCCGTGGGAGCTCGACGTGCTGCCGCTGATCCTGCCGCACGAGGAGTGGCGCACGATCGAGCGTGCGGTCATGCAGCGCGCGACGTTGCTGAACAAGATCCTGCTGGACGTGTACGGCAGCCAGTACCTGCTCCAGCAGGGCCTGCTCCCGCCCGCGCTCGTGCATGGGCACGCGGGGTTCCTGCGTCCCGCGCACGGCGTGCCTGCCCAGGGGGGCACCATGCTCCATATGTACGCCGCAGACCTCGCGCGATCGCCCGACGGGCAGTGGTGGGTGGTGGCGGACCGCACCCAGGCGCCCTCGGGCGCGGGCTATGCGCTGGAGAACCGGCTCATCATCTCGCGCGTGTTCCCGGACTTGTTCCGCGATCTCAAGGTGCAGCACCTTGCGAGTTTCTTCGCCGCGTTGCGCGACAGCCTCGCGCACTGGGCGCCGCACGACGACGAAGCGCCCCTGGTCGTGCTGCTGACCCCGGGACCGTACAACGAAACCTATTTCGAGCACGCGTACCTCGCGCGCTATCTCGGCTTCCCCCTGGTCGAAGGCCACGACCTCACCGTGCGCAATGGCTGCGTCTGGCTGAAGACGCTGTCGGGGCTGCAACGGGTGCACGCGATCCTGCGCAGGCTGGATGACGATTTCTGCGACCCGCTCGAGCTCACTGGAGACTCGACCCTTGGCGTGGCCGGGCTTGCCGACGCCGCGCGCCGCGGCAATGTGCTCCTCGCAAACGCGCTGGGCTCCAACCTGCTTGAGTCCGGCGCGCTGCTGGGCTTTCTGCCGGACTTGTCGAGGAAGCTGCTTGGCGAGGACCTGCAAATGCCCTCGGTGGCCACCTGGTGGTGCGGCCAGCCGGATGCGCTGGAGGAGGCGATTGAGAAGCTCGACCAGCTCGTGATCAAGCCGGCCTTCCCGCAATTGCGCATGGAGGCCGTGTTCGGTGACGACCTGACCGACGCGCAGCGCGCGGACCTTGTCGCGAGGATGCGCGCCAAGCCGCAGAATTTTGTCGCGCAGGAGCTGGTGCAGCTGTCGCAGGCGCCGGTATGGGATCGCCAGCATCCGAGGCGATTGCTGGCCCGGGCGATCGGCATGCGTGTATTTGCCTGCGCGACGCCGAACGGCTACGTGGTGATGCCGGGCGGGCTCACCCGGGTGGCTACCGGTCCCAGCGCCCGGGTGATATCGATGCAGCGCGGTGGCGCGTCCAAGGACACCTGGGTGCTCGCCGCCGGTCCCGTCAATACCTTCAGCCTGTTGCGCCGCTCGACCGGCTCGCAGGACCTCGTCAGGAGCGGCGCCAACCTGACCAGCCGGGTGGTGGAGAACCTGTACTGGTTCGGGCGTTATGCGGAGCGTTGCGACAACACCGCGCGCCTGCTCCGCCTCGCCCTGGAGAGGATGATCGACGCGGTGCCGAATGCAAATGACGCGGGATGGATGAGCATCACGAGCCTGCTGCGCAGGGCGGAGATCCTCGAGGATGAGGACGACCTGGACGACGTTGTACTGGTTCGGGCGCTGCGGGCCGCGATCGTCGACGAGGAGCGGCAGGGCCTCGCGGGCAACCTGCGACAGCTGTTCCGGGTGGCATCCCAGCTGCGCGAGAGGCTGTCGCTCGACAACTGGCGCACCGTGAACAAGCTGGCCCAGGATTTCGCGGAAAGGAAGGCGCATTCCCTTGCACTGTCCGATGCGCTGTCGGAAATCGACCGGACCGTGGTCGCGCTGATGACCTTGTCCGGGTTCGCGCTGGACGGCATGACGCGCGACCAGGGCTGGCGGTTCCTGTCGATCGGGCGACGCATCGAACGGATGCAGTTCCAATGCGCGGCCCTTCTGCAGGCGATGGCCATGCCGCCGGATGGCACGGCCGGGCCCGAACTCGACTGGCTGCTGGCGCTGGGGGACAGCACCATTACCTATCGCTCCCGGTACATGGCGCGCCCGGAGTGGATGCCTGTGCTGGACCTGTTGGTGCGGGACGACAGCAATCCGCGTTCGGTGGCTTTCCAGCTGAAGGGGTTGCACGACTATCTCGCGCGGTTGGGCACGGCGCTGGGGCCCTGCGGTGCAGACTTGCTGGTTCCCTCGGTGCAGGGACTGGCCGGGCTCGATGCCGACCGCGACCTGAAACACGGCAGCCCCAGGCTGGTTGCGCTGCTTGAGGGGCTGCAGGAGGCGAGCATTACGCTTTCCGAGCAACTGGGGTTGCGCTTCTTCAGCCACTCTGTGCTCCGCCAGACCTATGCGACCTGAGCCAGCGGCATGAGCGAGGCGCGCTACAGCGTGATCCACGAAACCCGCTATGTCTATGAGAGCCGGGTTGCGGTCGCGCAGCAACTGCTGCACCTTACGCCGCGCGAGCTGCCTTGGCAGCGGTGCGTTTCTCACCGGATCGACATCGACCCGCAGCCAAGCGAATCCATCGAGCACTTCGACTATTTTGGCAACGCGGTACGCCACGCGGTACTGGACTCCCCCCATGACGCGCTGACCGTGCGCGCAGAGTCCGAAGTCGGCGTGTCCTGGCGCACAGGGGGGCGCGTGCCTGACGGATCGCCGGGCTGGGAAGTCGTGCGCGACCGGCTGCTTGCTGCAGCCGATCCCGCGCAGCTCGAGGCCGCGGAGTTCCTCTTCGAGTCCCCGCACATCCGCTTCAGTGCAGGCCTGGCCGACTACGTCGCACCATGTTTCCCGCAGGGGCGGCCGTTTCTCGAAGGCGTGATGGAACTCAATCACCGCATCCACACGGAATTCGCCTTCGACAGCAGCGCCACGAGCGTTTCGACCCCGCTTGCAAAGCTGCTGCAGCTGCGGCGTGGGGTCTGCCAGGACTTCGCCCACCTCATGACGGGGTGTCTGCGAGTGCTTGGGCTGCCGGCGCGGTACGTGAGCGGCTATATCCTGACCACGCCCCCCCCGGGGCATGTGAAGCTCATCGGCTCCGATGCTTCGCACGCTTGGGTCTCAGTGTTCTGTCCGCAGGCGGGCTGGGTGGACTTCGACCCGACCAACGACCTCGTGGTCGACGACGAGCACATCACGCTGGCCTGGGGAAGGGACTTCAGCGACGTCGCGCCCATGCGTGGAGTCATCCTCGGTGGCGGAGAGCAGGCGCTGGAAGTGCATGTGACCGTTGCGCAGGCGGGTGAGCCGCTTGCCTTGGCGCCAGGCCGGCCGCTGGCCCAGCGGCAGGGGCAATCGCCGTGAGCCGCGTCTTCATCCTTGTCGTCGCCGTGCTGGTGTTCTTCTGGTTGCTCAGGCGCGCGCTGGGCAGCCGCAAGCAGGACGACCGCCCGCCGGCGCCGAAGCCGCGAGTGGAGACGGCCGACCTCGTGTCGTGCGCGCATTGCGGCGTACACCTGCCGAAGAACGAGGCTGTTGCCGCGGTCGACGGCGGCGCTGCCGACCAGTTCTTCTGTAGCGAAGACCACCGCCGGCGCGGGAAGCGCTAGGGGGGCGGGTGGCCGAATACCAACCCAGTCTCGCGACCGTCAAGGTGCCGGATTCGTTCTGGGTATCGCTCCGCTACTTCAACGTATACCGGATCGCCGTGGTGGCGGTGTTCCTCGGCACGGCGCTCTTCTATCACGACGAACTGCCGATCGGGCAGCACAACCTGCCGCTCTTCCTGTACGCGTGCGGCGCGTACCTCCTGGTGGCGTGCGTGTTCCAGGCGGCGATGTTCCTGTTGCGCGAGCGGTTCAACCTGCAGCTTTCGCTGCACGTGTGCGCGGACATCCTCGCCATCACGGTCCTAATGTACGCCAGCGGCGGCATGAAGAGCGGCCTGGGGGTCATGCTCCTGATCTCTCTCACCGGCGCGGCACTGGTCGCCCCGCGACGCCTCACCTACCTGTATGCAGCGCTGGCGGCCATTGCGGCCCTGCTCGAGCAGGGCTACTGGGTGCTCGTGTTCGACTGGCCCACCAGCAACTTCCTGCAGCCGGGGCTGCTCTCCATCGGCTACTTTGCCACCGCCGGCATCACCAGCCAGTTGGCGCAACGCGTGGTCGCGAACGAAACCCTGGCGCGCCAGCGAGGCCGTGCGCTGCAGTCGCAGCAGCGCGTGAACCAGCTCGTCCTTGCCGACATGCAGGATGGCGTGCTGGTCCTCGACCAGTCCGGCAGGGTCGCACAGGCCAATCCACAGGTGGCACGCCTGCTGGGGGTTGAGCGGTTGGTTGGCGGGGCGCTGGCGGACCTCATCCCCGAGGCAACCGCCCGTTGGGTTTCCTGGCGCAGGGGTGCGGCCGGGCGCGGCCCGGTACTTCCCGCGACGCTGGATGTCACCGCCCGGGGAAGGGACATGCGGTTGAGGTTTATCGATGCCGGCACCGAAGAGGAGTTTACGGTGGTCTTCGTCGAGGACCTGACCCGGCTGCGAGAGCAGGCGCAGCAGCTCAAGCTTGCAGCGCTGGGCCGGCTCACGGCGAACATCGCGCATGAAATCCGCAACCCGCTTTCGGCAATCAGCCATGCTGCGGAGTTGCTGGGCGAGGACGACGGGGGCGGTGACAAGCCGCGCCTGACCCGCATCATCCGCGACAACACGCTGCGTCTCGACCGTCTCGTCTCCGATGTGCTGCAACTCAACCGCCGTGACCGCGTGGAGCCGGAAAGCATTCACCTGAACCGCTGGCTTGAAGGGTTCCTGGACGAGTTCACGCGCAATGAGTCGGTAATGCCGGACCGGCTCGCGCTGGAGATCAGTCGCGAAACCTGGATCCGCTTCGACAGAGCGCACCTGCACCAGGTGTTGTGGAACCTGATGCGCAATGCAGCGCGCCACGCCACGGGCGGCCCGGGTGCGGTGCGCCTCGAGGTCACGGTCGTGGCCAATCAAGTAGAATTGAACGTGATCGACGATGGTGAGGGCGTGTCGAAGGAGAATCAGGCCCAGCTGTTCGAGCCGTTCTTCACGACCTACAGCGCGGGTACCGGCCTGGGCCTGTACCTGGCCCGGGAGCTGTGCGGCGCCAATGGTGCCGTACTCGACTACGTCGACGACACGCCGGGCGGGCATTTCAGGATCGTATGCGAGGAGGCGTTGACCGCATGAAAAAAGCGGATCGGATCACGGCGCCCCGGGAAAGCCGAGTGCTGGTGGTGGACGATGAGCCTGATATCCGCGAGCTCCTCGAGCTCACCCTCATAAAGATGGGCATCGGCGTCGCACTGGCCGGCTCGGTCGGTGAAGCCAAGGCGCGCCTTCAGGAGTCGCGCTTCGACCTGTGCCTGACGGACATGAGGTTGCCGGATGGCGAGGGGCTCGAGCTCGTGCGCCACATTGCCACACTCGGATTCGACCTCCCGGTGGCGGTGATTACGGCTTTTGGCAGTGCGGAGAACGCGGTCGCTGCGCTAAAGGCGGGCGCGTTCGATTACGTTTCCAAACCGGTCGCGCTCGAGCAGTTGCGCGCGCTGGTCAAATCGGCGCTGTCCCTGCCCGGGCTGGAAGGCGGCAGGCACCTGGAAGGCCAGCAATTGCTTGGAGACAGCGCGCCGCTCAGGCAGGTGCGCGAGCTGGTCGGCAAGCTCGCCCGAACGCAGGCGCCGGTCTACATATCGGGCGAATCCGGCAGCGGCAAGGAGCTCGCCGCCCGCCTGATCCATGGCAACGGCGTGCGGCGCGAGAAGCCCTTCATCCCGGTGAATTGCGGTGCGATTCCCGAGAACCTGATGGAAAGCGAGTTCTTCGGGTACCGCAAGGGCGCCTTTACCGGCGCGGACGAGGAGCGCGACGGCTTTTTCCAGGCCGCTAACGGCGGGACGCTGTTCCTCGACGAAGTGGCAGACCTGCCCCTGGCGATGCAGGTCAAGCTGCTGCGCGCGATCCAGGAAAAGCGTGTGCGCAAGCTGGGATCCACGGTCGAGGACGTGGTCGACGTGCGCATCCTGTCCGCCACCCATCAGGACCTGGCGGCGCTGGTCGAGGCGCGGCGCTTTCGGCAGGACCTTTTCTACCGGCTGAACGTGATCGAGCTGAAGATGCCGGCGCTGCGTGAGTGTCGCGAGGACATCGGGAGTATTTCGGAGGCGATCCTGGCGCGCCTGGCGGTCAACTCCGGGGGCGTACCGGCCCGGCTTTCGCCTGCGGCCCTAGAGGCGCTGGCGCGGTATGGTTTTCCGGGCAACATCCGCGAACTCGAGAACGTGCTGGAGCGGGCAACCGCATTGTCGGGCATGGCCGAGATCGGCCCTGAGGACCTGATGCTCGGGCCGGTTGCCGAGGAGGTTGCCGAGGAGGTTGAAGTCGAGGCGCGCGGCGGCTTGCGCGAGGCTGCGGGCCTGCCCAGCCTGCCCTTGCCGGACTACCTGGATCGCGTTGAGCGCGAGGCGATCACCCAGGCGCTGGCGCGCACGGGATTCAACCGAACGGCGGCCGCCAAGCTCCTCGGCGTCACGTTTCGCGCCCTCCGCTACCGCATGCAGCGGCTCGATATCCGCGAGCCCGACGACGCCGCGTGACTGCCCTGCCCGAAGGCATTGTCGCCGGCGCGCGTTACGTAGCGTCGCCCAACTGCGACGAGCGCCCGGCGAGGATGCCGGTAACCCTTCTGGTGGTGCATTCGATCAGCCTCCCGCCCGGGGAGTTCGGCGGCGACTCGGTCGAGCGGCTCTTCACGAATACGCTGGATGAGTCGGCCGATCCGTATTTCGCGGGATTGCGGGGGCTGAAGGTTTCTGCGCATTTTTTTGTGCGCCGCGATGGCTCGCTCGTCCAATTCGTGCCGGTCTGGCGCCGTGCGTGGCACGCCGGCGCTTCCACCTGGCGCGGCCGCAGCCGATGCAATGATTTTTCGATAGGCGTGGAGCTTGAGGGCACTGACAACGGCCCGTTCGAGCCTGCGCAGTACGACACGCTCGCTCGCCTGGCGCGTACGCTGCAGGCCGTCCTTCCTCTTTCCGATGTCGCTGCGCACAGCGACATCGCGCCTTCGCGAAAGACTGATCCCGGCCCGTTGTTTGACTGGCCGCGACTCCTTTCCTCTCTTTCCGCCGACTGAATTCCGGGGCATTGCGCCGCGTGAACTGTGTCACGTGCGGTGTCGTCACGCTTTGATTGTAAAAAAGATCTTGCAATGTAAAAATGCGCGCACTAGAATTAGTTCGGATCAGGCGGCTAAGCACTAGATCTTGTGGTTTTTTAAAAAAGAAAGATTAGAGGAGAAGAGCACATGCAGATTGCGCAAGAGGGTGCAGCAACGAATACCGCGCAGAGCGTGAGCCTTCCTGAAGCCGGGATCCCGACGCAGAACATTTACGCCGACTACAAGATCATCCGTCGCAACGGATCGGTCGTCGGCTTCGAGCCCTCCAAGATCGCCGTCGCGATGACCAAGGCGTTCCTGGCCGTCAACGGCAGCCAGGGCGCCGGTTCGGCCCGCGTGCGCGAGCTCGTTGCAGCCCTGACAGACACGGTGGTCGGTGCGCTGGTGCGGCGCCAGCCCGCCGGCGGCACCTTCCATATTGAAGACATCCAGGACCAGGTGGAGCTCGCGCTGATGCGTTCGGGCGAGCACGACGTTGCCCGGTCCTATGTGCTGTACCGCGAGGATCGGTCCCGCGCGCGCGCGCAGGAGAAGGTCGCCCAGAAGAAGTCGGCCAGCAATACGCTCAACGTCACCGAGTCCGGCGTCCGCAAGCCTCTGGATGCGGAGGGGCTCATGCGCCTCCTGCAGTCGGCCTGCGTGGGCTTGGAGGGCGTCACGTCCCCCGACGTCATCATGGAAGCCACCCTGCGGGACCTGTACGACGGCGTGCCGATGGAAGAGGTGCACAAGTCGGCAATCCTCGCCGCCCGCGCACTGCTTGAGAAAGACCCTGCCTATAGTTACGTGACCGCGCGCCTGCTGCTCAATACGATCCGCAAGGAAGTAATCGGCGAGGAGGTGAGCCACGAGGCCATGGGTACGCGCTACGCGACCTACTTCCCGGAGTTGATCCAGCGCGGCATCAAGGGCGAACTGCTCGACCCGCGCCTGGCCGAATTCGACCTGGCGCGCCTGGGTCAGGCCCTTAAGTCGGATCGCGACCTGCAGTTCGGTTACCTCGGCTTGCAGACGCTGTACGACCGCTACTTCCTGCATATCGACGAGCAGCGCATCGAGTTGCCGCAGGCGTTCTTCATGCGTGTCTCGATGGGGCTTGCGCTGAATGAGGCCGACCGGGAGGCCCGCGCGATCGAGTTCTACAATGTGCTGTCGACTTTCGACTTCATGAGCTCGACGCCGACACTGTTCAACGCCGGCACCCTCCGGTCGCAGCTCTCGTCCTGCTACCTGACTACCGTTTCGGACGACCTGACGGGCATCTACGACGCCATCAAGGAAAATGCGCTGCTCGCCAAGTATGCGGGTGGCTTGGGCAACGACTGGACGCCGGTGCGTGCGCTGGGTTCCCGTATCAAGGGCACCAACGGCAAGTCGCAAGGGGTGGTCCCGTTCCTCAAGGTCGTCAACGACACCGCGGTGGCGGTGAACCAGGGCGGCAAGCGCAAGGGGGCGGTCTGCTCCTACCTCGAGTCGTGGCACCTCGACATCGAAGAGTTCCTGGAGCTGCGCAAGAACACCGGCGACGACCGTCGCCGCACTCACGACATGAATACGGCGAACTGGATTCCCGACCTGTTCATGAAACGGGTGATGGAGGCGGGCGAGTGGACCCTGTTCTCGCCGTCCGACGTGCCTGACCTGCACGATGCTTTCGGCAAGGCCTTCGAGAAGGCTTATCTTGGCTACGAGGCCAAGGCGGCTGCGGGCGAGCTGAAGTTGTTCCGCAAGATCCCCGCGCTGTCGCTCTGGCGCAAGATGCTGTCGATGCTGTTCGAGACGGGGCATCCCTGGATCACGTTCAAGGATCCCTGCAACATCCGCAGCCCGCAGCAGCATACGGGGGTGGTTCACAGCTCCAACCTGTGCACCGAGATCACGCTCAACACGAACCACGAAGAGATCGCCGTCTGCAATCTGGGCTCGGTGAACCTGGTGGCGCACATTACGGACAAGGGTCTTGACTTCGTCAAGGTCAAGAAGACCATTCGCACCGCGATGCGGATGCTCGACAACGTAATCGACATCAATTACTACGCCGTTGACAAGGCTGAGCGTTCCAACGCACGACACCGCCCGGTGGGCCTAGGCATCATGGGCTTCCAGGACTGCCTGCAGAAGATGCGCGTGCCGTACGCCTCGGCAGAAGCCGTCGAGTTCGCCGATCGGTCGATGGAGATGGTGGCTTACGCCGCGTACTGGGCCTCGACGGAGCTCGCCGAGGAGCGTGGGCGCTATGAGTCCTTCAAGGGCTCGCTGTGGGATCGCGGCATCCTTCCGCAGGATACCCTCGACCTGCTCGCATCGGAGCGAGGCGGATATGTCGAGGTCGACCGGTCCAGCGCGCTCGACTGGGGTCCCCTGCGCGAGCGCATCCGTTCGTTCGGCATGCGTAACTCGAACTGCCTGGCGATCGCGCCGACCGCGACCATCGCAAACATCGTCGGGGTATCGGCCTCGATCGAGCCGACCTACCAGAACCTGTACGTCAAGTCGAACCTCTCGGGCGAGTTCACCGTTGTGAACGAGTATCTCGTGTCGGATCTCAAGAAGGCCGGCATGTGGGACGAAGTCATGATCGCCGACCTCAAGTACTTCGACGGCAACCTTGCCCGCGTGGACCGCGCCCCGGCCGAGTTGCGCCGGCTGTACGCGACCGCGTTTGAGGTCGAGCCCAAGTGGCTGGTGGAAGCCGCCTCGCGGCGCCAGAAGTGGATCGACCAGGCGCAGTCGCTGAACATCTACATGGCTGGCGCCTCGGGCAAGAAGCTCGACGAGACCTACAAGCTGGCCTGGCTGCGCGGTCTGAAGACTACGTACTACCTGCGTGCGATGGGTGCCACCCACGCCGAGAAGTCGACATCCAGGGCCGGGGCATTGAATGCCGTCCCGTCCGGTGGCGCAATGACGGAATCCGCTTCCACGGTGGAAGCGGAGCCGAAGTTCTGCTCCATCGACGATCCCGAATGCGAAGCGTGCCAATAACAACTCGAGCGTGAGGAGAAGACGCCATGTTGAATTTTGAGGAAGAAGGCCAGATGAATGCCGTCCCCGGGCTTGCGATCGCCCCGGCGACCGGATTCATGCCTGCTGGCGCGCCTGGCGCGCAAGAGGCCCCGGTGGGCAATGCATTCCGCCGGATCCGCGTCGAAGACAAGCAGATCATCAATTCCAAGGCCGACGTCAACCAGCTCGTGCCGTTCAAGTACAAATGGGCGTGGGAAAAGTACCTCGCCGCCTGCGCCAACCACTGGATGCCGCAGGAAGTGAACATGAGCCGCGACATCGCCCTGTGGAAGTCGGCAGACGGCCTGACCGAAGACGAGCGCAGGCTCGTGAAGCGTAACCTCGGCTTCTTCGTGACTGCAGACTCCCTCGCCGCGAATAACATCGTCCTTGGGACCTACCGCCACATCACAGCCCCGGAGTGCCGCCAGTACCTGCTGCGCCAGGCGTTCGAAGAGGCCATCCACACCCACGCCTACCAGTACATCGTAGAGAGCCTCGGCCTCGACGAAGGCGAGGTGTTCAACGCGTACCACGAGGTGTCGTCCATCCGCGAGAAGGACGAGTTCCTGATCCCGTTCATCGACACCCTGACCGATCCGGCCTTCAAGACCGGCACGCAGCAAAGCGACCAGGACCTCCTCAAGAGCCTGATCGTGTTCGCCTGCATCATGGAGGGCCTGTTCTTCTACGTCGGTTTCGCGCAGATCCTCGCCCTGGGCCGCCAGAACAAGATGACCGGTGCTGCCGAGCAGTACCAGTACATCCTGCGCGACGAGTCGATGCACTGCAATTTCGGCATCGACCTGATCAACCAGATCAAGATGGAAAATCCGCACCTGTGGACCCCGGCGTTCAGGGAGGAGATCCAGGGCATCTTCCACAAGGCTGTCGAGCTCGAGTACCGCTACGCTGAGGACACCATGCCGCGCGGTGTGCTGGGGCTCAATGCACCTATGTTCAAGGAATACCTGCGATTCATCGCGAACCGCCGCTGCCAGCAGATCGGCCTCGACGCGCAGTTCCCCGGGGCGAGCAACCCGTTCCCGTGGATGAGTGAAATGACAGACCTGAAGAAGGAACGAAACTTCTTCGAGACAAGGGTGATCGAGTATCAGACGGGCGGGGCGTTGAACTGGGACTGAACAAGATGGCTTTGTCCCGGACCCGGGCAACAGGAGATAGCAGACGATGCACAAGGTAACTGCATGCAAGGCGGAAGACGACTACAAACTCTGGCTTCGTTTCGACGATGGCCTTGAGGGGAGCGTGTTCCTCGGTAACCTGCTCGAGATCGGCGCATTCAAATTGTGGCGCGACGTGCGGGAGTTCGAGAAGGTGGTGGTCGACCCGGATTCGGCCACGGTGACCTGGGAAGGCGGTATCCGGCTTGACCCGGAGATCCTCTACCGGGACGTGCTTGCGAAGAGCGCGAAGTGAGCAGATGCGTGAGAACGTGCGTCAAAGGATTCAATCTGCACGGCCGTCAGGCCGGGCGGTTGGATAGTCTGGCCCATTTGGACCGGACTCTTTCTGTGCAATCACTTGATAGGAGCTAGTCATGGCAAAAGCCAAGAAGAAAGCTGCGAAGAAAACGGCGAAGAAAGCGACGAAGAAGAAGGCCACCAAGAAGAAGGCTGCGAAAAAGAAGAAAGCGGCTAAAAAACCCGCTAAGAAAAAAGCTAAACCAGCAGGTAAAAAAAAGAAAGCCGCAAAAAAAAAGAAAGCAGCAGCTAAAAAGAAGAAGCCAGCGGCAGTAAAGCCGGCTAAAGCTGCAAAGAAAGTGGCTAAGAAACCTGCGAAAAAGGCTATTCAGGTGGCAACGACGGCTCCAGCATCACGGCCGTCGACCGCTGCGATTCCCGGCGCGCGTACCGCGCTGAATCCAGCAGCTGCCTGGCCTTTCCCAACCGGTTCCCGGCCGTAACCAGGAACCGGAGGGGAAGGTGGCCCAGGGCGTAAGCTCCGGGCCTGGCCCTCGAAGCTCTGCGGACCGCCTCGGTCGCGTCGTAGCACCGGGCGACCAAGGCTGGTCCGCGAGTCTTCATTCTTCCGGTCGAAGGACTCGCCCGGAATCAACTGACGATCTCATTTTAGCGGTCTTCGGTCTTCGCAACAAAGAAAATTACCGGTTTTTTAAAGTCAATTTTTCGATGCGCAACAAGGGTTTGCGTAAAAGAGGTGAAGTTATTGACTAATTGAGGTTTTTTCCTATACAATGATGTCCGTTGCGTTGCACCACGCGCGCCCAAGTTCAGCTTACCGGTACTTCGCCCCAAGGCAATCCCAGCCTTGCAGGAGGCAGGACCGGACGGATTCCCGGCACTTCCGACCGGATCCAATGACCCCATCGCCAATTCCTCACCGCACCCTGCGGAGTCGGGATTGCTTGGTGCGGGATGCTGAGTGTGGCGCCTCAGGAGGTACATGATGGAAGCAATGAATTCAGCGTTAGATGCACGGATTGAATCGCAAAAACTGCCAGCGGGCGCTCGGGCAATATCTCGTGCCTGGTCCGTGGCGCAGGCTGTGCTGGCACTGGTGGGGTTGGTCGTAGTGATTGCTGCTGTCCATCCAGCCACTCGCGAGATGGTTCTTGCGCAGGCGGCACTGGCGCTCAATGCGACAGAGCCCCCGGGAGCCAACTTCGCCACTGGCTCGATCGAGCCGACTGCGGACTCACCGGGAGGGCGCGAACAGCGCGCGGTGGCCGAAATGCTGGCCAAGCGCTACCGTGTGGCACAAGAGGCGGTGGGCGGGTTTGTCGCAACGGCCTATCGCGCCGGACGGGAAACCGCGGTGGATCCGCTCCTCATTCTCGCGGTGATTTCGGTCGAGTCCCGCTTCAACCCGGTGGCCGAGAGCTCGTTCGGTGCCAAGGGCCTCATGCAGATCATTCCCAAGTTCCACAAGGACAAGCTTGTGGAGCACGGAGGCGACGATGCCCTGCTCGATCCGGAGGTCAACATCCAGGTCGGGGCGCAAGTTCTGCGCGAATACATCCGCCGCTTCGGTGGCACCGAGAGCGCACTGCAGGCCTATGCAGGGGCGTTCGAAGAGCCGAATGCAATGTATGCAAAGCAGGTCCTCTTGGAGCGTACCCGCCTTGAGCAGGCGGTGAACAGGTTGCGCCGGGCCGGCTAGCCGCCGCAGGTTCGGTGGATCCGCGAGATCCCCTCTTCCAGTTGTTCCATGCTGCGGGTGTAGGCGAACCGCACGAATCGCTGCGTACCGTTTTCGCCGAAGTCATTGCCGGGGGTGGCGGCCACTCCCGCCCTTTCCAGCAGGACGTCGAACGCGAATCGCTTGGCGTCGGTGTGGAACGCTGAGCAGTCTGCGAATACGTAGAACGCGCCATCGGGATGCGCGGGGACGGCTAGGCCTGCCGACTCAAGCGCCGGCACGAAGTAATCCCTCCGCCTGCGGAACTCTCCCCTGCGCCCTTCCAATATGGCGATGGTTTCGGGCAGGAACGCGGCCAGCGCTGCGTGCTGCGACAGGGACGGGGGGCAGATGAAGAAGTGCTGCGCGAGCTTTTCGAACGCCCGAAGCAACCCCTGGGGCAGCACAGCCCAGCCCAGCCGCCAGCCGGTCATGCAGAAATACTTCGAGAAGCTGTTGATCACCACGACGTTGCCCGGCAGTTCAAGCGCGGTGTGCATGTCCTCGGTGTAGACCAGTCCGTGGTAGATCTCGTCGGCGATCAGCACGCCGCCGCGGGCGTCGACGAAGGCCGCGATCCGGGCCAGCTCCGCCGGGTCGATCAGTGTCCCGGTGGGATTCGAAGGCGACCCGAGGATCATCGCCTTGGTGCGGGGCCCCCAAAGGCGCTCGACCTGTGCGAGGGTGGGCTGGAAGCGTGCGGCGCCGCTGACCGGGATGGCGCGCGCCACGCCTTCGAACGCGCGCACGAAATGGCGATAGCAGGGGTAGCCCGGATCCGGCACGAGGACTTCGTCGCCGGGGTCGATCAGCGCGGCGAGGGTGAGCAGAAGCGCGCCTGAAGCGCCGGCCGTCACCGCAACCCTGCCAGGATCGACCGGGACGCCGTACCGCTGCCCGTAGAAACCGGCGATCGCCTCGCGCAGGTCGGTCAGTCCCAGGGCGGAGGTGTACGCGCTCAGCCCGTCGCGCATCGCACGCGTGCCGGCTTCGACGACCGGCGCCGGCGCAGTGAAGTCGGGCTCGCCGATCTCCATGCGTACGATGTGGCGGCCGGAGCGCTCCAGGTCGTTCGCTCGCGCGAGGATTTCCATGACCTCGAACGGTTGGATCTCGGCGGTGCGGGCGGCCGCAACCAATCGTTCGTGCGATCCTGCAGCAAGCTTTGGGGTGTGCATTGTTTGGTGCTTCGAAGTGGTGCGCGATTATACGGAGGCTTCGTCCTGCCTGACCGTGTGCGATGACCTGCGGGGGTATAATTTCAAGAGTGAAAACGTCGGCCTCCCGCCGATGGCAAGGAGCCTGCATTGGAAGACGAGCTGAAGAAAAGCGCGCTGGAATACCACCGCCTGCCGCGCCCGGGCAAGATCTCGATCTTGCCGACCAAGCAGCTTACCAACCAGCGTGACCTGGCGCTTGCCTATACACCAGGCGTGGCGGCGGCCTGCGAGGAAATCGTGCGCGATCCGCGCGAGGCGATCAACCTCACGTCGCGCGGAAACCTCATCGGGGTGATCACCAACGGCACCGCCGTCCTCGGCCTCGGCGCAATCGGGCCGCTGGCGGCCAAGCCGGTGATGGAAGGCAAGGCGGTGCTCTTCAAGAGGTTCGCCGGCATCGACGTCTTCGACATCGAGATCGACGAACGCGACCCCGACAAGCTTGTCGAAGTGATCGCCGCACTCGAGCCCACGTTCGGCGGCATCAACCTTGAAGACATCAAGGCACCGGAGTGCTTCTATGTCGAAAGGAAGCTCCGGGAGAGGATGAAGATCCCGGTATTCCACGACGACCAGCATGGCACCGCGATCACGGTCTGCGCGGCGATCATCAACGGTCTGAAGGTCGGCGGCAAGGAGATCGACAAGGTCAAACTGGTGACGTCCGGCGCCGGTGCTGCGGCGCTCGCGTGCCTCGACCTGCTGGTAAAGCTCGGCATGCCTGTGGAGAACATCTACGTCACCGACATCGAGGGCGTGGTCTACACCGGCCGCAAGACGCTCATGGATCCGGACAAGGAGCGTTTTGCCAAGGATGTGAAGGCCAGGACGCTCGACGAGATCATCGACGGCGCGGACGTGTTCCTCGGCCTGTCGGCTGGCGGCGTACTCAAGCAGGACATGGTCAAGCGCATGGCGCCCAGGCCGTTGATCCTCGCGTTGGCAAACCCCGAGCCCGAGATCCTCCCGGAGCTGGTGAAAGAGGTGCGCCAGGATGCGATCATGGCCACCGGCCGCTCGGATTACCCGAACCAGGTGAACAACGTACTGTGCTTCCCGTTCATCTTCCGCGGGGCCCTGGACGTCGGGGCGACGAGCATCACCTCGGAGATGGAACTGGCCGCGGTCCGGGCCATCGCCGAACTCGCCCAGGCGGAGGGGTCGGACGTCGTGGCCCTCGCCTACGGCGGCGAGGATTTGAAGTTCGGCCCCGAATACCTGATCCCGCGGCCCTTCGACCCGCGCCTGATTGCGATGATTGCCCCGGCTGTCGCGCAGGCAGCCATGGACAGTGGCGTCGCGACGCGGCCGATCGATAGCATCGATGCTTACCGCGACTCGCTTGCCCAGTTCGTCTATCACTCCGGCCTGATCATGAAGCCGTTGTTCGCCGGGGCGAAGGCGTCGCCCAAGCGTATCGTCTACGCAGAGGGCGAGGACGAGCGAGTGCTGCGTGCTGTCCAGGTTGTGGTGGATGAAGGCCTGGCGCATCCCGTCCTCATCGGCCGGCCGACCGTGATCGAGCGCCGGTTGGAGCAGTTCGGGTTGCGCATCCGTGCCGGCAGGGACTATTCGCTGATCAACCCCGACAGCGATCCGCGCTATCGCGACTACTGGACGACCTATCACCGGCTTGCCGAACGCAAGGGGGTGTCACAGGAGTACGCAAAGATCGAGATGCGCCGCCGGCATACCCTGATCGGGTCGATGATGATCTACAAGGGCGAAGCCGACGGCATGCTGTGCGGCACGTTCGGAACCCACGCGCTGCACCTGAAGTACATCGACCAGGTGATCGGACTGCGCCAGGGAGTGATGAATTTTGCGGCGATGAACGCACTCATGCTGCCCGACCGCACGGTGTTCATCTGCGATACCTACGTGACTGCGGATCCGAGCGCCGAGAACATCGCCGAGATGACGATCCTCGCCGCAGAGGAGGTCCGCCGGTTCGGCATCCAGCCCAAGGTCGCGCTCCTGTCGGCGTCGAACTTCGGTTCGGTTGAACTGCCCTCCGCCCGCAAGATGCAGCAGGCGCTGGCGATCCTGAGGGAAACCGCACCGGAACTCGAGGTCGAAGGCGAGATGCACGGTGATGCCGCGATTTCGGCCGATATCCGCATGAAGGTGTTCCCGAACTCGCGGCTCAAGGGCGAAGCCAACCTGCTCATCATGCCGACGCTGGATGCGGCCAACATCGCCTTCAACCTGCTGAAGACCTCGGCGGGCGGCGGCGTCACGATCGGGCCGATCCTGCTGGGTGCGGCGCGGGCGGTCCACATCGTGACTCCTTCGGCGACGGTTCGCAGGATCGTCAACATGACGGCGCTCACGGTGGTGGACGCGAACGCCCCCCGCGGCGCGGAACAAACGCTGTTTTGAGCGGGAGCTGGCGCCTGGACCGATGAGCACCGCCGGCAGCGCAAGCCCATCCCCTGCGGACAACGTCACTGCGTTCAGGTCGCGGCCCAAGGCCGGACTCGTGCTGACCGGGGGCGGCGCGCGCGCTGCCTACCAGGTCGGCGTGATCAAGGCGGTGCGCGACATCCTCGGCAACCCGGTCAGGAACCCGTTCCCGATCCTCGTCGGGACGTCAGCGGGCGCGATCAACGCAGCCACCCTGGCCGTATACGCCGAGAATTTTTCGCGGGGCGTGGCCAACCTGCTCGAGGTGTGGGAGAACATGCATGTGGACCATGTCTACAAGGCGGATTTCCCCAGCATCATGCGCAGCGGGGCGAAATGGCTGGGCTCTTTGATGCTCCTCTCGCGCCGCAACCCGATTTCGCTTCTCGACAATGCGCCGCTGGCAGATATGCTGTCCCGGACGCTGCCATTCGAGCGCATCCAGCAGAACATCGACAGCGGCGCGCTGTATGCGGTATCCGTGACCGCATCGGGCTACACATCGGGGCAGAGTGTTTCCTTCTTCCAAGGGGGCTCTGGCACCGAGGGCTGGGAGCGCAACCAGCGCATTGGGGCTGCAGTAACGCTGAAGCTCGAGTACCTGCTCGCGAGCGCATCGCTGCCGTTCATTTTCCCTGCGGTCAAAGTCCACCGCGAATATTTTGGCGACGGCTCGATGCGCCAGATCGCACCGATCAGCCCGGCGCTGCACCTCGGCGCCGACCGCGTCCTCGTGGTGGGCACAGGCCGGCAGACGCTGGACACGGCGCGCAGCCGTTCCAACGTGTATCCGTCGCTCGCGCAGATCGCGGGCCACGCGCTGAACAGCATCTTCCTCGACAGCCTGTCGGTGGACCTCGAGCGCCTGGAGCGGATCAACCGCACGGTGAGCCTGATCCCGCCAGAGCGGCTCGCCGAGGGCAACCTGCCGCTGCGACCGATCAAGGTGCTGTTCATCTCGCCGAGCCAGCCGATCGAACGGATCGCGGCCCGGTTCATCCACGAATTGCCGCGCGCAGTGCGTTTCATCCTGCGTCCGACGGGGGCGCTGAACCGCTCGGGGTCGAACCTTGCGAGTTACCTGCTGTTCGAGGAGTCCTTTTGCCGAGCGCTGGTGGACCTCGGTTACCAGGACACGGAAGCGCGCGCACAGGAAGTGCGCGATTTTTTCGAAGGCACGATGCATTAGAGGAGCCGGTCATGGCCGACCCGATGGGCAGTGGCAGCGGTGGTGGCGCGCAGGATCCGTTCGAGATGTTCAGGCGATTGTGGGCGCCGCTCGGCCTGCCCGTGCCGGGCATGTCGATGCCGACACTGGATCCCGCTGAGGTCGAGAAGCGCATCGCGGACCTCAAGTCGGTGGAAACGTGGCTGGGCATGAACCTCAACATGGTGAAGATGGCGATCCAGGGCCTCGAAATACAGAAGGTCGCGCTGGACGCGATGAAGGCGAACGCCGGTGCTGCCAGCAATGCGGCCGGGGCGTCGCCTGACGCGGGCAATCCGCTGGCCAATCCAATGCTCTGGCCCTGGGCGATGATGCAGGGTGCGGTGACCGGCTCGGAGCCCGCGGATCCCAAGCCGACCGAGGGCAAGGGGCGCAAAGGGAGAAAAT